>Ga0180069_1000056_pt1 | contig 24798 bp, 22 predicted proteins | sample EasRivERM_16_10D_2_FD_121793 | JGI IMG/M metagenome (GOLD analysis project Ga0180069, IMG submission 121793) | Soil microbial communities from meander-bound floodplain in the East River, Colorado, USA - East River metaG ERMLT231B'_16_10D | ecosystem: Environmental > Terrestrial > Soil >...
ATACTTTCGCCGTTCATTTATGCTCATTTGTTCTGTTTCTGTCATCGTTTCCTCGGTAACATTTTCTTTTGAGTGAACGATGTTACTTCGGTAACATTTTATTTGATAGAACGCGGGACATTGCCAAATACCCGCGTAATCATTATAATATTGTTATCTTCTTTTATTACAAGGCTTTTTGGGGTGGGTACAAACAAAATGTGAGTAACTGGCAATTGAACAAATGTATATTCGTCTCTAGTCCATGCTCAAAAAGGAGGCTCGTTGTACATACTTGTAAATCGGCCAAAGACCATCATACGGTCCTACTAATACCCTCTATATTCTGTAAAAAGGAGATATATCATGAATCTCGGTGGTTACGCAGATCGAATTGCCTGGGTCGACTTGAGCGCTGGCAAGGTGGAATACAAGCCAGTACCTGAGGAGGACGCCCGAAAGTACGTGGGTGCACGCGGCCTGGGTGTCAAGTTTGTTTTTGATAATGGCCCAAAGGTGGACGCCCTCTCCCCCGATAATATTTTATGTTTCATGAACGGTCCTCTGACTGGGTCGGAAGCCAACATGAGCGGACGCCTCGCAATTGTGACAAAGTCGCCTCTCACTGGAACCGTAACTGATTCTCACCAGGGTGGCTGGTCGGCCGCCCGTTTGCGCTGGGCTGGCTTCGATGGACTGGTATTCAAAGGCAAAGCTGACAAACCAACCTATGCCTATGTCCATGATGATCAAGTGGAGTTGCTTGACGCCTCAGAGGTTTGGGGAAAAGGCGTACACGATACCGTAAAACATTTCAAGGATAAATACGGCGAGAAAGACTTGACCGTGATGACGATTGGTCCTGCTGGCGAAAACCTCGTTAAATTCGCTGCCTGGATCAACGAGAATGATCGTGCCAGTGGACGCGGCGGGACGGGTTGCGTGGGCGGCAGCAAGAACCTCAAAGCCGTCGTGGTCAAGGCTGTGAAGAAGATGGTCAAAGCCGCAGACCGCGCTGCGTGGAAACCCGCGCATGATCGTGCGCTTAAAAACATTATGGCACCAGAGAATATCACCAGCCCGCGCAAAGGTGGTCTTTCAGTCTACGGCACCAATGTGTTGATGAACATCACCAACAGCATCGGCGCTTTACCCACCAAGAACAGTTCGCTCACCTCTTACGGTGAAAACGCTGAAAAGATCAGTGGTGAATATGTGAATGATAATCTCTTGGTGGATAACCCCACCTGTCACGCCTGCCCTGTGGCATGTAAGAAGGAAGTTGAAGTGAAGGATGGTCCGTATAAGGGACTACATATGGAATCAGTCGAATATGAACCAGCCTGGTCGGTTGGCGCGAACGTTGGCAACAATGATGCGCGCCTCGTCGCCAAGATGATCGATCTTGCCAATGATTTCGGCATGGATGCTATTGAAATTGGTCATCCACTTTCGATTTGGATGGAAGCCAGCGAAAAGGGCTACACCAACGGCGACGGCAAGCTTGCCTGGGGTGATCCTGACGGCATGACCAAAGCCGCCGAAATGATCGCCAAACGTGAAGGTCTCGGAAACATCATGGCTGATGGCGCTAATGCCACCGCCGCACATTTCGGTCATCCTGAACTCGCCATGACAGCCAAGGGTCAAGGCATTCCTGCCTACGATCCGCGTGGCATGAAAGGCATGGGACTCGGTTACGCCACATCCAACCGTGGTGCGTGCCATCTGCGTGCCTACGTTGCGGCCGCTGAGTTGGGCGTTATGCCTTTCGGCTCACTCAAGGTTGATCCGCTAGCATGGAAGGATAAGGGCGGCTTGGTAAAGGTCTTCCAGGATATCCACGCCTTCTCCGACAGTATGGATCTGTGTAAATTCAGCGCGTTTGCCATGGGCACTGATGAATACGCCCAGCAATATTCTGCCATGGTTGGTGTGCCTTTCACCTCTGACGATGTTTTGAAGACCGGCGAACGCATTTACAACCTCGAACGTCACTACAACAACCTCGCTGGTTTCGGAGCTGGCAGTGATGCTCTACCCAAGCGCTTCACCGAAGAGGCTTCCACCCAACCTGGCTCCGTAGGTCATGTCTGCGAATTGGATGATATGCTCGCAGAATATTACACCGCGCGCGGCTGGGATAATGGCGTAGTTACCGAAGCGAAGTTGAAGGAATTGGAAATCGCCTAGCTCAGTAATTGGCAAATCAAAGGCGACGTGCCCAAACGGGTACGTCGCCTTTGATTTAATTTCCGCTTCTATACTTAAGTTCTATCTGTTCCTGTTTACCCAAACCTTGATCTATCCTTTGCCTTAGCCCCCCGCTCGAAACGTCTTCTTCTTGAACCGTTCTAGAAAATCATCTGCGATCCGTTCTTCCAACTCCATCGTCAAACGGGATTGTCCCACCGAGAGCGAAAAGAGTCGAAATGGCTCCAGCTTCTCAATCTTCACGCTCCAGCCATCCCCTTGTATCAAATCTTCTCCGACTAGTGTGCCGTCCAATTCCTGTAAATATTCCTTCAGCAAATAATAGGGAATACCGCGCATTTCGTGGACGATCGTCCGCATAGAATTATCCACCCCCAACAGGCGGAAAAATATCCACCTTATCCGCAGGCTGGATAACGGTGTCCATTTTATCTGGCAGGTATACCGCTTCACGGCCATTAATAAAAAACTTCATATGGGGGAGAAAATGTTCGTACTCATCCAGCAATTCCCTGCGCATGGCAGGATAATCCTTGACGAACATCAACACAAGTTGAATGGCAGTGGTACCAGTTGGTAGGCTCAATTCCACTGTCTTTTGTCCTACAATCGGGCGCAACGTAGCATAGAAATTAACTTTCATCGTCGTCTCTGTCATGATACGAACTCTCCTCAAGCGACAGTATACAACAAAAAGGCTCGGATGCGCATCCGAGCCAGTCTGATGAAGTTAAGCTTGAGTCGTGCCTACGGACATTGAATAATGCCTTGTGCCCAAAGGCAGCCTCCGCAGACAGGCGCAATGGTGTTACCCAGGCAGTCTTCCTGATTGGTTTCGGAAAGATCGCATCCACCACAGAACGTGCACGGCGCAAAGACAAAATTGTGCAGACGTTCGCGATATGCCAAATAATCAGGATCAAGCCAAAGGTCAGAAATGGAACGTTGGTTTACATCCCCGATAGTGTGCTTTTTTGAGAGTCGTGGTTTGTCATGGAGGTAACTCATATGGGTGTGCATCAACGGCCAGCACGGACTTACCTCCCCGGTCCATGCAATGGACATGGTTCCATTCTCCACGAAGTTGCATACATCGTTTGCGCCGCCCCAATTGTTACCTGCATAACTGATGTTCAAACCGCTGTTGAATACTTCAATTAAAGCTGCATGGGTGGATTCGTCAAAGTCCATTTTGGGAAGGCTGAGTTGTGGAAGATGCGGGGCTTGTAAATACGCGATGTCACGCGTGGTGCGGTCGTAGAGTCGGTCGGCTAGCATCTCTGCTGTGGCGGGTTGCAGGTTGCTAACCGAAAAATATTTTGCGCGCAGGGATTTTCCGATTTTGATGATCTGCGGAAGATCCGAGATATTCCGTTTCATTGCTACAAAAGCAATTCCGATCTCTGGTTTGGGGTAATGGCCAGGGGCGCGCATTTTGATAAAGCGTTGGAGATTGCTGATCACATTGGGAAGTTCCGCACCCATGCGGATGTCAGCAAATCCTTCCGGAGTAGCTCCATCCAGTGATACCCAGAGGATATCGAGTCCGGTTTCGATCAATTGCCGGGCGATCTTTTCCGTTAGAATCGTGCCATTGGTGATCAACTCAACTTTTGCCCCCAGGCCTTTGATGCGCCGAATCCACTCAATGGTTTTCGGGTGAAATAGCGGTTCACCGATTCCGCCAAAGTAAACGCTTGGAATGGGAGACAGTTCTTTGAGTCCCGCAAAGATGCGCTCGAAAGTCTCATCCATCATCTTGCCAATGGGCTGATCCCACGCATTGCGGAAACAGGTAATGCAATCCAAATTACAGGCGACCGTAGGCTCGATATAGACTTTGGTAAGATGTGTCACGGGGCGATGCATCTTGACGAAGTTATGCCCTTCGTCAAGGCGAACCTTTGCGCCAGGCAAAAGACCAAATTGTTGCGCCACTTCGGGCGGCAGAATGAGGCGTCCATTTTCATCCACCTCCGCCCAGGCTGTTGTAGATTTTGTGGATAATACTGCCATACTTGCTCCTTGCGTAAATCAATCCATATAAATCATATCCAGTTTCGCAGGAAATACATATGACAAAAGTTACAATTCTATGGAGATAAAAAGCCTCTTTAGGGAAAATGATATAATTTCCAAATTCGTGATCCTAAGGAGTATTTCTGTGGCTGATCCCCGCGTTTCAAAATTCGCAAAAGTTTTAGTTGAACATTCTACACGTGTTGTGCCCGGTGACCGCATTCTGATCGAAGCAACCACCGCCGCTGAGCCGTTGGTGCGCGAGTTATATATTCAGATCCTGGAAAAAGGCGGGATTCCGCACCCGATGGTAAACTTCCCCGGGATGGTGCCTTTCATTCAAGACGACCTGTATCTGACGTATGCCAACGATATCCAACTCGATTTTATTCCCACTTTCTACAAAATCGCATATGACCAGTTCGAGGGCCGTATCCGCATCCATTCTGCGACGAATACACGCGCAAGCTCAAGCCTTGACCCGGTCAAAGCACAACGACGCGGTAAAGCGACCAGCCTTATCACCGAAACTCAAATGCGGCGCGGTGGTGAGAATAAATTCAAATGGGTCACCACGCTTTATCCCACCGACGGATATGCCCAGGATGCAGGTATGAGTCTGAAAGAGTATGAAGACTTTGTCTTTGGTGCGATCCACGCCAATGAAGATGATCCGATTGCCTTCTGGAGAGGCACAGCGGTCGGACAACAAAAGGCGATCGATTACCTTGCAAACAAAAGCCAGGTGACATTGCGCGGACCAAACATGGATATGACTCTTTCGATCAAAGGCCGCAGGTTTAGCAATTCAACTGGTGACAAAAACATGCCCGATGGTGAAATTTTCACTGGACCGGTTGAAGACTCAGTCAATGGCTGGGTGAAATTCACCTACCCTGCGATCTATGGCGGTGTCGCAGTCGAAGGTGCGGAACTAACTTTCAACCGCGGACGCGTAGAACGGGCAGTTGCTGCCAAGAATCAGGATTACCTGGTGAAGATGCTCGAATCAGATGAAGGCTCGCGCCATCTCGGCGAATTTGCCATCGGCACAAATTTCGATATCAACAAATTCACCGGCAACATTCTCTTTGACGAAAAGATCGGCGGGACATTCCACATGGCGCTCGGCGCAGGCTACCCGGAAACTGGTTCGAAGAACAAGAGTTCGATCCACTGGGATATGATCTGCGATATGCGCACCGACGCCGAGATCACCGTGGATGGAGATTTATTTTACAAGAACGGGCAGTTTGTGTTTGAGGGCAGTAAATAAGTTTGCAGGTTGTCAGGTTTAAAAGTTTGAAGGTTGAGAGTTGATCTCAACCTTCATTTTTTAACTTTAAACATTCCAACTTTTCAACAGTTAATAGAACCCCACCGAATTATCAACACTGCGGGCGTATTCATCGATGCCGCCGCGCACACTTTTGATATTGGTCCAGCCTTGCTGTGACAGCCAGCCGGTCACCTGTGCACTGCGGGAACCATGGTGACACATGACATAGATTTCAGCAGATTGAGACTTCGCAGACTCAGACAGCGCGTCGATCCCTTCATTTGCAAGCCGGCTCATGGGTGTGACTTCAAGCCTGCCATCGGTTAATGAAGCATATCTCAGCTCGTGAGGTTCGCGCACATCCAACAGAATAAACGTATCCTGTGATTTCAATTTCTCGGCAAGTTCTGTAACGGTAATTTCGGGGATCATACATACCTCTTGTGGGACGGCACTTCGACTTCACTCGTTGTCACTCGCTCCGCTCAGCGCGACTACCGCAAAGCCTTCGTATACAACTTCTCCACGTATTCCTTCACCATGCGGCGCGTGGAGAATTGCGGGATGTTCGTCTTCATCGAATCCTTGACACGCGCGATCCATTCAGGAGAGATCTCCCTGGAGTCGTGTTTGTAGAACAACGGAATAATCTCATTCTCTAATGTTGAATAAAGACTTTCAGCATCCTGTTCATCCTGAACATGCTGGGATTCCAATTGCCTGTCTTCGCCGATTGACCAGCCATTCCTGCCGTTGTAGGCTTCCCGCCACCAGCCGTCCAACACGGAGAAGTTCAACGCGCCGTTGAGCGCGGCTTTCATACCGGACGTGCCACTGGCTTCAAGCGGACGACGCGGGGTGTTCATCCACACATCCACGCCCTGGACGAGGTAACGCGCCAGATTCATATCGTAATCTTCAATGAAAACGATGCGTCCACCAGTTTCCGCCCGCTTGACGTGACGATACACTTCCTGGATCAATTGCTTCCCGGGTTCGTCAGCAGGATGCGCCTTACCTGCAAAGATGATTTGCACCGGCATATTCGGTCGGTTGATAATGCTCAGCAGACGATCCACATCGGACAACACCAGGCTTGCGCGCTTATAGGTCGCAAAGCGACGGGCAAAACCGATCGTCAACGCATAGGGATTGATCAAAACTCCCGAAGAGACCACCTGTACAGGATGGAATCCACCTGTAGTCCAACGGTCACGGACGCGTTCACGCAGGTAAAAAGCCAGTTTACGTTTGAGATGCTGGTGCACCGACCATAATTCATCATCCGGGATTTCATCCATTCGCGACCACAAATCTGGTTCGTCGAGATGTGCGAGCCAGTCATCGCCCAGATATTTCCTGAATAAATTGGACAATCGCCGCGCGATCCAATTCGAGACATGTACACCATTGGTGACATGCGTGATCGGCACATCTTTTTCTTCGCGATCAGGCCACAGGAAGTGCCACATTTTACGTGAGACATCGCCATGCAGTTCCGAAACAGCATTACGTCCATTCGAATTCCTGAGCGCAAGGACGCCCATGCTGAAGGTCTCACCTTGTGGTATATGATGCCGTGCCACCTCAAACAATTGGTCGCGTGTGATATTGATCTGGGGCCAGAATGCCGCGAGGTACTTTTCGATCAACCACAACGGGAATTCGTCATTCCCTGCCGCGACAGGTGTATGCGTTGTGAAAACATTTTGGGCGTGGGATCTTTCAAGCGCCTGCTCGAATGTAGCGCCGTCAACGACCAGTTCGCGGGCACGCTCAAGAATCAAGAACGCGGCATGACCTTCATTCATATGCCAGACCGACGGGTTGTATCCCAGCGCGCGCAAGGCACGCACGCCACCCACACCCAGCAAAAGTTCCTGCATCACGCGGCGGTCAAGATCAGACCAATACAAGCGTGCTGTCAGTAATTTATCAAAATCAGAATTCGGATCAATGTTCGAATCGAGCAAATACAGCGGATTGCGTCCAATACGAATCTCCCATAACCCTAAAGTGACGAAACGGTCAGGGAATTCAACTTCAACCGTAATGCGTTCACCACCCTCATCCATCACGGGAAGCGCAGGCAGGTTATTGAAATCCAATTGATTATTAAGCGCTTCCTGCCAGCCATCTTCACTGATGCGTTGTGAAAAATATCCCTGTGCATACATAAATCCAACACCGGTGAGTGGCAGGCCCAGATCACTGGCTTCCTTCAAATGATCGCCAGCCAGCACGCCGAGACCACCCGAATAGATCGGGAGCGTTTCATGCAGACCAAACTCCATGGAAAAATAAGCAATGGGATTCGAATCAAATTCAGGGTGAGTCTGACGCGTCCATGTATCTGCTTGACCGAGATATGAATCAAAGTCGGCAAATATGCGATCATACAACGCCAGATATTCCGCATCCTTGGCGGCCTGATTTAAACGCGCCCGACCGATCTCGCGCAAAAGTCGAATCGAGTTGTGACCGATTCGCTCCCATAGATCATAATCCAGCTTGCCGAAGAGACGCGCAGCTTCAGGTTGCCAGGTCCACCACAAGTTATAAGCAAGCTCGCCAAGACGCTCAATGCGCCTGGGCAGATCGAATGGTTTGGGAAGTTTTGTTTTGAATGTACTCATATAGGTTAATCATACCAAACTTTTTCAAAAGGCTTCCGAAGTCTTTTGAAGACTCCAGGCCCAAATTCTTTAGGCAGACTTCGGAAGTCTGGAATGGATTACAATCGACTCATGTCTCATGTTCAACTTTTCATCACCTGTCTCGTCGATTCTTTCTACCCGCAAACTGGTGAAGCCATCGTGGACATTTTCCACCACCTCGGCATTGACGTGGACTTCGCCCGCGACCAAACCTGTTGCGGACAGCCTGCCTTCAACGCCGGCTTGCGCGCCGACGCGCGACCTATCGTTGAACATACGATTCAGGTTATGGAGAGACTTCCGAAGTCTTTAAAGACTTCGGAAGTCTGTGACATCGTCACCCCGTCCGGTTCCTGCGCGCATATGCTCAAACATGGATATGCGGAATTATTCCAGGATGATCCCGTCTGGCTCCCACGCGCACAGGCACTAGCTTCAAGAGTTTATGAATTCACAGAATATCTCGTTGACAAATTAGGTGTCACCGATGTAGGCGCGCAATGGAATGGTGGAACACTCACCTATCACCCATCTTGCCATCTATTACGCGGCATGAACATAGATAAGCAACCGCGTGCATTGCTGGCAAGCGTCAAAGGCGCGCAGATCGTGGATTTGCCCAATGCCGAAGATTGTTGCGGCTTCGGCGGCATTTTCTCAATGGAACATCCCGAACTTTCAGCAGAATGGTTGAAGCGCAAGATCAATAATCTTGAAACGACTCAGTCTCCTACTCTCGTTGTAGCCGAAGCAGGTTGTCTCATGCACATCGCTGGCGGATTGCATCGGCAAAAAAAGAATCAAAGAGTTATGCATATTGCAGAGATACTCAATCATCGTTAACTGTTGGAGGAAACCATGTTCTCAAAATCAGAAAAATACTACGATGAAATCTATGGCGCCATGGGAAAAGACTATGTTGCAGAAGCAAACAAAGCCCATCAGTTCATTCAAAAGCATAAACGTACTGACGGAAACACTTTGCTCGATGTAGCCTGTGGGACAGGCGCGCACGCGGGTTTGCTCGCCAAACATTACAAAGTCGAAGGTCTGGATCTTGATACGAAGATGCTGTCAATCGCCCGCAGGAAGAATCCCAAAATGCGATTCCATCATGGTGACATGACGAGCTTTGACTTGGGTCGTCAATTTGATATTGTTACCTGCTTATTCGGTTCCATTGGGTATATGAAGACAAAGACCAGCCTTCAAAAGGCCATAAAAAACATGTGCCATCATCTCCTGCCTGGTGGCGTCCTATTAATTGAACCCTGGTTTGCCCCGGAACAATGGAACTTTCGACGCGTATCCATGTTGCGTGTGGAGAAACCCGAATTGAAAATCATCCGTCTGGGCTATGGCGGCCAGAGAGGAAAAGTTTCCCTTTTGGATTTCCACTACCTGATCGGCACACCAAAGGGAATTGAGCATAGCATCGAACGGCATGAAATGGGATTGTTCAATCAGGAAGAATATCTGGAAGCATTTCGTTCCGCGGGCTTGAAAACGATCCATAACAAAAAGGGCCTGGATGGGCGTGGACTTTATATCGGCAAAAAAGCCGATGAGTAAATAATGAATACGGAATTTCGCACTCGTATTCGCGCAGCGCTCGCCAAAGAAACCCTTCAAATCGCGCTGGATGCCAACGCTGAGCGTCGCGTAAAAGGACGTATCAACGCGCTCGCCAGTTTGCCTGATTGGAAAGAACGCAGGCAGCAAGCCCATGCCATCCGCGCCGAGGTGATCGAGCATCTCGAAGAATATCTTGAGAAATTTACTTCCAACGCGCAGAACAATGGTGTCACTGTCCATCGCGCCAAGGATGCAAGCGAAGCGATAACGATTATTCTGGAAATATCAAAGGATTCACCACTAAGGGCACAAAGTACACAAAGGATTCAAGAAGAAAGCCTTGGTGACCTTCGTGTCCTTCGTGGTAAAAAAGTTCTCGTCGCCAAATCAAAATCCATGGTCTCGGAAGAGATCAACCTCAACCACGCCCTCGAAGCGGAAGGCATGCGCGTTGTTGAGACTGACCTTGGCGAATACATCGTGCAACTTCGCAACGAGCGTCCTGCACACATCATCACACCCGCCATCCATCTGCGCCGCCATGACGTAGGTCAACTCTTCCACGAAAAACTTGGCGTTCCATACACCGAGGATATTCCAGAACTCACCACCATCGCGCGCAAAGTATTACGCGACGTTTTCCTCACTGCCGATGTCGGAATCAGCGGAGTCAACTTCGGCGTTGCGGATACTGGCGGCATCTGTATTGTCACCAATGAAGGCAACGGGCGCATGGTCACAACACTTCCGCCCATCCATATCGCCCTCATGGGTATGGAGCGCCTCGTCCGCAACTTTGACGACCTCGCAATTATGCTTAGTCTCCTCGCCCGTTCCGCAACCGGACAGAAACTCAGCGTCTATACACAGTTGATTCACAAACCCCTCGATAATCAACAACGTCATATCATTATTCTCGATAACGGACGCACCAAACTTCGCGACTCGCCGCTCAAAGAATCACTGTCTTGCATACGCTGTGGCGCCTGCCTCAACGCCTGCCCCGTTTTTCGTGAACTTGGCGGGCACGCCTATAACAGCATTTATTCCGGTCCGATTGGCTCTGTCATTTCAGCAGGATTATTTGGAAGCGAATTTGTCCCGCTCGCACAAGCCTCCTCCCTCTGCGGCGCATGCAAGGACGCCTGTCCGGTTGATATAGATTTACCAAAATTATTGATGCGTGTCCGTGCAGGACAATCTCCAATCTCAAATCTCCAATCCTCGTCCAATGGACTCTCTCCACTTTCGACTTTCTTCCTGAAGATATACAGCCGCGTCGCGACTCATCCGGAGCTGTTCACTCTTACCCAAAAATTCGCGTGGCTGGGAACTTATCTCGCCTCCCCATTCAGCGATTACGTACATCTCCCCGCCTTCACAGGCTGGGGTTACAGCAAGGATCTTCCGAAATTTGCAGGGAAAACATTTCGGGAGAGATATGGAAGTAGACAAGTAAGAGAAGAAACAACAAGTTATTTCAAACATGAACACGTCACTCTGAGCGTCAGCGAAGGTTCTCTACCCCGAAAATCCGAGACTCTTCGGTCGCAACAAACGCTCCCTCAGAGTGACATGGAGCGAACGAATCAATTCATCCAAGAACTCACCGCCGTGCATGGACATGTTCATCATACAGAAGACCCAACACAAGCCATCGTGGATTTTTTGCAGTCACGTAACATCAACCAAATCCATCTTGAGCCAAATGTCCTGGATGAAGCGATCTTATCGAAAGCAGGCATCACCGTCAGCCATGAACCAGACCCCGCGTTACGCGTCGGGGTGACAAAAGCTCTTTGCGGGCTGGCAGATACCGGGTCCATTCTTGAAGCGGATGGGGACGGGAGTCCACTGCAGGCGTCGCTGTTATCCGAGATCCATATTGCAGTGTTACATGAGTCAGATATCCTGCCATCGCTTGAAAACGCTTTGCATCTCACAGGCGCGACCAGGTCCGCAGTCTTCATCACCGGACCCTCACGCACAGGCGATATAGAAATGTCGCACACCATCGGCGTGCATGGACCGAAAGAATTAATTGTTGTTTTGTGGGCATGATAAAATCTTCCGCGATGAAACCAGACAACCAACAAAAATTATTTAACTATTACCTGCTGGCGCTTTCATTGTTGGGCATGTCTTTTGCATTCATCATCACGTATCGCTACGGCGCGGGGTTATCCACCGATGGCGCAAGATATCTCTCAACAGCCGAGAACTTGATCAACGGCAGGGGATTTTATGATTATCTGGGCGAGCCATTAACACAATTCCCGCCCGTATATTCTGTGATCATCGCAGGGATCGGCTTCATCACCGGCGTGGATGTTTTCATGGTTGGGCAATATCTCAACATCCTGACACTTGGGTTGGTGATCTGGCTGGCTGGTTTTTTCTTTCGCCGAACATTTCCAGATGATTTCATTTATGCATATATCGGAAGTGCAGTTTTTACCACTTCGATCTCGTTAATCCGAATCGCATCCAACATTCTTTCGGATTTATTGTTCATGGCATTAGCCATCATGTTTCTGATTACCGCGACGACGTTCCTTGAGAACAACACCAAAAAGAATATCTTTATATTGGGGCTGATCGCCTGTATTTCCCCACTTGAAAGATACGCGGGGCTGACCTTCATTTTTACGGGGTCAGTCCTTTTTATCATTGTGTATCGCAGAGAAATCCTCAAAGGATTTTTTTACGCCGGGATTTTTGGTTTTTTAACGGGCCTGCCAGTGATGCTTTGGGTGATCTTCCACAATTATCTACGCACCGGAATTTTATTTGGCTTACGCAGACCTCCATCCACTGCTGGAAACCTGGAAACGACGATTGAAAAAGCGGTCCACTGGTTCATCCCCTACAGCCTGACAGACCTGATCCCAACCGGAGTCATCTTCATAATAATCTTGCTGATTTTACTGACCGGAAATCGCTTATCCGATTGGAAACGCTGGGGCGCGCAATTAGTCAACTCGAAATTTTTACCCGGCGTTATTTTCAGCGCTTTTTATCTGGGCGTGCTTATATTTAATGTCAGCTATTCCGAAGTGCGCTGGCCTTTCATGGATCGTATCCATATCATCATTCTGCCAGTCTTGATGGCACTGGGATTTCTAACCGCACGCGAGTTAAAGCCATTTTATCTGCATCGAATATCGCCCAAAACATTGCGCTTCCTTGGCATCGTCATTTTTATTTTATGGCTGGCATATCCGATCAACAACATTCAAAAATATATCCGAAGTGCCATCTACAATGGCGAGATCAGCGAATACAACCTGTACAACACGCGTGCACAAAACGAGTCTGGGGTGAAGGAATTCATCGCATCGCTTTACCTACCCCTCGACGCCAAAGTGTATGGCAATTATGAACCTATTGCCTGGCTATATTCCCGTCGTACCATTCTGAAACTCCCGCAAGGACCTGCGGATCTGAAAAAGCAGGATCCAGAACAAGTCCTACAAAATTACCCGGATTGGCCTGGAAGTGATGGCAAGGGATTTGTGATCTGGATGAAAAAAATAGGTTTCAAGCCTTATGTGCTAGCACCTGATCAATTAACATCGAAAGCCGATTTTCAATTGATCTTTTCAAGCAAGGAAGGGGATGTATATATCCTCAAACCAAAATAAGATTTGATTGACGATTAATTTACGCAATGATACAATCCCGCACGCTTCATTCCCCTTTAGAAAAGCGTACGGGACAATCTCGCCCGCTTCGCTTTGACTGCGTGAAAACGAAGACCATGTTTTCTCAGCGCGAATGCCCCCATCGTCTAGGGGCCCAGGACGGGGCCCTCTCAAGGCCCAAACAGGGGTTCGAATCCCCTTGGGGGCACACCCTAAGTGACAGTCACCTTATAAGGTGACTGTCACTTATCTTGTATAATCTAACAATGCCAAACATTCTCGTTGTTGGTTCGCTCAATGCTGATCTTGTTGTGCGGGCGTCGCGCTTTCCGCAACCCGGCGAAACCATCAGCGGCGACGACCTGCAAGTCATCCCCGGTGGCAAGGGCGCGAACCAGGCAGTTGCCGCAGCGCGGCTTGGCGCGCACGTATCCATGCTGGGACGCGTGGGCAGGGACAACTTCGGTGATTTCCTCCTGAACAATCTCAAATCGAATCATGTCGATTCACAGCTCGTCCAGCGCGACGACGCATCCACCGGCACAGCCATCATCGTTGTAGATACAAATGGACAGAATAGCATTGTCCTGTCGGCGGGCGCAAATGGCAAAATCTCAACTGCAGATGTGGAACACGCCTCCTTCCTTCATCACAAACTGCTCCTGCTTCAACTGGAGATTCCCATCCCGACAGTTTTACGCACCGCCCAACGCGCCAAAGAGAACAACGTACGCGTGATCCTAAACCCCGCGCCTGCAAAAGAAATCCCTGACGAATTGATCGCGCTTACAGATTTCATCATCCCCAATGAGACCGAATTGAGTCTGCTTACGGGCATGGAAGTAAAAGATATTCAATCCGCCGAAATAGCCGCGCATCTTTTGTTGCAACGCGCCGCGCAGAATGTGATTGTAACTCTTGGAAGTAAAGGGGCTTTAATCGTGACAAGTGCATCCGCGCAAGCAACACACGTGGACACGTATCCAGTGAATGTCGTGGATACCACCGCGGCAGGCGATGCTTTCATTGGCGGATTTGCAGTTGCTCTGGATTCATCCAGCTTGCTGGATGCCGTCCGTTACGGCTGTGCCTGCGGCGCATTAGCAACAACCAAATTCGGCGCACAACCGTCCCTGCCCACAAAAGAAGAAGTAGGGGCGATCCTTGCGGTCGCCCGCGGGTTGACCGAAAAGGAATTATGACAAAACGAATTATCCTCGATACAGATCCCGGCATTGACGATGCGCTTGCCATTTTGCTGGCCATTGCTTCACCTGAACTGCAACTGGATGGTATCGTCACTGTGCATGGAAATTGCATCGCGGAACAAACAACGATCAATGCACTTGCCCTGTTAGAGCTTGCTGGTGCGAGCCAGGTCCCTGTGGCTAGAGGCTTTGATCTGCCGCTTGTGCAACCATCCCTGCTGGCACTTGAGACGCACGGGGACTCAGGCCTGGGGTACGCGAGACTTCCCAGTCCACGAATCAAACCTCAGGTCCAGCATGGAAGCGATTTTTTGATCGAGCAGATTATGTCCAATCCGGGAGAGATCACGTTGGTGGCAGTCGGTCCGCTGACGAATGTCGCAGTTGCGATTCGCAAGGAGCCACGCATCATCAAGGCATTGAAAGAGATCATCATTATGGGCGGTTCGATTCGACATCACGGCAATTCGACACCGATGGCTGAATTCAACGTGCATGTGGATCCACATGCTTCACACATGGTTTTTCATAGCGGCATACCGATGACGCTGGTACCGCTGGATGTGACATATCAATGTATTCTGACACCTGAAGATGTGAAGCGATTAAATAAGATCAATTCACCCATCACAAAATTCATAGACGACTCAACGCGCTTCTACATGGAATTCCATGACGAGTATCAGCATATCGATGGATGCGCCATCAATGACCCGCTGGCATTGGCACTGGCCTTTATGCCTGACCTATGCACCTACGAGGCCCATTATGTGGATGTGGATATTTCAGGCGGCGTTTCGATGGGCAATACCTTTGCCGATTTTTACAAGCATTATCAAAAGCCCGCCAACATGAAAGTGGCGCTGGGTGTGCGGGCGCGGGACTTCGTGGAGTTATTTTTGGAGAGGATGGAGGTGCTGGCGCAGAAGACTTCCGAAGTCTGAGAGACTTCGGAAGTCTGTGTTTAGGTGAACCAAAACCACGTGAACAGTGTTGTAAGAATCAAATATCAAAAAGGAGTGTGTAAAATGCAAACAGGTTTCACCAGTCAAGATTTCAGAAACTTTCTTATTGTCATGGTAGTAATGGGCGTCATATTCGGGTGGGCGTATATGACAAAGCGAATTCAAAAAGACTTTAGCACTATGGCATGGGTGCTCATCCCTGTAGCGATTGCCATCAACATCGTAATTGGTCAGGTTGTAATTTGGCTCAAACTGCCGGTCTATTTGGATAGCATTGGGACAGTTCTTGTGGGAGTTTTGTGCGGTCCATGGGCCGGGGCACTGGCAGGTGCGCTTTCCAACACTGTTGCGGGGATAATCTTCGACCCAGGTTGGTGGCCCTGGATACCGGTTGCTGCTGCCATTGGCTTAACAGCCGGGTTGTGCGCCAATGTCGGATTCTTCAAAACCTGGTGGAAAGTCGCAGTCACAGGTTTTCTAATTGCATTGGCCGCGACTGTTGTTGGTTCGCCCATCGCGGTGTTATTGGGCGGTATTTCGGCAAGCGGTTCATCACTCATCACCGCCTTCCTGTTGCAAACAGGTAAGGGAATTCTTGAATCGGTGCTGACCACCAATTTTATTGTTGAACCCATTGACAAGATTTCCACAAGCCTGCTGGCCTTCGCAATCATTGATGGTTTGTCGGCTCGCTATCTGGCGCGTTTTCCGCATGGCGAGAATGCACAACTGGAACAAACAAAACGGACGAGCGAATTGGTCATTGCGCTGATCACCGTGGTGATTTTGGTGATTGTCACAATCGTGTTCGTTGTGCCGCTGGTTAATCAATAAGGGCAACAATAGCAAATTCGGGAGGAGATATCTCCTCCCGTTTCATTTTAATTCAGGTAACATAGGCCCATGAATGACAGGCTTTCGTTCTACCGAAACACCAATTCCCAGGTTCATACCCTCAACCCATTTACCAAATTGTGCATCACTTTGACAATCATCATGCTGGGAATATTTGGAACATGGTACTGGACAGCCTCCGCGCTCGTCTTATTAGCAGTTTTGCCACTTATCCTGATCGCCAGACTTTTGCGAGAATACAGTATCGTCGCAGTGAAACTGATTCTTCCCACTGCAGGTTTTATGTTTGTGATGCAAAGCATTTTTTTACCTGGCGGTACCACGGAAATCTTTCAGTTTGGACCGTTTAGCATAGAACTAGAAACCGTTCAAAGAGCCTTTCTGATTGCATCACGAATCTTCCTCATGGTATCTGCCTTTGCCCTCCTTTTGCTAACCACTCACCCAAGTGAATTAATGACCGACCTCACGCGCCGCGGTCTTCCTTCTCAATTTTCTTATGTCCTTATATCCACGCTTCAAATCATCCCACAAATGCAATCTAAAGCGCAGACAATTCTATCGGCGCAACGTTCACGCGGCTTCGACACAGAGAGCACATTTCTCAAACGTGCAGGTTCGCTGTTACCGCTTGTAGGACCGCTCGTATTTGGCTCGCTGGTGGAAGTGGAGGAACGCGCTATCGCCATCGAAGCGCGTGGATTTACTTCAACACATGTCAAAACATCATTGCATGAAATTCCCGATACAAACACAGATAAGATCATTCGCTGGGTATTGGTTGCGCTTGTGATCATCACCCTGGCATTAAGGATATGGCTTTCGTAAGTCCCAACCGCTTTCGTCGGGTCTCAGACCCGACGAGATCATAAAGTGATTATGGCTATCATAGATCTTCAAAACGTCACATACAAATATCCACTTACAGATTCGCCTGCATTGCAAAACATCAACTTGCACGTGAACGAGGGCGAATTCGTCGCGGTGATTGGACCGAACGGCGCGGGCAAATCCACGTTGTGCTACACCATTGCGGGATTTGTCCCGCACTTTTTCAAAGGCGAGATCACGGGTACAGTAGAAGTGGCTGGCAACGAGTCCAGCAAATCCAGTTTGCATGAGTGGGTGCTGAATGTTGGGCTGGCATTCCAAAATCCGTTCAACCAGATCAGCGGCGCAAAGTATACGGTCTTTGAAGAGATCGCCTTTGGCTTGGAAAATATTGGTGTGCCACGCTATGAAATGAAATCACGCATAGCGGACACAATGAAACTAACTGGCATCAGCGATCTGGCGGGTCGTTCGCCTTACTCGCTTTCCGGCGGACAACAGCAACGCGTCGCGCTGACCTCGATCCTGGTCATGCAACCGAAGGTACTCGTACTTGATGAGCCGACTTCGCAGATGGATCCGATTGGGACGCGCGAAGTCTTCGGTGTGATCCGTACTCTGGCAGAAAAAGGCATGACAGTCGTGATGGTTGAACATAAAGTGGAATGGATCGCAAACTTTGCAGATCGAGTCATCGCATTGCATGAAGGAAAGATTCTGCTCGAGGGAAAACCTGACGAGGTGTTAACATCTGATTTGTTGACGGACAAAGGCTTTGGGATTTCGCGATACACGTCTGTGGCGCGTAAGGCGAAGGAATTAGGGTTGTGGAAGCAGGATAAATTGCCCGTGACATTGGATGAGGCGGTGGAGGGATTCACCCTCCCCCCTAACCCCTCTCCTGAGGGGAGAGGGGGATAACAATGAACATCGAAATCTCCAATCTCCATTTCACTTATCCCACAGGCGTGACTGCATTACGCGGTATCGCGCTCATGATCGAGTCAGGTGAACAGGTTGCGATTGTCGGTCAGAATGGCGCGGGGAAAACGACTCTCGTGAAGCATCTGAATGGGTTGTTGCAGCCAACTTCCGGGTACGTCCGAATCGGGGAATGGGATACGCAGGAACATTCCGTTGCGAAACTTGCGCGCCGGGTCGGCTACGTCTTCCAGAATCCTGATGAGCAATTGTTTTCGAAGAATGTCGGGACGGAGGTCGCGTTCGGACCGAAAAATCTCGGGTATTCCAGCGAGCAGGTTCAGGCGTCCGTCAAGGACGCGCTGGGGATGACAGAGCTATCGGATAAAACGGAAACGAATCCGTATGACCTGTCCCCCACCTGGCGGAAGATGGTCGCGCTGGCATCGGTCATCGCGATGGACACTGATATTGTGATCTTTGATGAACCAACCACCGGACAGGACGCTGCAAACATCGCGCGCATCGCCAATGTGATCAAAGTATTGCGCGAGCGCGGGAAGACGGTGATCACGATCACACATGATATTGATTTTTGCGCGGAGAATTTTGAGCGCCTGATCGCCATGTCGCATGGGCAGGTTTTATTGGACGGGAAAGCGAATGACATATTAGGGCAGGCTGAGATCCTGGCGACAACCTACGTTGAGCCACCGCAACTTACCCGGCTTGGAAAAAGACTTGGATTCAAGGAAACTGTTAGAAACGAGCAGGAATTCCTGGCAGAGTTGTAATAAAACATTGCAATTCAATGATACGATTGTGCCTGGCTCCAAACAAGTCTCGCCCGGAATGTGGACCAAAGGTATAATTTTCCTTATTCAAATGTAGAATTGAAATATGGGAGCAGGCATGAGCAAATTGGAAGTTCGAACATATAATAGCATTCAGGAAATCACTCCCGAAACCTGGGACCGCATTGCTGCAGGGCGCGGGTTTCAAAGCCACAGCTGGTATGTATTTGGCGAACGCGCCATGGCTAACTGCCCCACTACTTATTTAATAGCGCGGGATGGCGATACTCCCATTGCAAGCGCGGCGCTCTTCAAAATTCACGATGAACCATTGCCTTTGCCAAGCGTGGCGCGCAAATTTATGGCCTCTATTTTCAAACGCCGGCCCCTGCTCATCTGTCGTTCACCCTTTGCAGATACATCCGCCCTGCTCCTGCCGAGTGAACCGCTTCGTGATGAGGTGCTCCCTGTCCTTGCCAAAGCAGCACAGGAACAGTTCAAAAAACAACGCTGTTCCTTCCTGGTCTTTGATTTTCTCCTCACTGAACAATTGAAGTATCCCACCTGGCCCACTGGCTGTGAACCAATCACAGTATCGGAGCCGGGTACCTATATGCCTATTGAATGGGAAAGTTTTGAAGCCTACCTTGAAGCCGGCAATAAAAAAGACCGCCAGCATTACAAAAGCAGTCTGAAGGAGGCGCAAGAAAATGGGATTATACTTTCGAAGCATACGTCCGTTCCTGATGAAGATATAGATATCGCTCTGAAGCTGATCAGAAACGTCTCCATCTGGCACGGATCTGCGCCCAACCCGTGGATGCGCGGTTTGCTTGAAAATTTTTCAATGATAGACGGCACCTGGCTCGAACTTCGCAAGGATCAAAAACTGGTTGGGTGCAGTGCAGTTGTGCGTGACAATAAATTCCAGGTTACCACCGCGATTGGTCTTGAAGATGATGTGCCCGGCGGCTATTTTCTTTTGCTTTACAGCGCCTTGCAGGAGGCCTTTGAACATAACATTCGGCTGGTCCGTTTTGGGACAGGCGCATACGACATAAAACGCAGGCTGGGGCTCCATCTCGAAGACACAAATCACGCGATGATCACCATGGCAAGTTTCCCGGCACGCAAAATTCCTGATTGAATCGAACGAGTTTCGATCGGGAAAAGCATTGGAAAGAGTCCGATCTCATATCTCTTTTGTAGAGAGATATAAAATTTTTGCATTTTTGCAAGATAACGAAAAGGGTATGACAATTTCATTTCCGTTCAGGTAAAATTAGAACACATAGAGATATGAAATGATTGCGGACCTTAACATTAAAATGGTCGCCAGTGTTCAGGAAGTCACTTCCTTGGCCTGGGACCGAGTCAGTACGTCACGGCCGTTCCAAAGTCATCAATGGTATGCATTTGGTGAGCGAGTTATGTCGGATTGCCCACCAACGTATTTACTTGCTTACGCCAACGATGAATTAATTGCAAGAGCCTGTTTATGGCTAATACGAGATGAACCGGTTCCCAAAATGCTGGGACCCCTGAGACAGGTAGCGAAGATAATGATCAAACGCTGGCCACTTTTGATCTGTCGCTCGCCTCTATCCTTCACAACAGGCCTGGCGATGATGGATGATACAAGACGAGCAGAGATACTTTCGGCATTTGCCGAAACCGCGCTGGTTGCTGCAAGTCAACAAGGGGGTTCTTTTGTCATATTTGATTACCTGGGTAAGACAGATGCACACGGCTGGCCGCATTATTTCTCAGTGATATCTGCATCCGAACCTGGAACGAATATGGAAAACCATTGGGCAAGCATGGATGAATATTTAGCGTCAGGCGGCAAAAAGGATCGCCAGCACTACAAACGTGTCCTTCGTGAAGCTGACAAACTGGGCATACGGATTAATCGTGATTCGCGCGTCGAAGATATCGATGAGGCCCTGTTCCTTATTCGCAATGTGGAGAAAAGTCACGGGGCGCTTCCCAATCCCTGGGCGCGCAAAATGCTTGAGCATATGGAAATGGTCAATGGTTTATTCCTGACAGCCACAATTGAGAATCGGCTCGTGGGATGCGGGCTGTTGCTGGAGGATAGCGCATCGCAAATGACCTGCTTGCTGGGTCTCGCTGACGATGTGCCGTACGTTTACTTTATGCTTGTTTATGAAAGTCTGAAAATAGCCTTTGAGCACAAGGTCCGTTTAATGCGTTGGGGCAGTGGCGCTTATGATGTTAAAAAGCAGCTGGGCTTCTCACTCGAGGATAATGGCCTACTCTCATTCACCGCTGTCAATCCGTTTTTGCGAAAGATGCTTCTTCGATCAAATTCTTCATCTGTCGAAACAAAGAAGATCCTATAAAGAGAAAATTCGGAGATTGAACTTAATGCCAGAGCGAATTATTATTTCAGGTATCTATCGCAGTGGGACATCTCTTAACGCAGCGCTCGTGCACCGATGGGGGGCCTACACCGGGCGTGAAGATGATATTTTCCAGGATGAATACGGTTACATGGAACACCTTGCGCTACAAAAACTCAATGACGATCTCCTGAACAATAAAAGCCGCGTGCCAACCCCTGTTGACCAATTGCTGGAGCAAGCACAAAACCCGGTCTTAAGAGAGCGGGCTTTACAGATACTTGATACGATGGATAAAGAGGCGGAACAAAACCAGTCAATTGCCTGGGCCTGGAAAGATCCCCGCCTGCCATTGACAATTCCCTTCTGGGCAACTGTCTGGGGTGATGTAATCTACGTCATCCCGGTACGTCATCCAGTCGAAACGATAATATCCGCGGCGAAGATGGAAGGATTGGAGCCCGATCAGGTTCCGCTTTCGGCGGGCTTTGCTTATTGGCAATTTTGCATGCTCAATATAATTACATTTACAGGGAAAAGCAGCCGAAAACTTTTTGTTGCTTATGATAAATTGATCCAAAACCCGCGATCAGAATGTGTTCTCTTGTGTCACTTTCTGGATGAGCAGTGTGGAGTGTCACCCGAAAAAGCCGATCAACGGATTAAAGAGATGACCTCACAAATTAATGTAAATCAATATCATTTCCGACACCCCACATCATTGGCCGAAACAGAAACAACGACCAGGGAACAGCGTGCGTTATTTAACTTCCTTAGAGTCAAGACAATATATCCCGATGAGACTTTTAATAAGGATGATTTCGCGCTTTATCCCGGCGGGATGGAGTATCTACAAACAATAGACGCACTCGTTTCTCTTAATAACTCACAAGAGAACTGAGGGACGATTATGATGGAACAAATGGATTATGAAGCGTTCTTAAACCTGCCCACTGATGAACTGGCAAAGGTTGTCCGCGCGAGTGGACCAGTGGTATGTGGATTTCCGATCAACGGCACTCGTCGGTGGTTTGTGCTGGAACATAATAACTTTAATGAAAATAATTTTTTTGATGCATATATGGACGCTTCAATTAAGAACCATGTTGATATATGCTCCATGCTTTTCGATCACGGCATCGAGACAATGCTTGCACCAGTCTTCGGTCGCGAGCTCATGTACCGGGGTGATGAATATACCAAACGGGTGGGCATCGATGGCCTGGTAAGAACAGCCACCGATAAAAATTACCGGGAGTTCTTCGAGAAATATAATGTCAGGGTCCGTTTTTATGGCGATTACCGTGATGTACTCACAGGTACAGCCTACGAATATGCGCTCAAATCCATTTACGAAGTGACCGAGGCGACCAAACACCACACAGCCTTTCGCCTGTTCTTTGGCGTCTTCGCCGATGAAGTCACTGAAACCATCGCCCGCCTTTCTGTAGAGCATTATCTGGCGCAAGGCTCCATCCCAAACAAGGAAGCGCTGGTAAGAAAATATTATGGGGAAGACGTACCGGCTGTCAGCCTGTTCATCGGATTTGACAAGTTCAGCGTGTTCGATATGCCTCTGCTCTCTACCGGTGAAGAAGATCTGTATTTTTCGATCAGCCCATCGCCCTACATGACCGAGCGTCAATTGCGGGCGATTTTATACGACCATCTGTACGTCCGCCGCAATCCTGAACCCGATTACACTAAATTCACAAAAAATGAACTAACCTGGCTGAGAGATTACTATCATCACAATAAAGACTACGCCTTTGGCGTTGGAAAACTTAAATTCAACCTCTGGCTGCCTGAAATCGGAAATGACACATGACAGATCTTATTGGACAACTCATAGACGAAATCGGTCCCGGTCAGATGGCAAGCACTGCCTACGATACGGCCTGGGGGGCGCGTCTCGGTGAAATTGATTGGGGTATCAGTAGTCGGGCATTATCCTGGCTGGCAGAAAATCAACTACCCGATGGTTCCTGGGGTGCGTCGGCACCCATGTATTATCATGACCGTGTTATTTGCACCCTAGCCGCGATGATTGCCCTGTCGGTCCGAGGTCGTCGCGGCCACGATAAAGCCCAGATCGAAAGCGGCAAGCTTGCCCTCGAGCGGATCGCAGGAGGCGCAACACAGGGATTGCGGGCCGATCCGAACGGAGCAACTGTCGGCTTTGAAATGATTGCGCCAACACTGACCCAGGAGGCTGAAAAGTTAGGCATCATCCAGAATCAGGGGAACCGCATCTTGGGGCGCTTATCCAAACAACGGGCGAAGAAACTCTCTTACATCCAAGGCAAAATGATCAATCGGCAGATGACCATGGCTTTCTCTGCTGAGATGGCAGGTATAGATGGACAACATATGCTGGATATTCAGAACCTGCAGGAAACCAATGGCTCAGTAGGTGTCAGCCCATCTGCCACTGCATATTTTGCAACCTATATCAAAAAAGGCGACGCGGCGGCATTAAATTATTTACGAAGCATTCTCAAACCAGATGGTGGTTTGCCAAATGTTGCTCCTTTCGATGTTTTCGAAATTGGATGGACGCTGTGGAACCTGAGCCTGATTCCTGGGATGGATCACACGGCAAAACTCAAACCCCATCTCGATTTTCTTTCAAAAGCCTGGCAGCCAAAGATAGGAATTGGTTTTGCCGCAGGCTATTCAGTGAAAGACAGCGATGATACCGGGCTCGTTTATGAAACGTTGCTACGATACGGTATTGAGAAAGATCTTGCCAGCGTGTTGGGCTATGAAGAAAAGGATCACTTCCGTTGTTTTGATCTTGAGGTCAATCCCTCCATCAGCGCAAACATTCACGTACTGGGTGCGCTCGGGCAGGCAGGCTTGACTGCAAAAAATTCCTCCGTCAATAAGATCATCCATTTTCTATATAAGGCCAGGGGTCTACAACCGTATTGGATGGACAAATGGCACTCATCGCAATACTATGCCACAGCACACGCCATTATTGCATGTGCCGGCCTTGCAAACGAACTGGTGGAGGAATCCGTGCAATGGATGCTCGGTTCACAGAACTCCAATGGCTCCTGGGGTACCTACCTCTCGACGGCCGAGGAAACTGCATATGCCCTTCAAGCCCTGTGGGTCTGGAATCAAAAGGTTGCGCGCATCCCCAAAGCCATATTGAAAAATGGCGCACGCTGGCTGAAAGAAAATATGGATCAGCCTTATCAACCCTTATGGATCGGCAAGTGCCTGTATAGCCCCAGCCTTGTTATTCGCTCCGCGGTGATCAGCGCGCTGGCTTTAGCGAGTTAGAAGATTATGAAGGAATTTTTAGATCGCATTCTGACAATTTCCACAGCAGATCCTGACGATACACGTCGACGGAGAATTCTCAACATTCTCCTGGTAAGCGTTGCCATACTTTGTGTGATTGCCATAACGATATCGCTCGGCGTTGTTTTTCTTTCCATAACAAAATGGGAAAACACTAGTTTAATAGTTTTAGGCAG
>Ga0180069_1000057_pt1 | contig 24659 bp, 20 predicted proteins | sample EasRivERM_16_10D_2_FD_121793 | JGI IMG/M metagenome (GOLD analysis project Ga0180069, IMG submission 121793) | Soil microbial communities from meander-bound floodplain in the East River, Colorado, USA - East River metaG ERMLT231B'_16_10D | ecosystem: Environmental > Terrestrial > Soil >...
CTTGGATTATTGCCAATACCTGTGGGTCAGTCAAATCAATTATACGCTGACGAATTTTGCCGAACACAGTGAGAAGTTCAGTCATGATAGCCTGAACCGCTATCTGGATGGAGAAAAGCTTAGCCCGAAATTGACTTGGGAGAACGTTCAAAGTCAGGTTATTCAAACGCCAAAGACCTAAACAAGGATGAACGAAAAATTTTGAGAGGTTTCTTCGAGTATGCGGCTTCTGCCAAACAGGCTTATGTTTTGCGAGAACAACTGACTGCTATTTTCGATATGAACATTTCCAGGAAGCAGGCTCAATCCAAAATCCTGCATTGGATACAGCAAGTTCAAAAAAGTGGCTTGCGTTGTTTTGAAGACTTCATTCGCTTACTCTAAAACTGGTGGGAAGAAATCACCAATTTCTTTATCCATCGTGAAAATAGCGGCTTCGTGGAAGGGTTCAATAACAAGGTCAAGATTCTCAAGCACCGTTGTTATGGCATTTTCAATCTCAAGCATTTGTTCCAACGTATTTATCTCGATCTTTGCGGGTATCGTTTGTTCGCTGCCACCACCATATATGGCTAATTCACGGCGTTTCCCAAAGAACCTCTTATCTTTGTAACAGAGCAAAAACTCATGTTAAGTTTCGCAATTTTGTGGAGACTTATCAATGAGACATTGTCAAATTTAGTTACTCAAATTCTCGGAGCGTTCCTGAATCGCGCAGGGAAATACTGAGTTGCAACAACCGCCAGGTTAGCGCATATTGTAATTGCGCCGGATTGACCATGGTTGACTGCTTCAACGCCCGGCACATCCAGAATAGGTAATAAAGGGGTACAATCAAACCACGATCGAGGCCGATCGCTTCACTATAACGGTTAATTGCATCGAGAACAAGTGATTGGATGGATGATTTGTTCAGGAAAAAATGCTTGTACGCATCTAGACTTGAGAAATTCGCGCCCACCTGCCCCGCCTTAATGCAATATGCCGACAGAAAGTAGAAGACATCCCACAAAGGTAACCCTTTTAGTTCGGCATTTTCCCAGTCGAGAAATGCAACGGTATCATCTGGGGTGATGAGCAAATTCTGAAGACCCGGATCACCATGTCGCAATACCATCGGGATATTGTGGGCCTGACTCAACTGATCAAGTTGTTGCCTTAGAAACCGTTGTTGTGAGACATTGGGTGCGTAAATTTCAATAAAACGCTCGTAAAGAGGTATCAACAGAGCCGCGACCTCCACTCCATTCGCATATGTACGAGTTATAAGCCCCAAATCAAGTAGCCATTGGACAACAAAATTTGCATAATCACACTGGGCATCAAAGGAGGTTTTATTTTCAAATGGTTGCCCTTCCAGAACACTTTCGCCAATAAAAAACAGATCACGGTGATACCCTTGAAACATTACCTGCGGGACAGTATGTCGATGAACAAATTCCAAATTGCCCAGGTGATTCAGGCCGCGATACTCGCGCTCCAACCGTTCATTGTACTGCGAATCCCGGACCATTTTAACAACTATAGAAGGCTTTTGCATGGTTTCTGGAAACAGATAAAACAGCAATTTTTGTGAGGGATAGTCTCCCTTGGCAACAAATGCCCATTCCCACTGACCGATATCAATGCCACATTGTTTGGCCCCGAACAGCAGGTAGCGCGGCAGTCCTCCATTGGATTTCTCCCCATGTTGCACTACTGTGCCATAACGTCGTGTCCACCGACTGGTGAATGAGTTGCGAATAAGCCTCTGTTCAACTTGTGTCGCAGAGTGAATCAGGATTTTGCGGGTGTGACGCAACGCAGTTCGTAAAATGCGCTTCAGAGGCGATGTTGCATTCTGCGCTGTACCGGATGCTATTAATGCTCCTTCCTCTTGTGTGACCAGCAGAGGAGTGGGTTTCCCAGCCAAACGTTTCCCCATTTGTTCAAGTGTCTGATGGCGAATGGTTGAAGTGTATAATTCACGGTAGTGTATGAATGCTGCACTATGCACTTGATCCACACAGACAGCTGTTTGCATGTTTCCAACTGTGGGCGTCAGCCAAAATCGAGCTACTGTATCTTCTGGCACACAGAAACCCGTGCGATCCTGACCATAGTATTCGTAGTACAACACCCCATCTGGTTTCAGAATGCGCTTTAGCTCTGTTAGCGCCACAGCACGCGTATCACATACATAGATGAAGTCTACACTTGATGCGAGTAATCGTTCAAGTGATTGAACATTAACGTTCCAACCGGTTACAGCTCGTGTACAGATCAATTCATCTGACAAAAGTTGCAGAGCTGACAATATATCTTCCGGTGGTACCCCTATGCACACAATTCGTTTTAGATCAAGTCGAGGCAGGAGAAATACCCAGTTTGCGCCGATTCCTTGACCTTTCATATTGTTACTAGGGCTATAATCGATTGTTGTGATGTGATCGAGAGGGATAGTCATAATGATTTCAATTTCCTATGAGCCAGCGTATAGGTGCGAACCTCATTAGCTCCGGAAAGGTGTTTTTGGTATTGAGCAGATCGCGGTTAATACGCAATACCGCCAGCGAAACCACAGCTGCTAGCAAGAAGATAACGACAGATGATGTGAAAAACACCTGTATTAGCAGTAATCCGCCAGCACCAATGATGATTGAGAGATACATGCCACGATAATCAGGGTGGAAGATGGAAATACCGGTTCCTAGCAACAGCCCCCCCTGTTTCATCAAATTGAATAGAATCAAAGTTCCTGCGGTAGCAATTGCCGCACCAAGCGCACCATACCTAGGAACCAGGATCAGATTGAGAGTGACGTTGATAACAGCCGCCGCGAGATAAATAGCAGTAACATAACGCAACTTGTTCATGACCTTCAACGTCAAACCATTTTGGCCTAGCGCAGCATCAAAATAATATCCGATTGATAGCACCCCCAAGATCGCGGCAGAGGAGACGTAACGTTCCTGAAAGAGCAATAGCGTGAACGGACGCGCAAAAGAAAAGGTCATTACAAAAATGGGAAAGGATAAGACAGCGGTCCAAACTGTATTCTGCCAATAGAACGCGTTTATGCCCTCTTTATCCTGACGAGCAAACAGGCGCGATGCAACTGGTGTATACAGCAGACCAAATGTCGCTAGTACCACTTGGTTCATGCGGGCAAGCGGTAGCACGGCGCCCAGTGCAGCAACTGCCTCAATGTTCTGATAATGTTCCAACATGACTATGCCAATAGTCCCTGTGGTCATATACAACACATCCGAAGCCAGAAGCGGAACCGTAAAAGACAATACTTCCTTAATCGGAAACTTAATCTCTTTAAAGGTAATGTGATCGAAAAGCCGTGTCTCTTTCATGATTCGGTATAGCCAAATAGTGAAGAGTATAATCAGCAATAAACCACTGAGTGTATATCCAATGGCAAGAAAGCCTACAAACTGATGCGCCATAATCATCAGCAAAATAACCAGAATTTTTAATCCGGGTCCAAATACGTAACGTCGGAAGAAAATCGCTTTGGGGCTGGAAAATACCGCAAACATACCGTTGATCAGGTTGCTGAAAGCCTGTAAGGGCGAGAGGAAAATCAAAACGCTCAACAGGCTAACCGCCTGTGCATCTAGAAGAAGGTTTTGACTAATAAACCCTTTAAGACCAAAAAACAATAAAATAACCCCCACGCTCAGAGATGCGATTAAAGTAACGACAAAAATTATCGTACCAAATAGACGGGAGTAGTCTTTTTGTTCATCATAGATAGGGATGAATCGCGTAATTGCCCGATCCAGACCTAAAGTAACGATAGTCTCAATGGATGTCACAAGGGAAAGAGCATAGGCGAATGCACCGTAATCAGATTTCGCCAGGTAGCGAACAATTAGTATTTGAGTCAGAAAATTCGTTCCCAGCGACAGCAAGCGCCCAACAACAAACACACTGGAACCACGAATCTGGCGGCGAGATGCATTTTCCTTCCCAATTTTTGTTTCTAACGGAATGGTATTTACACGAGTATCGGCTGTTTCTTCCATGTTTCGGTCCTAAAGTTAAAATGTTAATTATTGGTGACTTTGCTTATTTTTAGTTTCTCTGAACGACTTAATGTAATTCAGAACGGTTTCAAGGACGATTTCCGGCGATTGTGTAGTATCAACCACACAAAATACTGGAACATACTGCCCGATTTTTAGATAAGCCTCGCGCGAGTGGCGAAGGGTCTCAATATTACTTTCTCCTTTTCGCGCAAACAACACCTCGGCTGGCGCATCAAGATAGATTGTCAGATCTGGACGCGGGTAGGTTTTCTCGAGTAACCTATCATGGACACGATGAAGAATTGGTCGTTTGGTATCAGGATGGGCAAAATTAAATGCAAGGTAATCCAGGTAGAAGTGTCTGTCAAAAAGCACGATATATCTCCGCTTTAGGTAATACCAGCACACCAGTTGACGATACCATTCTTCGCCAATTCGATTAACAACAAAAAAAAATGATTTTATATGCTGTAGGATCGAAATCAAACTACTATTTTTTCTCCGAGCATGGTGCCTCGGAGATTTTCCGGCTGCATTTGCGGGATTTGTATTTGTAGTGTGTTTTCCTCCGGGCCTTAGATAGTTTACTAGACGTGTTGTTGGAAGCATATGCGTCAAAGAATCAGGGTTAACCCCCATATAGATATGGCGCATAGGATATGGGAACCTATGTTGGAGGCCTTCAATAACGGTAGATTTTCCGGCCCCATCAGGACCGATAACTGCAACTGTAAACATCCTATTTCACCGCTTCTATGATTTCGTTCAAAAGTTGTGCACTTCGATCCCATGAGAAATGTGTTTCCACAAACTCACGGGCACGATAAGCCGGGGTCGGATTGGCATCGTACTGCCGTAACAAATCAACCGTACAACGGACGAACGTCTCAGTATCATCTACGATCGAAAAGGGCGGTTCCGTACCATTAACGCTTACGCCATCACCTCCAATAGAACTTGTGATTATTGGGAGTGCCATCGCCATCGCTTCCAGCAACTTGTTCTGAATCCCAGAACCGAAGCGGAGCGGCGATATAAACACAGTCGCTTGCTCAAGATATGGGCGCATATCATCTACAAACCCAGTGATCGTGACCCCTGGTTGCTTGCCTACTTCGATTAGCTCCTCTCCAGGGCTATGACCGACTATCAGTAGTTGGACATCAGGAATTATACGACGTACACCCGGCAGTATCTCGTTGATGAGATATAGTGCAGCATCACTGTTAGGCGGGAAGTGCATCGCCCCGGTGAAAATCAATGTGCAGTGTCCGAGGGCATCAGACTGACGTTGCCAATATTTGGTATCGACACCATTGGGTACAACATAACTGTATTCGCGCGATTTAGCCGGTACAATGCGCGCATCACGATCCGATGCGACCAGAATACTTGCAGATTTCCGAAAGATGCGCCGTTCAATGCCTTGCATTTCCCATAATTTCACCTGCAACCTCAATTTCCAAAAAAGGGAATTCTTCGATGCAATCTGTCTGCGCACCCGATCCGATTTAGCGTCGCACATATCCGTTATTATGGGTGGTGTATTCAAACCGGTGATTGCGCCAACGTTGTATTCACCGCTTAGGAGGATAAGATCAAACTGTTCTTCTTGCAGTAGATTTTTGATTTCTCTCCGCATCTCAAGAACTGCGGGATTTCCGCCCAACAGGATAAGCAATCGCTTAACGATGCGACCAATGATACTACGTTGGCCGGAAAGGGTATTCCGAATCGGTATGACCCGCTCAGTGAAGGATTCAACACCACCAATATGTTCCTGTTTGAAGGTAGCACCCACAGTAGATACTAAAACGATCTCGTGATATTGTGACAACCGCTTGATAAAATGATAATGTCGTAAATAACCACTAGTCAATGGGAATGGAAATCCACCTGTAATATATAGAATTCGCATGTTGTTTTTTACCTTTGTTTTGTAAATGTTTAATCCATTGATTATTAAATCGACAGATGCTTAAATCGCTCAACCGTGTATTTCCAAATAGCATAATAACGATTGTTTCGTACTATATTAGCTGTTTCCATGCTGATGGGTTCGGTCTTACATACGTGCAATCTGCCAATGAACTGCACAAGATACCTAAGCCAACACAACAAAAAAAGCGCAGGGAAGGAATCCGATTGAAGGTTGCATGTCGTCATATACGCCTGAACATGCGGTTGCATCCATGACTTATTTCCAAAAAACGCCTCGTCAAATGCAGAGACATACTCGCCACTATCGTTAGCATGACTTACACTAAAGGCAATATAACTTAGGAAAAAGAAAAAATCACTTGCAACCAAGCCTCGAATCGTCGCCAATTCCCAATCAAGTACACCAATGGAATCGTGACCAGTCAACACCAGATTTGGATGGCTCAAATCACCATGCTGAAGCACATAAGGCAGTGATAGATCTTTCAATACCGCAAGATATTCCTCACACCGCTGCAAAAGGTCGGCCTCTATTGCAGTTAATGGAAAATCATTACGCAACATAGTCAAGGGGGATTCCACCAGTTCTGCATACCAGCGGTTATCGTGCGGTTCAGTAGGATTTGACTGCACATCTTGCAACCAATCCATGGCGATTTGCATCATTCGCGCCGGATTGCTTCTTACCAGATCTGGTGACATCAACTGTCCATTTAGGGCCGTTTCTAGAAGAATAGGGTGGCCAAGATAGTTCTCATATGTGATGACTTGTGGTATCGACTGGAATCCACCCGGGCGCAGATTCTGGATCGCTTGTAGCATATGGGCCTCGTGAGCGAGATGATCACTAAATTGGGGTACACGCGGAGTTTTTGCCACTAAGATAGGTTGTGGCCGACCTGATGCCATTACAAGAAAGATTACATGGCGCGATGCCTCGAAGCGCGGCGTAAGCATCAACGCGGAAAGTGTTTTCGGCAGATCTCTCAGTCCCAGAAGTGCGCGATTAGCTTCTATGAATGACAGCACCATATCCATTACACGTGCCTCTCACCTGCTACACCCAAGCTTTTGATGATCAGCGCCAGCAAACCGGTTCGCAGAAGCAGACTCAGTCCAGTCATTTTGAGGTTTGTTCTAAAATCACTGCGCCCCTTCGCTAGTACAAACAACAGCGCTTCCGATTGTGACAACGGAATGATTCGGTTCGCATTAGCGATATCAGGCCAGTACCAAAAGCTGCGAATATTACTATAGCCCCTATATCGCGCCGCAATGACACAACATGCTGAAGCAAGCATCCGCCGTAAACGAAAGGTGAGATTATAACCTTCGAATTCGATATAGAATCGCGCAGGATTGATGGTTTCCAACGCACGCCAACACAACGATGAGGATGGATTAAGCATAACCAACATATCACACAATTCAACAGACTGTCCCTGCCAAATGCTCACATGGTCGCTGAGCGCCTGTAAGGCATTTAGCAGTTCATCGTCTGGCTTTCCGGCAACGACCACGTGTTGCAAACGCGGATTCGCAAACACAAAACGCCAGTCCAAACGCCGTGAGAGTGTAAGTAAATCCTCGCTAATTTCCATTGTCGTCGGTTCAATCATTGCCCCACCATAAATCATTCAACTTATTTGAGAAAGAGCGCCACATACTATAGCCCATTCGACTGCCTCAAGCTTTTACTGACTACATTATAGAGTTCATCTAGATAGACTGGATGAGGGTGCATTACTGAGAAGAAGTGTTTGCCAGTAAGGATATTTTTAAGCAGAACACGTTGTTTATCCCATGCAGTATCCATCAGTATATTTCTTTTATGGGGAAAAGCATACACATACTGGCTGTAATATCCTTCCCATTTCATCCATTCATAATGAAGGGCCGCCATCAGGCGCTCAAGCGCAATATCAGTAGTCAATGGGCTGATCACTACCTCTGGTGATTCATAGCTAAGCGTCAGCAATAGTAAATCAAAATGCCCGGTCGGGGCATCCAGATTTGTACCAAAAAGTTTTTCCGGTGACAGAGTAACATGACGCTGTTTTTTATTGAGGTAACGTAGTCCCTGGTGGAATGCCCTCGCGGGTAATAATTTCTCGCGAATCCATTCCGGAACGAGTTTTTCAACTGTGTCAAGCCAGCGCAGCCCCTGAATTACCCATCGTTTTGTGGGTTTGACTTTCGCTTGATAATTTGGCAGTTGATTAAGCTGCCAGTCTGAGAGTTTGATAGGTTGCATCAAGCCATAGATTTTACCATTGGGGTCAACGAACAACCAGTCATCACTAACAAATCGTGCACCGTGGGTCAAAAAACTGAACAGCGTCGATGTCTTGCCACCTTTAGGCCAACCATTGACAACCATACCTATTCCATCGAAAACAAAGGCTGCTGCATGAATAGGCATCAGTCCATTTGCTAACATCCGTAGATTGATAATGAGTTTAAGCAGGGGAATTTCTGTTGTCCCGGTTTCGCAAACGACTTTGCAAGGTTGGCCTAAAGCTGCAAATGGGAACTGCACGCGGTACTCTCTACGCCCATCGCCAGTCACCACATAAAATTCATCATTTGTGAATCCGGCAGTGCCCATCTCAGTGTGGCATATTGGAACGTTAAAGCGATCTACGTAGCATACCGTTAAGTCTGGCTCCACATTAAGAACAGAAGGTTGTATACCAACCTGGTTTTTTACAGCTTTGACCGCTTCCGATGTTGGGTTTTCTAATCGTATAGAGAACAGGTTGTGTAAATTGAAATCTACAGAGTATGTCATACTTGTTCCGCCAAATGCTGCCGTTGTTTTGTTGATCTGGGTTTTATCAGAAGTCCAACAGCCCTCCATAAGTCATACCAGAAAGGAGCTTGGTCATTCCACGAAAAAAGAGCATCCCACTTCCGACCACGAATCGACCACCACCATTCCCGAAACTTAAGTTCCCCATGAAGCCAGGAGCGCAACGCCGACTGGAAATCCTGTCGCAGATATATCCACTTCACAGTTCCTTCTTTCTGTTCACGATTCGTAGGCAACGTCCACCCAATCGCATTGCAGTACATTGTATAAATCAGTTCCACTCCGTTGGCCTCTGCGGTTGCCGACCTGCCAGTTGGTCGGCCAACATTGGGTTCGATGATGAAATACTTTCCAGATTTTTCATCACGTTTCATTTCCAGGTATGCAAGTCCGCGAAAGTTTACACTTTGATATAGACGCACGGTTTCACGCGCCACGACATCGTCACGATATGCCTCTCCCAAACATCCTTGCCCCGTTTTCTGCGGCCATTGACGCAACTTACGCGAGGTAAACGTCACCAATGGTTCGGAGACAGAATCAAAATAGCAATTGCAGGTAATGTGGTTTGTATCGGTCCCTTCGATCCACTCTTGCGCGATTAAGACGTCTGCCCATTTGCAACATTGGTCATAAATAGAGAGTAATTCATCTGCATGAGCAACTTTAAAAGCTTTTTCCTTAGTATGTTTTCGCCATTCATCAGGACGATAAGGTGGTTTTAAAATAGCCGGGAAGGTTAACTTCCGAGTTGCTTCTTCTGCGTCCTCTCTCGAAGACAAAAAGTAAGTTTCTGAAATAGGGAACCCGTTCTCCTGTGCATAACGGTAGAATTTGACTTTATCTATCATCATTTCTATGACATCCGCAGCAGGCAGAACAACATGATACCATTCCTGAAGACGATCTCTATAACGAGAGATTACTAAAACACTTGTGTCAGAGCACGGAAAAAGGACAGCTCTTTCCTTCAGCGTCGGCCCAAGTGTCTCCAAGGTAAATATAAGTTCTTCATTATCGGTGTCCGTTTCCAGTATTTGTTTACAGACCTTCGTTTGGCAACAAAAATGACTCAGATCCTTCGCGATCGCGATCACAGGAGCGCCGCGTTGAGATAAGATACGGGCCGTCTGAAGCCCAGTAATACTATCCAAGCCAATGACAATTGCATGTGGTGATTTGCTTCGCATATTTGTGTCCATTATATTTTTATTTATGCACTGCTGAGGGGTTGCAGCCAGTTAAGGTGCATGGCCCAAGGAAGTAGTTGCGCTCGCAGAATCGGAAGTGTTGTCTTACCACCAACATTTATCCGCCGCATTCGCAATGGGTCAGTGCGGCGAATATTATTGATACCCCGTGATGTTGTAAAAGCCAGTTTAAACCCCTCGCGTTCTAACATGATTGCAACCTCATCGTTGGATCCACCGCTTGGATAGGCGAAGATTGGTGAAGTTGATCCAATCTGGCGTTCCAAATCATGCAAGGACCCAATTGCCTCATCCTGTGCTTCTGCAAGTGTGACACGATTCATTAAGGGATGTGTCCTCGTGTGAGCGCCCAATGTGACACCCTCACTGGCCAACTTCCGCAATGAATCCCAACTCAATATACAGTTGGTTGTAGGTTGGACTCCTAACTCATCGCAGAGTTGCTTTACTGTCGATATTGCTTCAGTATGTTTCAACGTTTTTAGATAATTTTTCAGCCGTTTATATGTTCGATTGCGTGAGGTGTTCGACAAAGATAAAGGACCAATAGAGGTATTCAGGTTGTCTTTACGTGAGGTGTTTTGTACTGCGTGGTATAGATCATCCCACCAAAATGTTCGTTCGGGCCTGTCGGGATACGCTGTAGGAACAAATAAGGTAACTGGAATTCTATACTGCTTTAAGATCGGCCAGGCATGCTCTTCAAAGTCAAAATATGCGTCATCAAATGTCACCACTACTGCACGTGCTGGTAAATCTTTACCATTTCGAGTTTCAAGAGCGGTAATAACATCTGTAATTGTGACAATTCGATAGTGTGTCGACAGATATCTCATCTGCTCACCGAAAGCTTCAGGGGTCGCGCTAATCAGGCCTGGATCTAACCACGGACGAGCTGCTGGCTCATCGACTCGATGATATGTTAACACCCGAAGTAAGCCTGAGCGCTGCCTATCAACATGTTCTAACAATGAAACGAATTTTTCAAATGCTCCACTCTGTGCGGCAAGCGACATGGACTGTTTAATGAAAGATAACACCTTTTCAACTCACTTTGCCCGAGATTTAGATGATGACCCTACCGCACTCTTTTTCATGAGGTAGAAATCCATAACATGGTTTGTAACCTGGCGGGCCACTTCATCCATGGATTGGGTTGTATCTACCGTAACAAAATTTTCTACAATATCCTGGAACTGCAAATACTCCTGGCGTCGTTGCTCGAGTAATTCTACTGTTCCCTCTCTTTTACGGGAGAATAAGACTTCTGCTGGGGCGTCAAGGAAAATTACAAAAGCCGGCTTGGGGAAAATATGATTTAGCATTAACCCATGCACCCGATCACTAATAGTTCGTCCGGCGCTGATATCTGCAACATGGTGTTTATAGTAATCAAAGTAAAAATGTCTGTCAAAGATGATGATGTAGCCACAGATCTGGAAGTACCAGGCGACAAGCTGCCGAAACCACTCTTCGGCTATCAGATTTGCCATCCGAAGGCCAGATTTTATTTCTCTCGCAATTCGTTTCAAGAAATTTTTATTAGGAATGGACTGGATTCGACTTGGATCAGGAGGACCACCCATATCCAATTCTCTGCCGCTTGCGCGTTTGATTTTATACCAGAGCCACGTGGTAGGTAACATGAAATTGCTTGCCTCCAGATTTATCCCCATATAAATATATTTTGTAGGCACAGGGAGCGAACTTTGGAGCATCTTGCTGATGGTAGATTTGCCAGTTCCATCTGGACCAATTAAGGTAATCGTGAACATCGTTGTCCTTAATATTCGTTGGTTACGTGCAGTACGGACGAATCACTTCGAACAAATCTGAGATGGAGAATGGATATGGGTGATGGACAGCGTATGTTTCTTTATCTGCCATCACTTTCATAAGTATCCTCCGCTGAATCTCTTCTACCTGATCGATCAGTGAATTCGATGCCTCAGGGAAAGCAAATCGAAATCTCTGGTAGTATGAAATAAACTCACTGCGTTCTTCCTGTAATGAAAAAACCATTCGCTGTGCCATTTCCTGTGGGTTGATAGGCTGAACTGTTATATGAGGTTCATCTCGGCTGGCGATAAAAAACACCTTATCTGGGCTACCTTTGATTGCACCAACCATGTTACCGAAAAGTTTTTCGGGCGGCAGATCGACATGCATTTGTTGTTTCAAGAGCACGTTAATTCGCCTGGTAAGCTTAAGAAGGCCGGATCCACGCCCAATGCCACTCGACTCCATCAACCCCAAAGACTTTGCAAACATATTTAGAGCTTGCAGACGGACAAGGTTGCCACTGCTGACCATTGCCTTGTAATAAGGCATCTGTTGCAGATGCCAGTACCAGACTCGAATAGGTTCAGGGATACCATGCATGTACTGACCATCACCACTCAAATAAATCCACTCATCTCCTATATATTCTGCACCATTAGCTGCAAAAGCCAATAACATCTCGGTCTTACCGGCTTTCGACCATCCCGTTGTCAGTATGCCTTTTCCGTTGTAATTAAACGCCGAGGCATGTAAAGGAAGGGCACCTTTACTTAGAACAGTTAGATTAAGGATGGGAATCAGTAGTGGTACCGCCGGCAGACCACTTTCACAAACAATTTGACATTGACGGCTCCCTATTTGGTCGAAAGGGATTTGCACCTTGACGTGTGCCTGGTGCTTGCCGCGAAATACCAAAAACGCATCATCTGTGAAACCTGCATCATCCACACCGAGATAGTGTACTGCGGATGAGAATGGAATTTGATCCACAAATCGTATGACGATATCGGGAGTTCTTGAAAGAGGTGCCTGAATGGGCCCGAGCTGTCTTTTAACAGCCGCGATATCGCCTCGCGTCGCATTGACCAGACGTATGCCAACTATTCCGTGGAGATCAAAGTCTGAAGTTTCAATTCTCAAGCTATTTTCCTTATCTCATAGTCAACGCCCGTATCGAAGCGAAGCCATAATCTGCGTATGGGAGATCTTCGCCAGCAATTACGACTATCTCCACATTGGGGCCCATATGATTCACCTACTATATATCCTTAATTCAATTTACATGTGGCTGGTTTATTTAGTGCTCATAATCGTTTAGAGAAAATCTCGCGGAGGCTAATCGTTCTGTTGTGTCATGCCCAAATCCATCATCAGTGGAATCAACCTCTCTAAACTCACTGGCGACGATAGCCAATGCGATCATTAACCATATAAAGCGAATAAATGACATATGCAAAAAGAGTCCTGTTATAAGATAACTGATGATTGACAGAAAGAAGCTGGTGCATAAATTCGCCAGATTGGTCTGGTTTCTTTTCAACCAATAATTTCTGGCAACAACAAGCCTGTAAAGCGTGTAAAGAAATATCCCCATTAAGGTAACAAAACCTAATATTCCAGTTTCCGCAGCAACGCCAGGGTATAGACTATGGGCTTCTCGAGTCTTCGCAATGTTTTTGAGGCCAACAACCTTTGAATATTCTTCCATTTCGTATCTAAACATCCCTAAACCCACGCCAATAACAGGGTGATCCATGAAGACATATAGAGCCGCAAGCATTTCAGTAGCGCGACCTTGAATAGAGCTATCAGCATTACTCAATCCCCCTTCTCCAGATGATGAAAAAATTCCTGCTAAAGTTGAAAATCTTTGATTAATTTGAGGAAAGGCTTGCAAAAACAAGATAAGGCCAATCAGAACAATAAGGAGGTGATGGACCTTTATATACCGCAAGATTGTCATTATAATTATCAAAAGTAAAGACGCAACCTGCGCTCCACGTGAAAAAGCCAAAGACCCCCCAATAAAGATAAGCCCTGTAAGAATATAGGCAGTCAAACGCAAGGATTTGGAACGTTCTCCCCAGGCTTGAAACAAACCGAGTGGAACCAGCATCAACATAATTTGTGCGTAACGATTTTGTTCGCCAATAGAGCCAGAATGTCGGAGTTGCCTGGTTTCTCCCACGATAGTTTCATCTGTAATAAATCCAACGCCGGTTACTTGAGCAAACCCTCCATAATTATTATCAAAATTTCCTGTAAGTTGTTTTAGCAATGTTAACCCCCCAATTAATGCTCCAGCGATTAATAATGACCAGATGACTTTTCTCAGTAATTCGGGTGTCCGAATTGTATTTATGAGAAGAAAATATAATCCCAGCCCTTCCGCGACAAAATTGATTACGTTCGGAATGGCTAAGTTCATGTCTCGCGAAAAAACGCTACTGAAGATTATTATTGATAAAAACACCATCATGAGAGCAAGAACAACGTTTGTTTTTATCTTTTGATTGAGCACAACCAGGGACCTTGCAAACGGGATAAACAACAGTGCTGGTAATGCATATCCCAGTATTTCTGGCACACCATGAAACCTGATCAAAACAGTAGCAGCATTAGTATAAATTACAAAACCGACAAAAATGACCACAAAATCGGGCCATTTTAAGAAAACCATTGACAGGAATAATACAGCGACTCCCAATAGAATGAACATTGGGTTTATGCTGCCTGCGATTCCAATAGCAATTGCTGTTGCAATTGCTATTCCAATTACAATGACGTATTTTGACCTGCTGGATAAAGCAAATTCGCTTCGTAACATTATTTTGCCTCTTAATGGGAAACTGGAGCAAAGTAGAAATCCACTTTACAGATATATTTAACGATCCTATCATTATGGAGGTATGACTGTTGGAGGCAGGCCGGGAATTTCTTCCATAATCGAAAACCCATGCGTTAGGGCTCCAAAGCAAATATCTTGACTGCATTCAAGAGGCTGGCCAACAAATTGTGAAATCCATAACTCAAAGCCAGACAGCGTGTGGTGAATGTAATAATATTGAAAAGCCACTGCCAAGGCAGAGTCATGACGCCACTCTGTACCCGAATCGACAATAATGGCTTTAATGGCCCGTTCAATGGAACCCCGACCCGGATACAGGTGCGTGGTCTTGAGATTACCATCGGGCCCTATAAAGGTATATTCTGGAATATCTGTTGTTTCGATGTTATCGAAACATGAAGGATCACCTCGCCGCAGCATCAATTCACATTGCTGGATATTATGACCTAAGTGTAACTGTGGGTAATTCTCATATACGCCATTATATTGTGAAATATTACAGTATTCCTGGCGGCGAGCATCTTCTGGAATAATTCCATGCTCAGTGATTTGGGATTTTACTGGTTCTAAACCATCCTTTTGTTGAATGCTTTCGAGATAATCACAGGAACTGCTACTACCATACTCGACGCCATACCCATTCATTCTGTCCAAGGCTAATTGGTTTGCGTGGACAAAAGCTTGAGATGGGGAATAGATAACGAATCCTTCACCATTGATTTCCAAGGGTAAACGATGAACTAACAAAACCTCAGGTCGATCCCATAGATAATCAGCAATGTAGGCTGTGGCATTGGTCGCTGCTGCCCCCCAATTACTCTTGCTACGCTCAGCAGATAAAGAAATAACATAATAGGGATTCTTGACCAACCAGTTCTGAAAAAGGGACTTACAATTCCCGATGCCGATCTCTGAGTCAGAATACGAGGTACCTGTTGGTCCAGTACAGGTTCGACCTTTCCAATAATCTTCTATCAAATCCGCTGAGGCGACTAATTCAGGGGTGCCCCAGGAAAAGTTAAGCTGACATTGATTTTCTTCGACTGAGATCGATATTACTTCAGTCATGATCCGTTGCAAGATGGTTTTTACCGCTTCGGCATATCGAATGTCTCCTGTCAAATGATAAGCAAGTGCTTTTGCATACAAGATCGGGGTACCGCCACCATTGTTATTCCAGAGAGGTTCATTGGAGTTGCCACACGTTTCCTGAGCTCTTAATTCATAATTCCAATCCATATTTGCCCATTGGAGCACATCCATGACTGCATTATGATAAGGTTCCAGACCCTCGTTAGCCTTCCTGGTAATCACTGACAGTTCCTGCGGAGTCGTCAGATACCCTCTCGAATTTGTTACACTTGGGACATGCGTGGGTGTAAGGGTAAGTTGTAACGGCTGTTGTGTGGGGATTGAACTAGTTATGACAGGGGTGTTTTTTGCAGTGAGATGTCCGTAACTGGAACACCCCACGATAAATAAGGGGCCGACAAAAAATATCATAAAAAGATGGGATAATATATGTTTAGCAATTTCAATCATAGCGTGTTAGAAGTCATTTTACCGGCTTGTTGTTAACATATTTTCGTACCGGGTCTTTTTCTCTGTCAGTAAAACGTGCAGCCTCAGTTCGAACTGGCAGTACTCTTATGTTATATCTAAGACGATACCTAAGATATTTCAACAACTTATACCAACCACCTGAAAACATCCTTCCAGATGTCAGAACAGTCATCTCCTTTGAACCATTATAAGCAACTTTTGCCCCAATCGACTTGACAGATGGACCAACATTCATATCATCTGCCAACATCCCGTTATCATATAACTTCAAAAAAAGCGAGCGATTCACAGCGTAATTACTTCCACGAATAGTAGGGACTTGTAATATTACTCTTTTTATCCAGCGAGAAAGATGATGAAATAATATTCGGGCGCGGACTGACAACCTAGCATTTAAGTCATAATAATCCACATGAGTATATGCAGCCTGAACTCCATTCTCGAATTGTTGGATATACCAGTCGAACAATACTGTTGGATTGAGAATTCGACAATCGGCGTCGAAAAAGATAGTGTTTTCCGATAGGGCAATTTTCGTGCCAGGGATCCGCGCTGTAAAACCTGGTGCTTCACCGGGTTTTCTAATGTTCGGAATATCAATTATTGTCAAACCTAAGATTCGATATGTATCAATTTCCCTGGGTGGTTCTTCAGGTGAGTAATTGTTGATTACAAGAATTATCTCAAACAAATACTTGCCTAGATATCTGGTAATATCTCCAAGTAATCGCAAAATATTTTCAAGATCACCCTGGGCGTTTACTGGCACGATTATTGATGCATCAGGATGCAGTTTTGGGTCTCCACGCATCCTGATGATCCCCTTTTGAATCTGAGATAATTCGTTTGCCACTGATTCCATTTTAAGTTCCTGTTATCCTATAATTTTATGTTATCGCTATTCACGTTGCGCTGAGGTTCCCATCTTTTTATCTGCTGTCCTCGCAACACATTCATACTGGCGACCAGAACCGCCGCATTGACCAAGCAGAAATAGAAGGGGATGCTAAATATTTTCATCCGTCCCAAGCGAGTTCCATTCAGCAATAGGCCCAGGAAACCAAATCCATAAAATATTAGTTGCCCAATCATCGCAAGTTGATAAAATATATTGGCCCTCCATAGAAATGGATTCACAAGAAGCAGAAGCAAAAGAGGATAAACTATCAAGCGTCGCAAAGCTTTGTGAGAAAAAAGCTGGATTGCGTAAAATCCGTAGCGAAAGGGGTTAAGCAATTGGATTCTGGTGACAAAAACGGCTCTTAATCCACGAGTGATTACCCGCACCTTACGTCCAAATTCCATGCCGTTAGACTCGGCAACTGGCTCGTACGCAACTGCATCCGGTGTGAAAATAAGTCGGTACCCCTGGGCGATTACACCAGTTGATGTGACAAAATCATCAGTCACGCCCTCCGGGATCGTTTGAAATAAGGAACGGCGAATAGCGTAAATCGCTCCTGTTGCAGATACAGCGTTCCCAGCGTTGCTTTGAAATTGTTTCATAACACGATCAAAATCCCAATAGCTACTCTCGCCAGCACCAGCAAAATCAGTTTCTTTATTTCTCAAGTAACATTGATTGCCAGCCACGCCTCCGATATTTGGATCGGCAAAGGGCTTGACAAGGGCCTGGATAGCATCGGGCTTGTATATACTATTGGCATCGGAAAACACCAAAATCTCACCATTAGCAACAGCCACTGCTGCATTGAGAGCTCTTGCCTTACCCTGACGCGGAAGTGGCAACAATCTTACACCATATTCTTCATATCTCCGCACAATTTCATTAGTACCATCATCTGAACCATCTGAGGCAATTACTACCTCGAGCTGATCGCGTGGATAGTCCAATGTCAATATATTATTTAACTTATCGCCAATTGTTTTCGATTCATTGAAGGCCGCGATAACTATACTCACGCGGAGTGTTATTTCATCACTCCTGTAAGGTTGACGCCATAAAAATCCACGGAGAATAACCAGAACAGGGAATATGAAGTACACATAAATTATCAAAATCACTGAGACCCAAAACAAAACCAGAATCACTGCTAAGACTCCATACGAATTTGTTGAGCGAGTTTGGTCGCGTTTCGGTAAAGATCAAATTCACTTGCCACTGTTTCTCTGCCTGAACAACCAAGACGTCTCCGCAAAACTGGATCTCGATAATAACGTTCCAATGCACTCGCCAGGGCAGCGACATCCCTAGGAGGAACCAGCAAACCTGTACCTTCATCCAAGACCAATTCTGGAATACCGGAAATATTACTGGCGACGACCGGAACACCACTACTCATCGCTTCAATGAGCACAACAGGAATACCTTCACGACGGCCATCGCTCGTTGGTACACTGGGCGCAACAAGAACATCTGCATCTTGTAATAGTTGAGCAATTCTTTCCTGTTTTTGCCGGCCATGAAAATACATTTTCTCTGAAAGACCAGCCTGAGCAGCAAATTCAGTGAGAACTGATTTGTCCGGCCCATCACCAACGAAATGGCACACGAAGTCAATACCGCTTTCCTGCAGCTTATAGCAAGCCTTAATAAGGTAAGCCTGTCCCTTGACTTCATGTAGGGTACCTACGCAGAGGATCATGAAAGGATTTTTTCCTTTTTCATAGGGAGTCCCCTTGGAACGAAACCGAAAAACTTCCGTGTCAACACCACAATGGATCACTTTTACCTTATCCCGGTAATTCCCTTGGCATTCTGTGATAATCACTTCTTTGTTGTAATCAGATATTGCTGCAACAAATGCCGCTTCAGCAACCTTTTCATATAACATGTGTCTGTCACGGTGGAGATCTGAGCCGTGTGCTGTGAAGCTGTAGGAGATTCCGGCCAACCGATGGATGATGAACCCCGCCGCTGCAGGATGAGATGCAAAATGCGCATGAACATGGTTTATGTTTTCGGCCTCCATCTGGTAGGCAAAAAAAACCGATTTGGGAAAGATCCCCAATGCACCTGTAAAAAATCGAAGGCTGCCCCAATTTGTGCGTAACAATGTCCAAAGCGTCTCCAAGTACGCACGTGGTTTTCGCCAAAGAAAATGCAAGTTAGCGCGTATGATTGGTAAAGAAATAAAAGGATGAAAGTGAGCTGCTTCAACAAACTTTACAGCCTCTGAATGCATCACTTCAGTCTTCTCTCTCAGGAGAGGATAAACCTCTATTTGAATTCCTTCCTTTTCCATCGCCAACATTTCGTAGAGGATAAAGGTTTCTGTCAACTTTGGAAAACGAGACATAATGTAAGCAACTTTTAAGCGTTGCACGTTAGTTATTCGATGCTTCATCAAGGGTTTACTCTGGCCTTGTTGTAATTCTTGCATGATATACGTGCCCTCTATTGGCATTACATTTACATGCCTTTTCTGCACATCCAAAGGTGTGCTATCTGCTTCAACTTTCAGTAATTTCTCTGGGAAGGTTTTTGGGCACTTCTTTTGAAGTGTCAGCTCGTCAGCACGATCTGCACAGTGTCGTACTGACAACACTTAGCATTCGCTGTGTGCTCAAACATGTCTCTTTTTCGAGTGTTCTATTGACCTAAGATTCTTAGATACGGCTATTTTCTGAAGCAGCACTTACATCTGCTGACCTCATTAAGGTCTATTGCGCTTCCTGCGGTTTACCCTGTGGGAATCTTTCGAATTCTTTAAGTCATTGATTTTTACTTTCTCGACACCAGTAGCTAAAAGGGCCAATTCAAGATTTTCCTCAGAGAACATAGTTGAATGGTGCGGGGCAAGGGCGGGGGATGGGGCTGAAAAAACATCTACCTGATCTAAATTAGGTAACTCAAGATTTTCATTTACAAACGTAGCCGCATCGGCAAGGTCAGGAGATTGAATCGTATCAACATCGACTTGGCGCAAATTGGGCAACTCAATATTTTCATCGGCAGGTATAGCCACGTCTTCTACTAGGTCACGGGGTTGGGTTGGATCGATAACCACTTTCTCCAAACTTGTCATTTCATCGGTAGACGTGATCGAGTCGGTCAGGTTAGGAGATTGAGCCGCATCAACATCTATTGTTACTATGGCCAAACTGGATACTTCAATTTCATCAGCTGGCATAGGCAAATTGTCCGTATCAGGGGTTGGGATCGTAATAAGATCTACCTGGTCTAAGCTGTTCAACTCAGTATTTTCAGCAGCAGGCATAACCACATCTGCAGGGTCAGGAGGTCGAATCGTATCAACGTTAACTTGGCCTTTTATCTTAAGATTTCTAAATATGGCTGTGGCTGCTTTCGAAGCAGCACGTGCAACTGCAGAAACATTTCTGAGGTTTTGTTTGGAGACAAAAGGTGATGAATTCTGGTCAAAAATACCGCCAGCCAGTTGGATATTCATAACTCGTAAGTTCTCGACCACATCATTGACGATTTTACCGTGTGCCTCTCCATGCCGTGCTACCAGGATAACGCTATTTACCTGAGAAGCCAAAGTCAGGCCTTCGGCAAACCATGATATCGGGGAACCTACAACTAGTACCACGTCTGTATCTTTTTGTATCTCCTCAAGCAGCCTGACAATTTTCTCAGAATTCAGCACCATGCCTGCGCCTTTTTCAGAGGACAACCCGGCAGATAATAACCGAACACCGGGCACCTCTTTTAGTAATAGCTGTAGCTTTGTCGAGTTAGTTACCAGAAGATCGGACAGTCCTGCTCTACCGTCGGCCATGAGTAGCTTCGTCAATATCGGATTATGGAATTGAGCATCCAGCAGAACAACGCGTTTGCCGGCCTGGGCGAATGCGACAGCCAGATTCGCTGCAGCTATGGCTGACTCATCGCCAGATTGTAATCCAACACTGCTCAACAAGAACGTATAAGGCTTCGATTGGCCTATGGAGAACAGCAATTTGGCAACCGCCATACGATAACTGTTCGCAGCGCGGGATTTGGGCTGTATGAAAGTAACAACCCGTTCAAGTCCGGAACCACCCAAGCGATTATGCCTGTCAATCGTAGCCAACATTGGAACTTTGGTGGCATTGGTGAAATCCACTGGGAATCGGATCGTATCATCAAAGTATTCGGAAGCCAAAATAAGGCTCAATGCGAGGATCAATCCGGCGATCCCAGAAGCTGCGACTTTTAGCGGGAGATTCCCGCTGATAGGAAGAACTGCGCCTGCCGGGTCGATGACCTCAAGGTGGTTGGTATCTGTATTCAGCAGCACTTGATAGACTGTTGCCAACGTTTTGAGTGCGTCGGACAAGCGGGTACGCTCTTCTGCAAGCTGCTTGACGACAATATTTTGGCGGTCCAAGCTGGCTTTTGCCTTTTCTGGACTTTGCTGGCCGGAGCTTCCCAGGGCAATCAGTTCGGTTTCAAGCCCTTGGATAGAAGCGTCAGCGTTGCTGATAATCTGCTCCAATTGGCGGGATTGCTTACTCATCTGTGTGCGAAGTAACGCCGCTGTATTGTCTTTGGCAGGGCTCCTTTCGATGAGGGTCTCTGCGGCAGCATTTGCAATGGCTACAGCTTGCTTCGGATCCGGATGTTGCACAATGATAGTTAATATCCGGGTGTCAGCGTCTAGTTTGGTCTCGATCATCGCACCGAGCGATTCTATATCAGTTTTCTGATCCAATTTATTGTTAACAGACTCCAGGAATGAGCGGGTATTCTCCAATTCATCATATGTAAGAATTAATTGCCCTCCGATTCTCAAAGAATTCAAATCCGGGATGGGATTATCCAGGTTTGGACCAACCAATAGCCGGGCTCTCGCTTCAAACAAAACAGGTTGTTTTTTAACCACAAAGAACGTGGTAAGGCTGGCGACCAAAGTAGCCAGCACAATCAACCATGAATAACGACGTAGAATATTTAGAAATTTTGAGAGATCCATTTGTAGCTACCTCCATCTACTTAAGTAAATCATTGACTGTATCATATATCGCCTGCTTTGGACTTCATTCGACTAGCTGCTTAATGCGCACCACGTAGGGAATATACTGCTGAAACAGTGCGAAATAGGATTTGAATATCCAACCAAAGACAACGATGTTCTATGTAAGCAATATCTAATCGCAAACGCTCATCAAACTCGGTTTCTGCACGACCGATGATCTGCCATAGACCAGTGATCCCTGGTACAACATCCAAGCGCACTGTTTGCCACAAGGCGTAGGTTCCAGGAGCAAATGATGTTGGTCGTGGTCCTACGAGGCTCATATCTCCCTTCAGGACATTCAACAACTGAGGAAGTTCATCAAGGCTGGTTTTTCGTAAAATATGTCCGACGCGGGTTACCCGGGGATCGTTTGTAATTTTAAAATCCGGCCACTTAAGCTCGTTTAGATGAGCCAGTTTCATCTTTAATTCTTCTGCGTTCGGCACCATTGAGCGAAATTTGTACATTTTGAAGCGTTTTCCGTTTTTACCAGTGCGATCTTGTGTAAAGATCACTGGCCCATTTGGTGATTCAAGCTTGAGCAGAAAAACAATCAATAAAAATATGAGCAAGAGAAGAGGCATTGCCAACCAAATCAGTATTATATCCATGATGCGTTTGGCAAATAGATATGCAGCTCCCTTAAATAGTGCCTTGTTTGGATCTATTTTCTCTACCCACAAATACTTTGTACGATCATTCCGATAATAATCGGGGGGATCTATCAAATTAATAATACTAGCCATCGTAAATCTCCACTATTTTTGAATATGCAATGGTAACCATGTTGTCTTCGGCATTCTACAAACACATTCCTATTTATCAGCGTAGAATGCCAGATCTTTCTTGTCCTACTTCAACCTCTCTAAGTGAATTTGTATCAATGTGACCGTCTATTCGCTGCTGTAAATTCATTTCCGCGTGCTTTAGCAATTGTTCAAAAGTCAAAGCATGATCTGGAAAGATTGCAACACCGAAATTTATGGGAAACTCCGCACTTTGAGTTAATGATTTAAGCCGTTCAATCAATGTTTCTGTTTTGGTTAAGTCAGTGTCTGGGCTGATTATGACCAATCTGCCCTTCTTGTCGTTCTCAAACAGTAGATCCGTCCGCCTCAATTGAGTGACTAACTCCTTGGCGATCATGACAGATGCATATTGTTCCATCATTGCGCGTTGTGCATCTTGAACCACTTTATTAATATTCTTTTGGATGTTTTCCGAATCCTGTTCCAGTACAATGATTGAAAGAGGACGTAGGAAACGTCGGCTGCGATATATTTCAGCCTGGATTTCCTCGTGTGCCTCTTGAACCCGCTTGATCTTGCGAATGTTCGCAAAGGCAAAATTCTCAACAGCCTGTTCAAAATCCTTTATAATCAATGCCAGGTTTTGGGTCAGAAAAACTGCAACGATAACCAATCCTAATTCCGTGAATGAAAGATATGTGTATATGTCGCCCACCAGCGGGCGTTGGGGTGTCAGAACCAACTTAACGAAGAAATATGCTATAGTTGAAAGAGCTATCAAGGTCGGCTGGCGTAATACTTGCAGCCATCTGATCGATAAAATCATTATGATCGCTATCACAATCAACACATAGATGGCTGTCTCAAGATTGATAACATTTTCATCACCTATATCCAGGCGCTCAATGTTGAAGAGAATTACTAGAAAAATCAACAGACTTAAAATTGAAATACGTAGCCTCTGCATTATTTACTCCAAACATCAACGTCTTTGGTTCATCAGCAAGTAGTACAAAACAAGAATAAACACCAGCCAAGTGACACCATTTATCAGCAAAAACGCGCTCCGCCATTCCGACATCAAAACATATGCCGGATTGTTTATAATAACAAAACTACACATCAATCAGATTAATTATTTGATTGACTAATATTTACTTGTTCTACCCGTACCCCAGAAAGTTCTATTTTTATTTGCCTATCTTGAAGCATCTGCAACAAAACCCGTACACGTTCGTGCCCTGGCAGGAACGTATCAAATACGGCTTGGTAACCAGCGAATGGTCCTGATTGAATAATTACTTTATCGCCAGGTATAAATTTCCTATGAGTTTCACTATTTGTGTTGTTAATCCGATCCATATGGTTTCTTATTGCCTGCAAAAGATCGTCAGGAACAGTTGCAAGTTCGCCGCCAAAATCCACCATACCGATTGCTCCCGGAATCCATTTCAACACTGTTATTCCAACAGTATCCAAATTTGTATTTATGAATAGATAACCAGGAAAGCACGGCTTTGTTTTCCGAGAGCGCGGATTGATTGGCTGAATCCTGATGCAAGGATAATAAACATCAATATTGTGAATACTAAGTTGCTGAAGAACAAATTCCTCTTTATTAGGTTTGCTTTGCAACACATACCATTTTGTCATCTTACATTAACCTTATAATAAAATTTGTTCGCTTCAACTGTTTCGTGCATGACGAGTAATCGTCGGAAATGTTACAAACCTGCAAGGTTAATACAGACAATAGGTACCACCAAAGCAGCTATTGCAAAGCGGTATCTAAATCCCTTCCTTA
>Ga0180069_1000058_pt1 | contig 24385 bp, 20 predicted proteins | sample EasRivERM_16_10D_2_FD_121793 | JGI IMG/M metagenome (GOLD analysis project Ga0180069, IMG submission 121793) | Soil microbial communities from meander-bound floodplain in the East River, Colorado, USA - East River metaG ERMLT231B'_16_10D | ecosystem: Environmental > Terrestrial > Soil >...
AGCAAAAAAGCCCAAGTTTCGGTTTCTGCAGGTCCGTAATTGGTATTTGCTTTTCAGTTTTTAATGTTCGGTACGATCGCACAACTCTTGTGCGCTACTTTGCTACTCTAAACTCAAGTAAAAGAGAAGCTGCGGAAAACACAAAATTCTTATCTCGTCTTTGATTTTCCTTTGTGCACTTTGTCCCGCTCGCATCATTCAAGTCTCTCAATGGGGCGAGCGGGATTGTGTCCTTTGTGTTTGAAACAGTTTTTTCAGCGCACTCACGGATTTTCACGCATCACATAGCCCACGCCGCGCACTGTATGCAGCAAACGAGCTTCGCCTTCACCTTCAAGCTTTTGCCTCAAATAGCGAATATACACTTCCAGCACATTGCTCTCGCCGCCAAAATCATAACCCCACACCCTGTCAAAGATCACTTCACGCGTCAACACCTGTTTCGGGTGACGCAAAAATAATTCGAGCAATTCATATTCTTTCGCGGTCAACGAGATGGACCGGCTGCCACGCGTCGCCTGTCGCGAACCTGTATCCAAAGAAAGATCCGCAAATTTCAAAACCGGAATACGCTCAGGTTGTGTCCGTCGCAACAACGCGCGCACACGCGCCAACAACTCGTCCAAATTGAACGGCTTGATCATGTAATCATCGGCGCCCGCGTCCAGGCCTTGAATGCGGTCCTGCACCGTGTCTTTCGCCGTCAACATCAAGATCGGGATCGAACCGCCCGTTCGCAAACGATGGCAAACTTCCAGGCCATCCATACCCGGCAACATCCAATCCAGAATCACAAGGTCAGGCGTATGATCTCTTGCCAATATCAAACCCATGCGGCCATCCGTGGCAGCGTCCACTGTGTAGCCTTCGTAGGACAGTCCACGTTGAAGCAGTTTCAAAATTTGTTGGTCGTCTTCAATGATCAAAATCCGCTCATTCATGGTTGGCTCCTGCCCAAAATATACCACAACTTGATGCTTCATTTATTGGATGAAAATCAACGCTTCCGACTCACCTCAAACCTGCTCCCCATCAATGTTTTTTCTCGCGTCTGCGACATTACTCTGCTCAACTATTTCAACCCTAACTTTTCCCTCAACCACTTCTTTCTATCGCTAGTCGCAACTTCATTAAGTCCATGTCCTGACTCATACCATGTCATTTCTTTAGGCTCATTCGCAGAGACGAAGAATTCCTCCGCGCGCTCCTTCGGCACATGCGGATCATCCGTCCCAAACTGAAAGAAGACCGAAGCTGGCGCAAGACTCGGGGCATGCACGATTGGATCAATCTCCACCATTTGCTTTATAAAAGCCTCCCGCGCTTCACCTTCAAGTTTGGGCAGATACAAATACCAATCCGGGAAACGCGGCGTTGCCGCCATGATGACATACTGTGTTGGTCGCTGATCCAAACTCCCGACCAGCACACCATACATCCCGCCAAAATCATGACCGACATACGCAAAGCGCGCAGGGTCAATCTCAGGTTGAGATAATAACAAATCCATCGCGCGGCGAATATTCACAACCTCTTCAATCGAATTCTGCATATCATCTTCCTGAGTACGTTTGATGAAGAAATCCGGATCGGACCATAATGTTTCAATTAACAGGCAAACTGTCCCACCCCGTGCCAGTTCTTTTGCCTCCTCTACAAATTGACTGCGATTCGAATCGCGCGACTCTGGCTCATACCAATGGACATATAAGATCGCCGCCAGCGCCTCACCACTTTCAGGACGAAACATCTCAGCAACTCGACGATAGCCAAATGGAGTCTGGATCACCAGCAATTGACTCTCCAGTCCATCCTGCACTCTTTTACCGATCAATCGCAAATCTTTTGATTCCATTCGTTGATAGTTATGCATCTTCGATAACACAGCTTCTCCTTATAAACCAGGATGTGGCAATTATATGAGTTTTGCTCTGCTTGACACCCTTCTCCAGAAGTGTATAATCACGCTCAATAAGACAGCGCGCAGACAAGTAACTGTTCACTCATTCAGAGAGCCGTCGGTCAGTGTGAGGCGGTTGAGCAGGCAGTGAAATCCACTTCGCCACGTCATTCTCGCAGAAGTAGTTCATGTCTTTTGACTACTATAAGAGAATCGGGAACCGCCCGTTACAGCGCAAGTCTGAGATTATTGCCGTGAATGACCTCACCCCGGCCCTCTCCTAAAAGGAGAGGGGGTAATAATGAAAGCAGGTGGCACCACGAGACGCCCCTCGTCCTGCAAGGACCGGGGCGTATTCTTTTATCTGGAGTCAGTCAGCTTGCTGACTAACCCAAAGCACATCGGAGGTGCAACCATGTTAGATATCAACCTTATCCGCGAACAACCAGACCTCGTCCGCACAGCGCTCAAAAACCGCCAAATGGATTCATCTTCTGTGGATGACATTCTCAGGCTGGATGAAAAGCGTCGCGTTCTGCTTACTGAAGTAGAGCAATTCAAGGCTGAACGTAACACCGTCTCCAAGGAGATCGGCAAGACACTTGCACCTGGCGCAAGTGCAGGTGTGAAGGCTGCGGCAGAACGCGAACAGAAGATCGCTGCAATGCGCGCAGTGGGAGATAAGATCGCCGCGCTCGATAAAGAAGTGGCAGACGTCGAGACAGAATTAACTTCCTTAACCAGCGCCCTGCCCAACATCCCGGATGAGCGCACGCCCATAGGCGCATCCGAGGAAGAGAATGTTGTACTTCGTACAGTTGGCCCACTCCCTGAATTTGACTTTGAACCCAAAGCCCACTGGGACTTGGGTCCCGCGCTCGGTGTGATCGATTTTGAACGCGGCACCAAGATCACCGGCTCACGTTTTTATGTTTTGAGTGGTGCGGGCGCGCGCCTGCAACGCGCCTTGATCGCCTTCATGCTCGACCTGCATATTCGGCAGGGCTACACCGAAAAATATTTGCCCTTCATGGTGAAGTACGATACTGTATTCGGCGCGGGACAACTGCCCAAGTTCGCCGATAATTTATATAAAGATCATGAAGAAGATTTATATTTCGTGCCAACCGCTGAAGTGCCATTGACTGGTCTGCACATGGGCGAGATTCTCGATGAAGCACAATTGCCTTTGCTGTACACAGGCTATACCCCCTGTTTCCGTCGCGAGAAAATGAGCGCAGGCCGAGATGTGCGCGGCATCAAACGCGGACATCAATTCGATAAGGTCGAGATGTACATGTACGCCAAACCGGAAGAGTCGGATGCATTGCTCGAAAGGATGCGCGCAGATTCAGAAGCGACTTGTGCCGAATTGGGTTTAACCTATCGCATAAAACAACTTTGCACAGGCGATATTGGCTTTGGTTCAGCCATCACCTACGATATCGAAGTCTGGGCGGCGGGCTGCAATGAATGGCTGGAAGTATCATCGGTCTCGAATGTGCGCGACTTTCAGGCGCGTCGTGCGAATATAAAGTATCGCCCGGCAGACGGTGGCAAGGCCCGCTTCCTTCACACCTTGAATGGTTCAGGGCTTGGTCTGCCCCGCACGCTGATCGCGGTGATCGAAAACAATCAACAAGCTGACGGTTCAATTATCATCCCCGAGGTTCTTCGCCCCTGGATGGGTGGCGTGGATGTGATCAGATCCTAACTCTCCCTGCTCTAGCGGGGTCTAGGACCCCGCTAGAGCAACAAAAGGTGCAGATATGCCAACCTGGCCAATACTTTTGCAAGTCGCACTTGATACTTTTACCCTCTTTGTTTTACTGGTAGGGTTGTTCGGTTTGATCATGCCTGTCTTTCCGGGTCTCGTCATTATGTGGCTCGGCACGCTGGTTTACGCAATCATTCAAAGCGCGGCGGATAAAATGACCAGCTGGGATTGGGTCGCCTTCGCGCTCATCACCGTTTTTATGATAGTTGGCAGCATTGCAGATAACATCATCATTGCCCGCAAGATGCGCGATCACTTCATCCCGTGGAGTTCCATACTGTTTGCGTTTGCGGCTGGAATCATCGCCAGCATCTTCTTCACACCCATCATTGGCTTGGTCGCCGCCCCGCTGGGATTATTACTTGCAGAATTCAGAAGATTGAAGAACCGCGACGAAGCGTTGAAATCCACCCGGGCATACATGATCGGCTGGGGTTGGGCATTCGGCGTGCGATTTATCATCGGTGTAGCGATCACAGGCTTATGGATGCTATGGGCCTGGGTGTGATCAGGAAATTTGAGAATTGGAAATTGGGGGACTCCAATTTTATTTCTTCGCAGCCTGCGCGGCTTTGATCACGGTCTCTTTGAATTTGTGCGCGGCGCTGCTTTCATCTAATCCGATAAAAGCCATAATATTCTCAGACGCATCCGTGACCCTGCCGCTGACTTCAATGCCAAAATCAGGGATCATTTTTGCAAATGAGGTTTGGGCATAATCCTGAATCACCACATCACGCAACTGCGCCGATAACACAGCAATTTTCGTTTTCGTCCCACTCACAACCCACACCAACCAATGCGATGTCGCCACCGCGCCCGTATACGCGATCTCCGCGCTCCCAAACAGAGGCTTCTTGATTTTTTCAGAGTCAGTCTGAATGCACATCAATGTATCAGACAGGATGGAACCGAGATTGTATTGCTCGATGTGTTTCTTAATGGCTTCAACCATTTCCGGGCGGAGACTCTCAAACGAGACCTCCCGCGTCGTTCGTTTCCAGTCAGACATCTTTATTGCCCCACTTTCATTGGACCTGCTCCATCACGCTTCGCACTACGCTTTCAACCTGGTCGCCATTCAATACACGAATCAGCGCCTGATTCATGATCGGTCCTAAAACCAAAAGCACATCGTTCGCCGGCATCAGCTGTGCCAATTCAAGAATGGCGTTTACCTCTACATCCTGAGAAAGTCGCGTAGGGAGATAACCGGTCTTCTCCAGCCAATTACCGATAAACTCATCCGCAATCAAATATTCTGCAAGCTCAGTTGCCACTTGTTGATTTTCCGGGTCAGAACCTGCCAGCGCCCAGATCCAGCCGGGCGCGAAGGTATGCGGTGTGCCATTCAGGCTTGGGATTGGTTCGATGATCCCATCGTCGACCCCGTGATAGTTCAGAGCCCATGCGATGGCCATATTTGCACGCCCATCACGATATGCTTGAAGGGACTGTGTATCAGTTTCATAATTTATCATCGTTGGTAAAAAGGCCTGCTCTTCAAGTCCGTTTTGAATCAAGGTCAATGTTTGGGTAAGTGGCTCCTCATCAAGAATCGGCAAGCCTTGTTCATTGACAAGCCTGCCGCCCGCAGAAATATAAAGAGACAATGCGACCAGCGCTTGTGGATCGCCTGCAGAGAAAACAAGAGATTCATCACTTGAAAAAATATCATCCCAGGTATTGATCTCAAGTCCCGGACGGTGCACCATCACCAGGGCATCAGCCGCAAATGGCAGACCATATCCGATATTTTGGATATGTCCCAACTCACGGGCGTAAGGGTACCAATTCGAGTCATCCAAAACAGTGGACAATCCGTCAACGGGATGCAGGAGTCCTTTTAGGGCGGCGGCTTCGAGATCTGGGCGTGACAATGCAATAAGGTCGGGTAATGCTATCGGCGCGGCGCTGCTTGTGATGGACAATGAATTGAGCAGACTCGTCTCCCCTGCCTCGGCTTTGATACGGACTTCGATCTCCAATCCGGGATGTGCTGATTCAAAATCAGCGAGTCGTCGTTTGAGGAGGCTCGCGGATTCGGTATCAGCATTTGGGTCAAAGCGCGGCGGAAGCCAGACACGCAAAATCCGCACATCTGTTAAAGGAAGTGCAGTCTGTGTGGAAAGAGGGACAGGCTGGGGCGTGGAGGTGGCTTGGGAAACAGAAGCAGGCGTCGGTTGGCGCGAAGCGAGAAACGGCGCGAGGTTTGCGCATCCCGTCAGTAATAAGAATATTACGCTATATATTATCCCGTAGCGAAGCAAAGTGGACGTAATTCGAAATACGCGTGCAGTCATCCTATAAATCGATCGGTGTGCGCAGAATCGCAGTCATCAATTTGACCGAGTTCTGCAAGTCGGTGTAATCCAGCATTTCGGAGGGCGAATGGACATAGCGCGTGGGCACGGAGAGACAACCCGCAGGCACACCGGCGCGCGTGAGTTGCATGGCTTGCGCATCGGTGCCACCGAAAAGGAGGACTTCACGTTGGTAGGGAATCTTGTTTTTCTCCGCCGCACGGATCATCCATTGCACCACGCGCGCGTCGGCAAGCATGCCTGAGTCTTGAATCTTGACGCACGGACCTTTGCCAAGAGCCATTTCCATTTTCATTGCGTTGGGAGTATCAGCGGCAGGGGTGACATCAATCGCGACGCCTACATCGGGGTCAACGCCAAACGCGGAAGTTTTTGCGCCGCGCGTGCCAACTTCCTCCTGGGTGGTGAAAACAAAATAAACATCGTGCGGCGAGCCCTGACGGTTCGTCTTTCGCTCACCGTGTCGAAGGGTGAGCGCGCGCAAAGTCTCGATGGCGACCAAGACGCCCACGCGGTCATCCATGGATTTGGCGACGAGGCGATTGCCCATTTCAGTGAATGGACGATCAAACGCCGCTACATCACCCACCTTTACGGGGCAATCTTTTTTGCTGGTTGCACCCACATCAATATAGACTTTATCAAGCGCCGGGGCTTCGTGGATTTTTTCGAAGCGGTCATACCCGATCACACCCTGCACCCCGTTCAAAAAGCGGACGCGTCCACCGTGAACATATTTACCGAACACACCGCCAATGGCTGAAAAGCGCACAAAACCATTCTCGTCCACGTGGCTGACCATGAGACCGATCTCATCCATATGCGCAGCGACCATGATCTTTTTCGTATCTTTGGTCTGTTTGCCGGGACGTTTGCGGGCGATAAGGTTGCCGAGAGCATCCACTTTGATCTCATCGGCGAGTGGTTTCACTTCCGCCAGAACCAGTTTGCGAACGTTATCTTCATAGCCGGAGGGTCCAAAGGTTTCGGTAAGTTGTTTGAGGAGTTTTTTCATATGGGATGTTTGTCCTTAATTAAGAAAGAGTGTTTGACCACTCTCGTATGTTTGATTGCCGGCACGTGTGAACACATGCACCTTGCTTTGACCCAGCACTTTCCATTCACCGCCAAGCACACCCACAAGTGCGGTCTCTTCATCCACACCAATCAGGCGCTCATCTTTTTTGAGTTGGGTCTTCAATGCAAATATAAGCGGCTTGAAGATGGCGGGCGTGGCATCGAAGTGTGGAATGATAAAGTGGGCAGGCACAATTCCAAAACCTTCGTTCGTTCCGGCAAGGCGAAAACTTGGGATGCGCTTTGAAAGGATCATCGCGCCCGCCGAACAACCCGCGTAGACCGCGCCGTTGCTCCACGCCTTTTGCATCGCCGACCAGGCACGCGAGCCATGCATGGTGTCATATAGATATTGCGGGTTGCCGCCTGAAAAATAGATCAGGTCTGCGCTCTCCAGCGTGGGCACAAACTGCTCGTCATTTGCGGAGGCTTTATCGATAATGCGAAGCGCGGTCACGTCTGCGCCTAACTTTTGAAAATGTTCAACACCCATCCGCGACCAGCGACCCACGCTTTTGTCACCTTCCTGCCCGGCGGCTGTGGGTAAACAAACCACGCGCGGCGTTTTGACGTTGAGACTCGCCAGCAGGTGACGATCCACATCGTTCATTACAGACAGGTATTCGCCGGAGCCGACGAGGGCAATGAGTCCATTCATGGGTTATTGATAAGAGTAAACCAGTAGATAAAGGCTAACGAGTTGCAATCAGCCCTGGGGTGATTTTCTTCAGCGCAGTGCGCAATAAATTGAGCGTGTTCTTCCAATCGTCCACCCGCGCGATACTGACGGGTGAATGTGTATAACGGTGCGGCACAGAGACTGAAACCGTTGGAATACCCGCAAGCGCTTTTTGGATCGCGCCCGAGTTCGTGCCACCGCCACCAGGCTGGCGAAATTGATATGGAATCGATCCAGCTTCGGCAGTGGCTTGTAGAAAGCGAACAAGCCTCGGGTCGTGCAGAGTCGAACTGTCCGCAATATAGATCGCGGGACCAAGTCCAAGTTTGCTGTTATACGATATGTTCTCGCCGCCCTCGTGCAAAGGCAGGTCATTAGCCGGCGTTGAGTCGATGGCAAATGCAAGATCGGGATTGAAATATTGCGCCGCTACTTTTGCGCCACGCAGACCGATCTCCTCCTGCACTGTGAATGCCGCGCAGACATCCACATTCGCAGGCGCGTGTTTTAATAATTCGATGACAGTTGCAACACCGATGCGGTCATCGATCGCCTTTGACATAATGGACGGACCCGCGCGACGAAACCTGGTTGCAAAGCCGGCACGATCACCGACCTTCGCCTTACCCGTCAAACCGAGGTCAATTCGTAAACCATCCACCGGCACTTTACGCGTACGCTCGCCGGCATCCATCAAATGAATTGGCTTGCCGCCGATCACACCGGGTGTGCGCTCCCTGCCAACGTACACCTGCCTGCCAAGCAGATGCCGCGCGTCAATACCGCCTACTGTTTCAAAGCGATAGATGCCTTCACCTTCATCTGCCACAAGCATAAAGCCGACTTCGTCCATGTGCGCGTCGAGCATGACGCGCGTACGCTTCGCTCCGCTTCGCGTTCGCCCTTGCTTGGTCGCCAGCACATTGCCTAACGCGTCTACCTTGACCTCGTCAGCATAAGGCTTGATCTCTTCAAGCACGATCTTGCGGACTTCACTCTCGTCACCCGATATCGCAATGACGTTGCAGAGTTTTTCCAATAATTTCAGTTGAGCGTTTCCAAAAGTTGGCATATAAATCCTCAAACACAAAGGGGGAAGGGAGTTAATTTTGTGGACTTTTTCCTTGGTGTCCGTTGTGTACTCTGTTTTTAAAAAAGATTCCCAAAATTTGGACAGCAAGCTGTCCGACTCCGGAGTTTATTCCCAAACGATCGTATCAACAAAATCCGCTTCGAGTGAAGCGATGAACTCAGCCAGCAAACGTCCCACACGCTGAATGTCTTTCATCGAAACTGTTTCAACCGGCGTGTGCATATAACGGATTGGGAAATCCACCAGCGCAGTGGGGATCCCATCAGCGATCACTTGCATGGGGTAGGCATCGGTGCCGGAATGATCCGGTGTCACATCCAGGAACCAGGGGATCTCAAGTCTCTCGGCAAGTTCCTTTAACTTCTTGTGCAAAAAGGGATGCATGTTTGGACCCATACACAAGCCAACACCCTTCCCCATCGGATATGTATGCCAATCATTCGCACCGGGACCTTTCGCAAATGTCCCATCGACAGCAATTGCAATTTGAGGACGCAACTCAAACGCCGAAGTGTACGCGCCCAGGAAACTCGTCTCTTCCTGAACCGTGGCAACTGCCCATACATCCCAAACATGATTCTTACCCTGAAGCTCTTCCAGGCACACCGTCAACGCGGCAACCGAGGCGCGGTTATCCAACGTATGACCCGAAAGGATGTCGCCCGCGAGTTCCATCGGCTCATTCGCAAACGAGACCAAATCCCCCACGCGCACTTTCTTCTCCACCTCGCGCGGCGTCAAGCCGGTATCCACCAAAAGATATTGGATATCCAAAACATCGCTACCATTTACAGACTCAGGCAATAACTTTGCCGAAGGCATGGCAATCACACCCGGCAGTTCATCCCCGCTACTGGCATGGACAGTCACCTCCGCGCCGGGGAGTACGCGCACATCAATGCCGCCAACTTTCGTGATATACAAAAATCCATCCGCTACTTTTGAGACCATCATGCCGATGGCATCCATGTGTGTAGCGATCAACACAGAGGGACGCTTGCCCTTGCCCGAGCCTTTCTTAAGCCCATGCAAAGATCCGACGCGGCTTGTCGTCACTTCATCCACAAGCGGACGCCATTTCTCTTCGATAAGATTGGCAACAGGAGTTTCATAACCTGAAACTCCTGAAACAGAGATGATTGATTTGAGGAAGGGCAGAATATCTGTCATATTATGGGACCAGTTATGGGAAAGGAGTCAGGGATGGGGTCTGAGTACTCGTTGGTGAAGGTGTAACCGACGGTGTGAAAGTGAGCGTCGGCAGATTGGTCAGGGATGGAGTAAGAGTTAATGATGGAGTGAAGGTAGGCGAGAATGTAACCGACGGAGTAAGTGTCGGTGTGGAGGTATAGGTTGAGGTTGGCGTCGGTGTGGGAGTATTGGTGACGGTTTGGGTAACGATTAATGGGGTCAAACTTAGGGTTGGAGTTGGAACGGTGCCAGTCGGCGTGACGCTGGGTGTCATTGTTACGGTTGCAGTCGGTGTGAGTTGACTTGGATCAGGCGCAAGCGTCATGGCAACAAAGCCGATGCAATAACAGGGGATCGTTGCCAGTGTGACGGCGATTAATGTGAGGCGGCGCTTGGCACGTACATCCGAGGATTCGGTCATGGTGGGTAGATTATAATCCATCACTACATTATGATTCCCCTTCATCTTCGCATCGCTGGATTTCTATCGTATCGTGACCCGGTTGAGCTTGACTTCAACGGCTTTGATCTCGCCTGCATCTCGGGGCAAAACGGCGCGGGCAAATCATCCCTGCTCGATGCCTTCACATGGACTCTGTTTGGCGAAGCACGCGGCAAAAGCAGTGATGTGATCAATCTAAATCAGGATGTAAAAGCCGCCGAAGTTGTTTTTACTTTTGAACATGAGCACAATATATATCGCGTTCAAAGGACACTGCCACGCAACAAAAGCACCATGCTCGAATTTCAGATCAAGAACGGAGAAACGTGGCGACCGTTGACGGAAAAGACCACGCGCGACACCCAGGCTCGCATCGAACAAACGCTGCGGCTCGATTACGAAACCTTTGTCAACGCGTCGTTCTTTTTGCAGGGCAAGGCAGATCAATTCACACAACAGAACGCCACCAAACGCAAGGAAGTACTGAGCAACATCCTCGGTCTCGAAATATGGGAACAGTATAAAAATCGTACGGCTGAAAAACGAAAAACCATCGAACGCGAGGTGGATGAAATTGACGGGCGCGTTGCAGAAATTGACGCGGAACTTGCGGAGGAGGAAACCAGAAAGAATCGGCTGGAAGAATTGCAGAGGACGCTGAATCAAGTAGCGGCGACGCGTGAAGCGCAAGAGTCCACTTTGGATAATATCAGGAAGTCTGCGGCTTTATTAAATGAGCAGCGCAAATTGACATCCGCCCTTTCAGCCGGACTCGAACGGGCGCGCACGGCTCTTGCCGGACTTGAAGCCCGCCTCGCTTCGAAAGAAATTGACCGCGCCGCCTACGCTGACCTCATCATGCGCGCGCAGGAAATCGAATCCACATACAAGGAATGGCAGAAGTCGCGCAAGGAGCTTGAGAAATGGGATGAGGTCGCAGCGGAGTTCCGCGAACATGAAAAGGAACGCGCGCCGCTGCTGGAAAAGATCGCGGTGGAAAAAGCGCGGCTTGAAGAAGAAAGCCGCTCCTTGATGGCTGAAGAAGAGGAAGTTGGTAATCAATTATCGGTGAACAGTGATGTGAAAAGTGAAATTGCAAAGGCACAAAAACTGTTAGTGGAAGCAGAAGAAAAGATCAAAGAGCGCATTGAGTCGGAAAATCAGAGGAACTCAGCGCGTGAAAAGCAAGCCGCACTGAAAGTGGAAAATGAGACTCTCAAAGTAGAGATGAACCAACTCAAAGAACGGATCGAATCGCTCAAATCTGCTGACGGCGCGACCTGTCCTCTGTGCGGGCAGGAGTTGAGCGAGAAGCATCGCAAATCCACGCTAAAGCAGTTGGAAGAGGAAGGTAAGGAAAAAGGTGACAGCTACCGCGCCAATCAAAAAGAGACTGCAGAGATTGCCAGGGAAATTACGAATTACGAGTTACGAATTACTCAACTTGCCCCCGCTGAAAATGACCGCGTGAAATATGCCAGTGAAATCTCCCAACTCACTGAGCGCCTAGAAATACTCGAAGCGCTTGCAAAAGATTGGGACTCTACTGGTAAAAAACGCCTGAAGGAAGTGGAAAAGATTTTGGTTAATGGCAGGTATGCGGCTGACGAACAAAAGCAACTCGCCAAACTGGACAAGGAACTTGCGAAACTCGGCTACGATGCCTCGGCGCATGATACGGCACGTGCGAAGGAAAGTGAACTTCGAAATGTGGAAGAAGAACATGGCAATTTGAAATCTGCAAAGGAAGTGAACAAACAAATTGAGGGTGAGATCACGAACCTGAAAGATGAAATCGAAAATCGAAAATCTGAAATCGTAAATCTCGAAACGGATTTTCAAGCCGCAAAAACAAATCTCGAATCAGCTGAAGCACAATCACCAAATCTCGATGATGCTGAACGGGAACTTTTCAAATTGCGTGAAGAGGAAAATAAAATACGCAGTGAATTGGGCGGCGCACAACAACGTGTGGATATTCTTAAGACCCAACGCGCCCGCAAAGTAGATTTCGAAAAGGAACGCGAAACATTCCAGAAGCAGATCGCACAACACAAAACGCTGGAGCGCGCCTTCGGCAAGGACGGTGTTCCTGCGCTCTTAATTGAACAAGCATTGCCGCAGATTCAAGATAAAGCCAATGAACTGCTCGATCGCTTGAGTGATGGACAGATGTCGATTGAATTTGTGACACAGGAAAATTATAAAGATGACAAGCGCAAAGATCTGAAGGAAACGCTTGATATAAAGATCAAAGACAGCGCCGGTCCACGCGATTATGAAATGTATTCAGGCGGCGAAGCTTTCCGTGTCAACTTTGCGATCCGGCTGGCGCTTTCCGAAATCCTCGCCCAGCGCAAAGGCGCGCGCCTGCAAACACTTGTCATTGATGAAGGCTTCGGCTCACAGGATATTCAGGGACGGCAACGGCTCATCGAAGCGATCAATCTTGTCAAAAATGATTTCGCCATGATCCTCGTCATCACACATCTCGAAGAACTCAAGGATGCCTTCCCCACGCGTATCGAAGTTGAGAAAACTGAGCGGGGTTCCACCGTGCATGTTCTATAACCCATGCCCTATTTCATCCTCTCAACCGCGTTTTTCATCGGCGGCATTTTTATTATCCATTGGCTTCACAACCAATATCATCTCGATATCGTCGTCGAGCCAACATCTCCCCCATCCGATCCACCGTTAATATCTGTTTGCGTCCCGGCGCGCAATGAAGAAAGAAATATTCGCGCCTGCGTGGAAGCAATTCTGAATCAGGATTACCCCAATTTTGAAATCATTGTTTTGGATGACCGCTCGACAGATTCGACACCATCCATTCTGGCGGATCTTGCCTCACATGACTCTCGCCTACGTTCAATCAGCGGTTCGGACCTACCGAAAGGCTGGGCAGGCAAACCCCATGCCTTATTCCAAGCCTCAGCCTCCGCGCGCGGTGCGCATGGTGCATGGCTTTGCTTTGTGGATGCCGATACATTCCTCGCCCCCACGACTCTTTCCTCATGTATTGCCAAAGCCACCGAAACACAAGCGGATATGTTCACTATCATGACGTTCCAAATCCTTGGCTCATTCTGGGAGAAGACTGTGATGCCGCTGATCATGACCGCCCTCTCGGTGGGATTCTCGCCGCGTAAAGTCAATGATCCAAACACAAGAGACGCGATTGCCAACGGACAATTTATTATGATAAAGCGTTCTGTCTACGATGCGATTGGCGGACACGAAAGCATCAAAGACAAAATCGTGGAAGATAAAGCCATATCAGAACAGGTGAAATGGAATGGCTATCGACTTATTGTGGCCAATGGTTATGCATTGGCGCGCACACGCATGTACACATCCCTGCCTGAGATGTGGGAAGGCTGGACGAAAAATATCTATCTCGGTTTGCGCGAGCAACCGTCACTGATGGCATTGGGAGTCTTTGGCGCGTTCCTGGCTGTGATAGCTTCACTTTTTTTACCAGCGTGGCCTCTGCTTGGACTTTTTTGTTATTTGAATCATGGCGGCTGGATGGCAATGGCGGTGATTGTTGAGTCATTATTATTGTGGCTATATCTCCTTTATACGCGCATACAAAGCGCAACAAAGATGGAGATCTCGCCATGGTATGCGTTCACCACTCCGCTGGGTGCGGCGGTGTTCGGCGCGATGATGATCACATCCGCGTGGAGGGTGATCGCCCGCAAAGGGGTGACGTGGAAGGGGCGCGTATACGCGTCAGAATAACGGGAGCAGGCTTGGGGAAGAAAGAAGCGGGGTCATATCCAAGAGATGAATTATGTCATCACACCAAACCAACAAATCGAAGCAATTTGGTCTTAATTAAATAATACACACCACTCTTTATTTGTGATATAAATCACATATCGTCCTCCTGAAAAAGCTATATTTATTTGCGATTGTTGATTTTTCGAAAAGGGATGAGCATGTCAAAATACCCACTCTTGATTGCAATTGCGGCGGCGGTCGTCGCACTTGGATTTTTTGTGTTCGTGACTGACGCACCCGCGTATGGAGGCAGTGCACCGGAGACGTGCGCCAACTGCCATGTGATGGACTCGCAATACGAAAACTGGTATCACGCGCCGCACGAAAAGTGGACCGAGTGTGTGGACTGTCACCTGCCCCACGAAAATATTGTGGTCTATTATCTCGAAAAGGGACGACAGGGCGCGAAGGATGTGTACGCTTTTACAACGGGGAATATTCCGGTTGCCATCCGTGCGAGTGAAAAGACCAAAGACATTATTCAGGATAATTGCATCCGTTGCCACGAAACGAAAGTGGAAAATATTATGATGGGGGCCCAAAGCTTTGACCGCTATTGTTGGGAATGTCATCGCAATGTGGCACACGGCACGCGCGGTGCATCGGCGGTCCCGTTTCAAGATTCAACGCTTTACCCTGTTAAGTGATCTTAGGTAACAGTCATTCGCTTCGCGAAAGTGACTGTTACCTTATGATGAATAAGGAGAATGTATCCATGAAAAAATATACTACTGTGATTTTGGTTGGCATTATCGTTTTGCTGTCCGCAGTACTGGTGGGCGTGTTGACGTTCATGAAGAACCAGCCGCCACAGGAACGCGCATTTCAGCCATTGATTGAGATCAAGGCGATGGAACCTGATTCTGCGCTATGGGGGCAGAACTTCCCAAATCAATACACAACGTTCCAAAAGACAGCTACAAATAATGTTGACACAACGTATGCGGGTTCATCTCAATTCTCATGGCTGGAACGTGACCCGCGTCAGGTGATTTTGTTCGCAGGCTATCCCTTCAGCAAGGACTACAACGATGACCGCGGTCACGCGAACGCGCTGAAGGATGTGCGCGCCACCAAGCGTTTAAATTTGGATGATTCGGATCCCAAGCATACTCCAGCGACATGTTATTCCTGTAAGTCATCCAATAATCCCGGCTTGTGGACCGAGATGGGGATGGAAGCCTATGACAAGATGACATTCAATGAAATGACACCCAATATCCAAGAATCCATCGGTTGCGCGAACTGTCATGAAGCTGGGACAATGCGACTGATTGTCACCAACCCGGCGTTGAAGGAAGCGCTTGAAGCACAGGGCAAGGATTGGACAACATTCACACGCCAGGAAATGCGAACGGTGGTCTGTGCCAACTGTCATGTGGAATATTATTTCAAGGGCGATGGCAAGTACCTCACCTTCCCCTGGGCGAAAGGGACCGAAATCCACCAGATCATTGAATACTACGAGGAGTCGGGCTTCAAAGATTGGGATTATCCCGAAGCGTTGACTCCCCTGCTCAAGGCGCAACATCCCGAATATGAATTCTTTACAGCGGATAGCACCCACTACAACGCAGGCGTTTCGTGTTCTGATTGCCACATGCCATATGTGAGTGACGGCGCGGCGAAGTTCTCATCGCATGATGTGCATAGTCCATTGCTGAATCCTGAGGCCGCTTGCGGACAATGTCACACAGACTCCGAATATGTTGTGGAACGCGTGAACTCGATCCAGGAACAGGTTGCCACTACCAAAGTCGCGACTGAAGATGCAATCGTGGATGCCATCAATTCCATCAAATTGGCCGCGGCCAACCCGAACGCAGACGCGGCAATACTCGACCAGGCTCGCAATTTACATCGCAAGGCGCAATTTATGTGGGATTTTGTATCGGCTGAAAACAGCACTGGTTTCCACAACCCCGAATATGCGCTTAAGATCCTGGCGGAGTCCACGGACCTTGCACGGCAGGCACAAATGCTGGCAGCGCAATCTGTTAATGATATGTCCCTGCTGCAGACGGGCACGTATTACCAACCCACACCCGCCCCATAATCAAAAATACATCAATAGGATAAGCTAATAAAGACGCCGTCGGACAGACGGCGTCTTTTATTGGATATATAATATTCCAAGATCGAAGTCCAAGGAAAAACATGAGAAAAATTTATTTAATGACCCTGATGCTGACAATCATATTAAACGCCTGTAGCGCGCCCGGGGATATCGAAGTCCATCAGGCCTGGGTGCGGCCAACTGCTCAGGGTGAAAATGCGGCAGTGTATTTCAGTATTCATAACCATACAGCCAGTGACGATGAACTGGTCAGTATTTCTTCGCCGTCAGCAGACGTGATCGAGATCCACGAAAGTAAAATGGAAAATGATGTGATGCGGATGAACATGCTCACGTCTCTGCCGATTGCCGCAGATGAAGAAATAATTTTTACACCGGGTGGTTTGCACATCATGCTGGTGGATATCAAGGAGGAACTCGTTCTCGGTGCACATATTGGGCTTATCCTGAATTTCAGAAACCATGAGGACATCGTAGTCGAAGTTCATATTGAAGATTCAATGCCAGATGAGGATCATCCGGCTGATCAAGATCACTAAACGCCTTATCATGGGGAACATTTCCACTCATTCAACGTCTCCTTTATAAGGAGCTAAAATGAAAAAGTTATTACTACTCACCCTTGCTTTTGTGCTTGTCGCCTGCGCGGCTGGCGGAAGCGAACTTTCACGCAACCGGGAAAATTGGCAGGATGCAAATATTACGCATTACCGTTTCTCAATCAACATCAGTTGTTTCTGTGCATTCAGAGACCAAATGCCATTGACCGTTGAAGTGCGGGATGGACAGATCGTTCACATGGCCACGGTGGATGGCACCCTGGTACTTGATACCGACCAGAATTATGAATTCTATGCACCCCACGCGACCATTGATCTGCTGTTCGCGGAACTTGATGCGGCGGTCAATGACGGCGCGGATTCGATCACAGTGACCTACGATGCTACATATGGGTTCCCCACAGAAATCGCCATTGACTACAGTCAGGAAATCGCCGACGAAGAAATGTACTATAGCATTTCAGGCTTCGAAGCGCTTCCGTAAACAGAATCAGGCTCGGCTAGGAAAGAAACGAACAGGCGACTCGGATGAGTCGCCTGTTTTATTATCGAAAACCAATTTTATATTCTACACCTCACCCAGCAAGACCTGATCGGTACCGCGATCAACTTCCCATGGATAGACAATATACGCATCGGTGATGGCGGCATAATAATCAGGGCGGACATGACCAAATAAATTTCGATAGGGATTGAAATGCAGGACGCATGTTTCAGGGAATCCACCCGCAGCTGAAACCCGATTTTTCACGGCAGTGATCGTACGCCCGCCGCCCCAGACATCATCAACGATCAACGTGGGACGTCCGCGCAACTTATCCTCAGCCGGGAATTGGATGAACTCAGGCCACATCATTAACTTGGCTTGCTCTGTCTTCATCTGCTGTGCCGGGAAATCCACAGCCGCAGTGAGGATGTGGGTGATATCCATGGCATCGGCAAGCATCCCGCCCGGGATGATACCGCCGCGCGTGATCATTACCATGGCAGTGAACTCGCGTTTGAATTGCGGGATGAGATGATCGATCAGCCGACCCACTTCTTCCCAGGTGATCATTTCACGGCGGGGTTCATTTTTGGGTTGCATGTTTTTTTTACCCGGCAGGCATCTTTCCTCTTTCTTCTTTCATCACCAAACAAGGAAAGAAGAAAGATAATTTTCTACATTCAACAAGGTGGTCTCGATACGTGGCGCGAGGCGCCACTACTCGACCATCAGTGTGGGACAGATTATAGCAAACTTACGGGATTCACTTCAATACGCCAGCCATCCAATTTTACACCCTGCAACAACCCTTGCGGATTTGCGCCGCGCAGAATAATTTGCCAGCGATACTCGCCATTCACCTTCGCAAAGAAACATGGGACCGGACCGATCACCGCTGACTGCTGACTGCTGATAGCTGATAGCTTTCCTCCAACCCGCCGCGCTTCTTTCTCAGCCGATTCCTGATTCTGCTCCCGATACTCTAATCTCACCAGACGCGCGAACGGTGGATAACCCAGGCGTTTGCGTTGTTCCAATTCATATTGATAAAAGCCATTGACATCATGCCCCGCCGCGGACTGAATGACTTGATGTTCAGGATCAAAGGTTTGCAGTACAACTTTTCCACCGCGTTCACTGCGACCTGCACGACCCGAGACCTGAGTCAAAACTTGAAAGACACGCTCACCCGCAAATGGATCGGGCAAATGCAAGCCTACATCTGCAAGTACAATGCCAACGAGAGTCACCAACGGAAGGTCGAGTCCTTTGGCGAGCATTTGTGTGCCGATCAATACATCAGCTTGATGATTCGCAAAATGAGTCAGGATCATTTCGTGCGCGTCTTTTTGGCGCGTGGTATCCCAATCCCAGCGCAAGGTGCGCGCTTTTGGGAACAACATATTCACTTCGGCTTCCACTTTTTCACTGCCCAAGCCATACTCGCGTATTTGCTTCCCGCCGCACTGCGGACAATTCTTCGGCTTGCCGCGTTGGTATCCGCATTGATGGCAGAGCAATCTCTCCTTATCTTCGGTATGCAGTGTCAACGGAGTTTCGCAGTTGGGACATTTCAACACGTAGCCACAATCGCGGCAGAAGATATAGGTGGCTGTCCCGCGTCGATTGAGGAAGAGGATGGCCTGCTCACCCCGTTTCAGCGTGGACTCAAGCTCCTTAAGCAGGAGCCGGCTAAAGATCCCGCGTTGACCGGCTTTTAGTTCTTCCCGCATATCCACGATGTGGACAGGAGGTAAGCCCGATTCAACAATGCGTTTGGGTAAATCCAATTGCTGAATTTGTTTTGTATTCGCTTGATATCTTTGTTCAATGGTTGGCGTGGCAGAACCCAACACACACACCGCACCACACAGACGGGCATACGCCTGCGCCGCGTTGACCGCGTGATAGAACGGCGGCTCGGATTGGTGATACGACGAGTCGTGACATTCATCTGCAACGATGAGACCGATGTTCGGCAGAGGCGCAAACAAGGCGCTGCGCGCGCCGATGATGACTTTAAGTTTTCCCGAACGGGCACGCCGCCAGGTATCGTAACGCTCGCCCTCCGAAAGTTTTGAATGGACGATGCCAACCTGCCCGGGGAAGCGACTCAAAAAACGCCGCACCGTTTGCGGCGTGAGCGCAATTTCAGGGACCAGAATAATGGCTTGTTTGCCGCGCTTGATAACACCCTCAGCCGCGCGCAAATAAATTTCTGTTTTGCCGGAACCTGTGACACCCTGGAGCAGGAATGTAGTGCGCGAGGCCTGAGGCGATATGATCGAGTTTGTTATTTCATTCAGGGCGACATTCTGCTCAGGTGTAAGTTCAAGTTTCTTACTACCCTCTATTTCTCTATTCTCCACTCTCTGCAACGGATCTCTAAATATCTCGCTCTCAAATAATCTGATCAACCCGCGCTCTTCGAGTTCCTGCAAGTCGGCGAGATTACATCCGCTTTGGGCATAGACCCACGAGAGATTGATCGCATCAGGTTGTTGGATCAAAAACCGCAACGCGGACTGCCTGCGGGCGAGCGTCTGCTTCGTCCCTAAATTCGGCATTTCGCTTTCCGCTTCTTCCGGCGGGACTGCGAGTTGCGCGACACGAATAAACTTTGACCTCACCCTCGGCGGCGGAAGAATGCTTCTCGCAGATAGCACTCCTTTTCGCACAAGGAATTGCGCCGTCTTACGCCAACCCACTCTGGCGAAGTGTGTATCAATCTGGCGTCCGCGTAGCACGCCGCGTGTTCGCAATAAATTCAACAATCGATCCTCAATCGTCAACCTTTGCGTCTTGGGGCTGACATTCTTTGAATTTACTACTCCTCCATTCTCTATTCTCTCCTCCCTGATCTCATACACCGTATCCACCTGCTGACTCAACCCCACCGGTAAAAACAATCCAACCACCGCCGCCAACGGTGAAAGCGTGGACTCGGCCATCGTCTCTGCCAAGGCGATCTGCGCCTGAGTCAAAACAGGTTCAGGGTCAACGAGTTCATAAATCTCTTTGACCTCTGGTACAGACGGCTGGTCAATGAAACGAAAGACCACGCCTTGCGCGGTCTGCCTCCCAAACGGGACGATGACAAGATGCCCAACACCTATTTTCCCCGCGAGGGATTCGGGAACAGCATAATCAAATATCCCCGCGACGGAGGGAACGTTTACAACAATTTGAACGAAGGAGGTCATTATTTTGATTGTATCTTGAAATTCTATTTATAGCAGAACGTTGCTATAATGGTATGAAATATTTTGGATTCACTACATAACTGGAGAGACTTTGGGAAATTGTAAAACCAAATATCATGTGAATCAAAGAAAATCCAATATGTAAACACTTGTAATCAAGGATTATTATGGAACCATTAGAATGGATAGTCGCCATAATCTGTATTGCTCCAATGGTAGGTTTCTTTTCTCTTGTCATGCCCTCACTTCAAAAACGACCTTGGTACCAAAATCTAAGCAAGAAAGCTAAAGACGGATGGATAGTTGCGGTAAATACCGTTCACTATAAAACAATTTGGCGATGGGTTAATCCCAGAATTATCCAGACATCGAAAAAACGATTTGAGACCGGGCATTATGCAGATGCAATAGAAGCAGCTTGCAAAGAGATAAACTCAGTTGTTCAGAATATTTATTATGAAAAAGCTGGCAAAGAATTGGACGGAAGAGAGCTAATGTTGAAAGCTTTCTCACCAGAAAAACCAGCGATTATGTTGGCGGATATCCACAACAAATCGGGACAAAGCAAGCAAGAAGGATATATGTTTTTGTTTGCCGGAACCATGAGCGCGTTTAGAAACCCAATGGCGCACAAAAATCTTGATATTTCCGCAGTGGATACACTTAAGTTCATTTTTCTATCCAGCCTTTTAATGGATCAACTGGATGAATATATAAATCAATCACCAATTCAAAATTAGAAATCAGAAACTTACATGTCCATCCAACTCATTCAAAAATACTACACCGAGATTGACAAGATCATCCGCTATGGTGGTTCTCGAAACGAGTCTTCGTTACGGAAGCCGTTTCAGGATTTGTTGGAGCAGTATGCGCGCTCAAAGAATTTGGTGTTGGTGGCGGAAGTTGAATTGGAAACAAAGCGCGGGACCAGGATTCGCCCCGATGGGGTGTTGAAAGATGCGTTGCGGCAGGATTGGGGATTTTGGGAATCGAAGGATGAGAAGGACGACATTGAGGCGGAGATAAAAGCCAAGTTCAATAAGGGCTATCCGTCGTTCAATATTTTGTTTGAGGATACACACACGGCGATTTTGTATCAGGGTGGGGAGCGGGTGATGGAATCCGCTTTCAGCGACGCACAAGGCTTGGATCGGCTGATCAGCCGCTTCGTTGGGTATGAACCGAAGGAAGTGTCCGAATTCCACAAGGCGATTGAGTTGTTCAGCGCGGAAGTGGGCGGACTCGCAGAAGTCCTGCGGTCGGTCATCAGTGAGCAAGTGAGCAGTAATCAGTCGTTCAGTGGGGCGATGAATGAATTTTTGGAGTTGGCGAAGAAGGCGATCAATCCGAAGATCGAAATGGCGGACGTGCGCGAGATGATCATCCAGCATGTGCTGACGGAAGATATTTTTATGCGCGTGTTCGATGAAGCGGAGTTCCATCGCGAGAATGTGATCGCGCACAAACTGGCGGAAGTGGCGGGGACGTTTTACAAGGGTGAGACGAAGCGGGACATCCATGCGAAGATCGCGCCGTATTACGAGACGATCAACGCGCGGGCGTCGCAGATCAGTGACCATCACGAGAAGCAGAAATTTTTGAAGGCGTTGTACGGGAGTTTTTACCAGGCGTACAACCCGAAAGCCGCTGATAAATTGGGGATCGTGTACACGCCCGATGAAGCCGCGCATTTTATGATCGAGGGCGCGGATCATTTGGTCTTCAAACATTTTGGAAAAACACTGGGCGATAAAGGCGTTGAAATTCTTGACCCCGATACTGGCACTGGCACGTTCATTACTGAGTTGATCGAATACCTGCCGCCCGAACAACTGGAATACAAGTACGAGCATGAAATCCACTGTAATGAAGTTTCGCTCCTGCCGTATTACATCGCGAACCTGAACATCGAATATACGTACAAGCAGAAGACGGGCAAGTTCAATGAGTTCGAGAATATCTGCTTTGTGGATACGCTCGATAACATGGGCTTTGAGCATACAGGCAAGCAGTTGAATTTCTTCGGGCTGACCGATGAGAACATAGAACGAATCGCCAGGCAAAACAGCAAGCCGATCACGGTGGTAATTGCCAACCCGCCGTATAACGCAAATCAGGCAAACGAGAATGATAATAATAAAAACCGCGAATATCCTGAAATTGACCAGCGCATCAAAGATACTTACATTTATTACAGCACGGCACAGAAAACCAAACTGTACGATATGTATGCGCGTTTTCTGCGTTGGGCAAGCGACCGTCTTGATAAAGACGGCGTGATTGCGTTCATCTCAAATAATTCTTTTCTCAATGCGCGCAGTTTTGATGGCTTCCGTAAAGTGGTTGCCGATGAATTCAATGAGATTTATATTGTTGACTTGAAAGGCGACGCACGCTCCAGTGGAGAGCAACGACGCAAAGAAGGCGGAAATGTTTTCAGCGACCAAATTCGGGTGGGTGTTGCGGTTTATTTTCTCATTCGTAAAAAAGGTGTAAAAGGTTGCCGCATTTACTACAATGCGATTGAAGATTACGCAACCGCTGAAGATAAGATTGCATATTTACGGGACAACAAATTGTCGGATTTGAAGTTCCAGTTAATTCACCCTGATAAAAATCATAATTGGATTAATTTAGCCGACTCTTCTTGGGACGAGTTCATTCCCGTTGCCACCAAAGAAGGCAAAGCCGAAAAAGGAATTAAAGAACCAAAGACGATTTTCAAGAATTTTTCTTTGGGCGTTGCTACCAACCGCGATGAATGGGTTTATGACGAAAGCCGTGAAAATCTCGAAGCGAAAATCAAATACTTCTTTGGCTTATTTGAAAACGAAAAGAATCGATGGGCGCAATCTGATAAGAAGAAAGCCATCAACGATTTTGTCGACCGTTCCATCAAATGGACAAGCGAACTTGAATCGCATTTGAAGCGCGGCACAAAACTTGAATTCAGCAAAAATAAAATTGTTTCAGCGATGTATCGCCCATTCGTCAAACGTCCGTTTTACTACGACATGGTGATTGTTCATCGTCCGTATCAACAACCCAACTTTTTCAAGATTGGTGAAAAACCAGATAACATTGCGATTTGTATGAACATGAACGGCAAAGATTTCAATGTGTTGTCTGTCAATTCTGTTCCTGATTTACATTTCAACGGCGATTCGCAATGTCTACCGCTTTACCGTTATAGCGAGGCAGGTGGGCGCGTGGAGAATATTACGGACTGGTCTGTTGCACAATTCCAAAAACACTACAAAGACAAGAAAATCTCGAAAGAGGATATTTTCCATTACGTGTACGCCGTCCTGCATCATCCCGCGTATCGGGCGAAGTATGAGATCAATTTGAAACGCGAGTTTCCGAGGATTCCGTTTTATGAGGGGTTCGGTCAATGGGCGAATTGGGGGAAGAGGCTGATGGAGTTGCATTTGGGGTATGAGACGGTGGAGGCGTTCAAGTTGGAGAGGGTTGAAGGTCAAAGGTCGAAAGTCGAAGGTCAGACGTCGGTGACGAGGTTGATGGCGAGGAAAGACAAAGGCGAAATCGAGATCGATACACAGACGACGTTGCGCGGTGTCCCTGCGGAGGCGTGGGAATATCGGCTGGGGACGTATTCCGCTTTGGAGTGGATTCTGGAAAGATACAAAGAGAAGAAGCCTAACGTAACTTATGTGCAAATAGTAGGCGAGATGCAAAATTTGGCAAAAAAACTGAACTTTTCGAATTGTCGATTATCGGGTAGGCTGATGGATATCATAGGAACAGGAAATATCCATGAGC
>Ga0180069_1000059_pt1 | contig 23735 bp, 22 predicted proteins | sample EasRivERM_16_10D_2_FD_121793 | JGI IMG/M metagenome (GOLD analysis project Ga0180069, IMG submission 121793) | Soil microbial communities from meander-bound floodplain in the East River, Colorado, USA - East River metaG ERMLT231B'_16_10D | ecosystem: Environmental > Terrestrial > Soil >...
ATCGGCTTCGATCTTGCGGAGGTTTCGCCACCTTACGATCACGGCGACATCACCGCCATCCTGGCATCGAACATCGTGTTTGAATATTTATCCCTGCTTGCGATCAAGAACGGATAAAATGCCATCGCTTCATTCGGACATCACGACCCGTCTCGCTTCGATCAGCGATACCGCCGCTTTGGATGCTTCTGTCCTCATTGCTCACGTTGTCAATAAACCGCGCACGTGGGTCATGGCTCACCCTGAACTAACACTAACAACTGAACAACAAAAGCAACTCGATGATGCTCTGGAACAACTGGAAAAGGGCGAGCCTTTTCCGTACGCGTTGGGTCATTGGGAATTCTTCAGCCTGGATTTTGACGTTACACCCGATGTTTTGATTCCACGACCTGAAACAGAATTACTCGTTGAAAAAGCAATTATCTGGTTGCAAGAATCTACCGTGCGGAGAACCATCGCAGACATTGGCACTGGCTCGGGAGCAATTGCAGTTTCGTTGGCAGTCAACATCCCTGATGCAGATATACTCGCAACAGATATTTCACCAAAAGCTTTGCAAGTGGCAAAACGAAATGCAGAAAAATTAGGCGCGAGCCATCATATCGAATTTGTTGAATGCGATTTGCTTCCCAATAAATCTGCATTCGTAAATCGACATTTACCATTTGATCTTATTTGCGCCAACCTGCCCTACATTCCAACAAAAACTCTCAGCCAGCTTCCCGTCTTCGGACGCGAACCAACTATCGCTTTAGATGGAGGCACAGATGGTCTCGATCTATTTCGAAGGCTGTTGAAGGTCGCACCCGATTGGCTCGCTCCCAATGCACTCATCCTGCTTGAGATCGAAGCCACTCTTGGCATTCAAGTTTTGAATCTTGCGTACGATATTTTCGATCAAGCCGAGATCCACCTGCATCAGGATTTAACACGACGCGACAGATTGCTGGAGATTCGTTTATGACGCTTCTGCTCCCAGCCAATGATGAATCAATTCAGCTGGCGCTAAAAATTTTACGAAAAGGCGGGCTGGTTGCATTTCCAACAGATACAGTGTACGGCGTGGGCGCGTTGGCGTTTGACGGCAAGGCTGTTGAATCGATTTACGGCGCGAAGAATCGTCCCATCGAAAAAGCGATCCCAGTTTTGATCGGGGATACGGAGGATATGGAAAAAGTTGGGATGAACATTCCAGAGATCGCATACAGACTCGCCACTCGCTTCTGGCCCGGACCTCTAACCTGCGTCATCCCCAAACAACCGACTCTCCCCGAATCCGTTTCTGCCACAGACACTGTCGGCGTGCGTGTGCCAGATCATGAAGTAGCACGCGCCCTGCTCCGCGCGGCAGGACCAATGGCTGTGACCTCCGCAAATATTTCAAGGCAATCGAGTCCATCTTCAGCGGAGGAAGTGTTCGCTCAACTTGATGGAAGGATAGACTTGATCATTAATGGGGGCATAACTCCAGGCGGCGTTCCCTCCACTTTAGTAGATTGCACAGGAGATGAAGTCAGGATTTTGCGGGAAGGCCCGATTTCATTGGAGGAAATCTTGCGAAAACTCTCATCCCCAATTTAATGTTTATTCAGGTTGGCCTAAACTCGGAGAATATAATGTTAATTGCATTCTCCTAAACAAACCGTCTGCGGCTCGGGCAAGCCAAAGGCGGTTTGGGTTTTTAATAACAACTTGTCATTGCGAGCCCTATCGGGCTCGCAATGACAACTACGATAACGGCCACGTCGGTTGGACATCCATATCCAATGTTGAGACATGCCCCATAACATAGCGATAGTAGCCTGCCGCGGCGATCATGGCGGCGTTATCAGTACACAATGAAAATGCGGGAATATTTACTTTGAATTCGGTTTGCGCTTGAAATGCATTTCGTAATGGACGGTTCGCAGAGACCCCGCCCGCGACCAGGATTTCCTTTGCGCCAAACTCACGCGCGGCTTTGACGGTTTTTGTGAACAACACGTCCACCACTGTTGACTGAAATGATGCGGCAAGATCTTCAACGGGAAGCTTATTGCTCTTTTTCTTCAAAGCATTCACTTCATACAAAACCGCGGTTTTTAGCCCACTGAAAGAAAAGTCATAAGGATTATCCAGGCGCGCCCTCGTAAATTTGAAACGAGTCGGATTGCCGCCCTCCGCGGCTTTTTGAATGGACGGTCCACCCGGGAATGGAAGTCCGAGCAGACGACCCACTTTATCGAAAGCCTCACCGGACGCGTCGTCCAGCGTGGAGCCGAGACGTTTGTACGTTAAATGATCGGTCATGAGATTCAGTTCCGTGTGTCCGCCTGAGACGAGCAACGCCATCAAAGGAAATTGTGGCTCGGGTGGAATTGATTCGCCCACGTTGTAAATCCATGAAGAATAAATATGACCTTCGAGATGATTCACGCCAACAATCGGCAAGCCAGCCCCCAACGCGAGACCTTTTGCCATGTTCATGCCAACGACAAGCGACCCCGCCAAACCAGGACCACGCGTCACTGCCAGCGCATCAATATCCTTCAACGTGAGATTCGAGGCAACCAGCGTTTGCTCAACTACCGGAATGATACTCAATACATGCTGACGTGAAGCGACTTCAGGGAACACACCGCCATAACGCGCGTGCATCTCCATTTGAGAGGCAACCGTGGAAGAAAGCAATGCGCGTCCATTTTCGAGAATGGCGCAGGCGGTCTCGTCACAGGAGGATTCTATGGCAAGGATCCGGGCAGGGTTCATTTCTTCCACTTCTTCATCGGCAGGACAAAATCATAGGGATAGTCAGCAAGTACGTCAATTTTTCCATCCGGGCGCACCCATAGTGTATCCTCAATCCGGAAGCCCATGCCTTTTTCGGGATAATACAACCCCGGTTCAGAGGTAAAGACCACGCCAGCCGCGAGTCGCTGATCGTCACCGGCGGTCAAGCCGCTAAACGGGCGTTCATGAATATTCAACCCAACACCATGACCCAAACTATGGACATAGCCTTCCACCGGTGATTTTGTATTGAGCGGTGTTTGATGTCCTTTTGATTCATAGTATTCACACACCATGCGTTGATAATTCTTGAACGGAGCGTTCAAATCGAAGTTGTCATTCAGGGTATCGTAAATCTCCTTGACCTGATCATATAACTCCTGGGCTTGGGGTGTGGCATAGCCCAAACTCCATGTGCGCGTGAAATCATAATAATATCCGCCGCCTTTTTCTGCCGGATAAATATCAAACACGATGGTCTGACCCAACCGCATCAAATCCTCCGGTGTACCGCCGGAATGTGGAACTCCCGCATCACGCCCCTGTGCAAAGATGAAGCCCGAAGGCAACTCCGCGCCGCGCTCCGCCACCCATAAGCGGATCTTCGCATGGACATCACCAATTGTCAGCGGCGTGCCATCCGCTTTCAACAGCACTTCGTCGTCACGAACATCACAGGCTGTAAGATACTCCCGCACTTGAGCAACCACTTCCGTGGTGATCTTCCCCATTTTGCGAATACGAGCCACATCGGATTCATCCTTGGTTTCCATGGCGCGCATAAAGATCGAATCCTCACGCGGTTCGCCGATAAATTCAATGGCTGGTATAAGTTTTTGCAAATGATTTAATAGTCCAAAGATTGCGCCAAGGTCATATGTTCCATATACACCCACGCGCCCTGCGCTCACACCAGTATCTTTGAACATCAGCTCAGCACGCATGGCATTGGCGAGAAGACCATCCTTATTTGCCTTTTTGAGCAAAGCATCAAAATCATATTTACTATAAGGGATACACTTCAATCCGCTCTTTGCGGCTTCGTCGCGTTCCATGTCGCCGTGAAACAGAACTGCATCTTCGCCGCGCTTCTTGATCAACGTGGCGTGCATGATATGTCCACCGCCGGTGAAGTAGTACATCGGCGGGTTATGCTCCCCGTGCCCAAAGACGATCAGGGCATCGAGATTTTTGGCTTGCATAATATTGTCAATATCAGATTTCATTTTGACTCCAAGAGAAGAGAATAGAGAGCAGAGATTAGAAATTGGTCTTGTTCGTGAAATACAGTGCGTGGGTCAAATAGGACTTTATCACTTTCGGTGCGTGCGATGATCGGCGGATTCGCATCACGCAGTTTCTTCAAAAATTTATCTGGTGATTTAACACGCAACGCAATGACAAATGTCGGCATCGACTCCTCAGGCAGACTCCCTCCACCAACTGTTGATTCGGACTTAACCACCTCGCCCTGCCCCAACGCCATCCGCCACGCTTCCGCGCGGACTTTGACCTGCTCAAGCGTTAAGGACATCATCCTCACAATGGGGATTTCCTGCTCCGCCTCATCCTTGAGATAATGCGTGAGTGTGGCGGTGACACCTGCGAGGCAAGTCTTATCCGCGCGGACAGCGCGCGCCAACGGATGTTTTTTGAGCATAGCAATCAACTCTTGCTTGCCGACAATAATCCCTGCTTGCGGACCACCTAGCAATTTATCGCCAGAGAAGCAGACCAAGTCCACACCCGCGGCAAGGGACTCTTGTACCGTCGGTTCATGCGCGAGACCATATTTGGCAGTGTCAATCAAAGCGCCGGAGCCAAGATCATCCACGACGATGACATTTGCTTGATGGGCAAGGCTAACGATCTCGTTGAGTTCAGGCTCTTCGGTGAAGCCAACGATCTTGAAGTTACTGCGATGGGCGCGCATCACTAACGCGGCATCTGATAATTCGTTCTCGTAATCAGATAAACGGACTTTATTCGTGGCACCAACCTCAACAAGTTTGGCACCGGATTGCTTCATCACATCCGGCACACGGAAGCCACCACCAATTTCGACGAGTTGGGTACGCGCGATGACCACGCGCTTTTTATTCGCCAAGGCAGAGAGCACAAGCAGAACAGCCGAAGCATTATTGTTGACAACCAACGCGGCCTCAACACCTAATAATTTCTGCAAGATGGCCTCAGCATGAATGAGACGTGAGCCGCGCTTGCCCGTCTCCAAGTCAAATTCGAGATTGGAATAATTCGAGGCGGCCTCATTCATCGCGTTGAGCGTGGTTTGTGATAACGGTGCGCGCCCGAGGTTGGTATGGAGGATGACTCCGGTGGCGTTGATGAGTGGGAGCAGAGTCGGTTTGGTCCACGCGCGCAGGCGGGATTCGGATTCAGTCAAGATAAGTTCAATTGAAGGCAGAGCAGTTTCCGGCTGAGTCTTGAAGCGTGCGCGGGTTTCATCGAGGGTTAATCGAAGTGAATCCAGAGTCAAGGGGCGACCAAATCTCTCGATGAGATGAGTCGCATTTTTTAAAAGTTGTTCAACAGAGGGGAGCTTACGAAGTTCGCTCATCGGAGTCAATCGGAGGAGACCAATGCGAACGTTCGCGCAGGCGGATGAAATATTCGATGGCGATCAGCCCGAGACCAAGACCAATGACCACGTAGACCGTGACGAGGCGTCCGAGTTGCAGCCAGGCAAGCATGGCACCATACACGCCGAACCATGCTGACTGACGCACGATGACATTTGTATCGGCAGGCGGATCGTCGGGGAAACGGCGATGAAAAAAATAGACAATCGGTAATAGCGTACCTGTGATCGCCATGAGCGCAAGGACAAAAAATCCCCAACGCGACCAAACTTGTGGAAGTGTCTGTGTAATCAGGAAAAGTAATCCACCCCAGCCAATGATGATGAGAATGAGGGCGGAGATGCCGAAGGGTTTGAATTTGAGTGGTTCATCCATCGAATGAATTATACTCGGAGAGTGCAAAGGGATTCGCTTACCGCGAAGTGCGCCAAGTTCGCGAAGAAGAAAGAAAAGAAACTTAGCGTTCTTCGCGAACTTCGCGGTTCAAAAAGAGGACTTTATGAACGTATCAGATGCAATTCGCTTGAAGCGGGCGGTGAGGAAATTTCAGGATAAGCCGTTGCCTGAAGAAGTTGTGAATGCGATCTTGAATGCGGGACGGCGTTCGCAATCGTCCAAGAATGAGCAGACGTGGAACTTCATCGCCATTCGGGACAAGTCCATTCTCAAAGCTTTATCCGAGTGCGGTCAATTCGCGGGGCACCTGGCGGGCGCGGCGTTGGCAGTTGCCATTCTGACACCAGAACCCACCGCGAAATTCCAGACGATGTTCGACGCAGGTCAAGCCGCGGCGTTTATGCAACTCGCCGCATGGGAGCTGGGAGTCGGATCAGTCCCGGCTTCGATCTATGAACATGAGAAGGCGCGTGAGATCTTGGGATTCCCAGCCGAATGGCATTTGCGCATCGCGTTGTCTTTTGGTTATCCGTTGGAAGAGGAAAAAATTTCCGCTGCGCCCAAGAAGGGTGGACGGAGGTCGCTGGAGGAATTGGTGCATTGGGATAAGTGGTGAGGGTATAATTAAGCAGACAAAGGAGTTCAAATGGACTGGCAGGAACGAATTATAGTTGACCCTGAAATTCTCGTCGGCAAACCCGTCATCAAAGGGACGCGCCTGGCTGTGGAATTCATCGTGGAATTACTGGCGCAAAGCTGGCCTGAAAGTGAAATTTTACGAAATTATCCCGGCATCACTCACGATGATATTACCGCTTGTTTGAAATACGCTACCAGCATTCTTAAAGCGGAAAAAATATATCCGTTTCAATTCACTCAGGCTTAGCCATGCGCTTGCTAGCAAATGAAAACTTTCCACTGGACGCGGTCGAAGCTCTGCGGAAAGGTGGACATGACGTCTCTTGGATTCGAGAAGATGCACGGGGGAGTAAAGATGAGCAAGTACTCGCCCGGGCTCAACAGGATGACCGCATTCTAATCACTTTCGACAAGGACTTTGGGGAATTGGCTTTTCGTTCCAAGCTCCCATCAACCAGCGGGGTGATTTTGTTTCGCATCACAGCAATTTCATCACAACACGTAGCAGAAGTAGCTGTTCAAGCTCTTGCAAACCGAATCGATTGGGCAGGACATTTCTCGGTTATTGAAGATCAGCGAATACGAATGACACAATTGCCGCGCTAGTCGTCTGGAGCACCAAAGAAGGGTGGACGAGGGCCGCTGGAGGAATTGGTATGTTGGGGCAGGTGGTGAGACGATATTGGAAAGGATAAGACATGGAAAAATTCAGCGGGCTGATCAGTGTTTTGCTTGAACATTCCTCGCAACGTTTCATTGACTTCTGGAATCTTCAACTTGTAATTGCGCTTGGGGTTCTTGGCTTCTCACTCGCGAACATGGAAATTGTATCCAAACTGCGTGTGCGCTTACTCATCTCGACGGTCTTTGTTTTGATTGCCGGATTTGGCTTATTTTCCCTATCGGCGCACCAGGAACGTGCCGAAAAATTATGGATTGCGCTCGAAGCGCGCGTTGCAGCTGCGCCAGGTGAATTTATCCCTGAGGAAGTCATATATATTGATTCACTTAAACCCACCTCGTTCGCCATCAAGGGAGGGGCAATCCTGATAGCCGACGTGTTAGTAATTCTGGTGATTTGGTTTAGCCCGAAGATGAAGGAATAACGACGCAGAAGAAAGGCGGACGGAGGTCGCTGGAAGAATTGGTGCATTGGGATAAGTGGTGAGGCGATTTCAGATTGACGATTTACGGTTTTGGATTGAGAGACATTCATGGACACCTATGTCGGGTTGATTTCGTTACCTGGTTGAGTCCGCGCGTGCAAAGGGGTTTGACGAATGGAAACGATTGAGTTCGAAGCACCGACCGTCAATGAAAAGGGACAGATCAGTGCGCGGACTCGTCACTCCGCGGAACAATTCACCGAAGACCTCGGCAAGGGTATTTCGCTGGAGTTGATCGTTGTCCCTTCTGGTTCAATCCAAATGGGATCGCCACACAGTTACGGAAACCCTGACGAACATCCGCAACACTTTGTCATAATCAAATCGTTCATGCTGGGGAAATATCTAGTCACGCAGGGACAGTGGAAAGCAGTCATGAGAAAATTGCCGCCTTGCCGATTCAAAGGAGATAATTTACCCGTTGAACGAGTCACATGGACTGACGCGCAAAAGTTCTGTCAGCGACTCTCCAAAAAGGTGGGACGAAATTATCACCTGCCCTGTGAAACCCATTGGGAATACGCCTGCCGTGCAGGGACAATGACTCCGTTTAGTTTCGGTGAGACGCTGACATCGGATATCGCGAACTACAACGGGGAGCATATCTTTCGAGATGAACCGCGCGGAATCTATTTTCATTCCACGAGCGAAGGCGGGAAATACCCACCGAACGCCTTCGGGTTATATGACATGCATGGAAATCTCATGGAATGGTGCGCGGACAATTGGCAGGACGATTACTCCTCCTCCCCAAGAGATGGGAGCGCCTACCAGATACAAAACAACCCCTATCGCGTTGCCCGCGGCGGATCGTGGCACGATACACCTGCACTTTGTCGCAGTGCGGCGCGGGTTCGTTTTTTGCAATCGGATGCTGAGGAGTATGTTGGTTTGCGGGTGGTTTGTGATATTTCATAACACTATGAAATTGCATATTTTGAAAGATAACGAGTGAGTATAATCAGAGCATCAATCGACAAGTAGTAAGTCTTCAGTGAAAGCGGGAGTTTGCTTTTGGGTTGATTCCTTTGGAAGATTTAACCACAAAGGTCATTACTGAAATGTTGCATCGCGAAAGAGGGAAGAACAAAAGTGTTTTGTTGTTGTGATTTAAAAAATGCTGAACAAGAACATGAAAGGGTTCCAACAAAAATGGAGACCGTATGAACAATCAAACAGACGCGCCGGAGAGCGGTCAGGGGAGTATCCCGCAGTTCAGTGATACCAATGATGTTGTCATCGATAAGAAAAAAATTCGATCAGGCATCTTGCACCAAATAACAACTGGCATATTTGCAGTTGACTTTGTGCTCGGATTATTAATGCTGGTTGCACTGGTTTTTATATCAGAATGGCTGAATATGGAGCCAAGGCTTGTAATTGGATTTGTGTTTTGTGCCGTGTTCATTGGGTATGTACTCGCAACTGCCATCTACCTCAAAATGGCAGGAACCCATTTCAAGCAAGGCGATTATCACCGCGCCATCACCGATTTGGATAAAGCCATCAAATTAGTACCAATTATCCAAGGAGCCTATGTCAGCCGAGGAAATATTTATTTTGCGATAGGCGATTTCGATCGCGCCATTGCAGACTATGACAAGGCCATTCAAATCAATCCTGATGACGCGGACCCTTACTCCGGTCGTGGAACTGCTTACTACTCCAAAGGCGATTATGACCGCGCCATTACAGATTACAATAGGGCCATCCAGCTCAATCCCGATTTTGCAGATGCTTACTATAATCGCGGAAATTCTTACTACTCCAACGGCGATTACGACCAAGCAATTGACGATTATAATAAAGCCATCGAAATCAAACCTGATCTCGCCGATGCCTACAGTGTTCGCGGAGCTGCTTATACATCGAAAGGCGATTATGACCAGGCTATCGCCGATTACGATAAAACCATCCAGCTCGATCCAAGTGGGGCATACGCCTATGGTGGTCGCGGGGCTATTCAATACATTAAGGGCGATTACAACCGCGCTATAGAAGATTCCGATAAGGCCATCCAGATCAAACCAGATTTAGTCGAATCCTATAGTGTTCGCGCTGCTGCTTACACATCCAAGGGCGATTACAACCGCGCTATTGAAGATTGCGAAATGGTTATCCAACTGAGGCCAGAAGACGCGATTGGTTACAATGATCGCGGATCAACCTATAGTTCCAAAGGTGATTTCAACCGAGCCATCGAAGATTGTGATAAGGCCATCAATATCAAACCGGATTTTGCAAATCCCTACATAAACCGCGGACGAGCTTATGCTGGTAAGGACGAAAATGCTCGTGCTCTTAAAGACTACAACATGGCTATCCAACTCAAACCAGATTATGCTGAAGCCTACTATTATCGTGGGATGGTTTATAAAGCAGAACAAAAGAAGGATGAAGCGATTGCCGATTTTAAGAAAGTTTTGGAATTGAATATTATCCCTGACTTGCAAAAGAAAGCCCAAGATCGATTGAAAGAACTTGGGGTCAATTGATGGCAGTCAACCAAGTACAACAAAAAGCTTGCAAAGCTAGATACGAAGGGGTTGGCGTTGTGCGGGTTGGTGCTAACCACAGGTGGCAGTCATCTTTCAGATGACTGCCACCTTCAGGCCATCGAAACCTTCCGCGCCGCGCGGAAGATTGCGCCACATGCGGGGGTGGTCAAGTCCGTGCTGAGGTTGTTTGATGAATTGGTCAAATGCGATGAGGAGGGGGTGTTGAAAGGGGTGCGAGAAGTGATTGAAGGGTTTTGACCCCTTCCCGTCCTTCCCCCATTCAAAACCATGAATGGGGGAAGGGGAATAGAAATTTTGAATGAATACTTTTGTCACCACCCGAATTGTGTTTTTCTCTCCCCCAATTGCGTTCTTCAATTGGGGGAGATGCCCCGCCGAAGGCAGGGGCAGAGGGGGTCGGATTGCATAAACGCACCACACCCAAAATCTTCAAGCGCGCAAAAGAGTTGCGCCGAGATATGACACCTACGGAAATCAAACTCCACGCACACTTAAGAGCGCATCGAATGGGCGGAGTCCACTTTAGACCACAGCACGCCATTGGCAACTACATCGTAGACTTTTGTGCCCCGCGTAAAAAACTCATCATTGAACTGGACGGCAGTCAACATTTGGAACAGCATGAATACGATGAGGAAAGAAGTGTTCTCCTGAAATCAAAAGGATATCGAATCTTGCGCTTCTGGAATAATGATGTGATGAACGATACAGATTCAGTCTTAACTGTTATTTGGGATAACTTGAAGGAACAAATCAAAAAACAGAGCAAATGAGCAAATACATCCCATGGATTCAGCCCTCCTCCCTTTCTTCAAACCGCAAGGTGTCGTTGTCATCGGCGCATCCACATCACCGGAAAAATTAGGATATGGCGTGGCCCGTAATCTTGTCCAATGCGGATATCAAGGTGCGATCCATTTTGTCAGCCAAAAGCAGGGCATGCTGTTCGAGCGTCCGCTGTACACGGATCTCGCGCAAGTCCCTGATCCGGTTGATCTGGCGATTCTCGTCGTCCCACCACAGTCCACGCCACAGACGATTGCAGAGTGTGCGCAGCGCGGTATCAAAGCTGTGATCATTGTCTCATCTGGTTTTCGTGAAGCAGGTGCGGAAGGTGCGGCGCTCGAAAAAGAATGTCTTGAAATCGCGCAAGCGCAAGGCTTACGCCTATTGGGTCCCAATTGCATCGGCACGCTCGATACACACCTGCCCCTCGATACAACTTTCCTCCAACCGCCCATGCCCGCGCCAGGTCATATCGGTTTCATTTCCCATTCGGGCGCGTTCTGTGCGGCGGTCATTGATTGGGCGCGCGCCCAGGGTTTCGGCTTTTCGCGCATCGCCAGCCTAGGCAATCAGGCGGATGTCAACGAGACGGACATGCTGCCCATACTGGCGGCAGATGTCCACACCCGCGTCATTGTGTTGTACTTGGAATCCGTTTCGGATGGACGCAAATTTGTCGAAGCTGCCAGCGAAGTGACCCAGCACAAGCCAGTCATTGCACTCAAGGTCGGTCGCTTCGAATCGGGACAAAAGGCTGCCGCCTCGCATACGGGGGCCTTAGCCGCCTCTGACGTCGCATTCGACGCCGCCTTCGAAAAAGCTGGCATCCTGCGCGCCGACTCTGCCGAGCAAATGTTTGATTGGGCACGTGCCTTGGAGAATTGCCCATTACCGCGTTGGTCGAGTAACGAAGTGCATCGAGATCAACACGGGATAGCGATCCTCACCAACGCCGGCGGACCCGGAGTCATTGCCGCCGATTCACTCGAACATAACGGCTTGTCTCTTGCAAAATTACATGAGCCAACACTGAAAGCTCTCCTCGCAACCTTGCCATCTGCGGCAAGTGTATTTAATCCAGTGGATATGCTCGCCTCAGCATCACCTGAGCAATATGCTTCGTGCTTGAAGTTATTGCTCGAAGATGACAATGTAGATGGCGTCCTGGTCATTCTCCCGCCACCGCCGATGTTCAAAGCGGAAGATGTTGCAGAGAAACTGATCGAGGTTATTCATCAATTTGAGAAACCAGTCGTCATTGCATTGATGGGTTCAACGTTGATTGAAAAAGCACGCTCCACGTTTGAAAGTTCGAACGTTCCCACGTTTCCATTTCCTGAACGCGCCGCATCGGCATTGAGTACATTATACAAACGTGCAGAGTTTCTTGAAAGCAAGCAGGCTCTAAAAGCCTTTAAGACCTTTAGAGTCTCAGAACATAGAGAGAATGGTGTCGAAGAACTTGTTGCTTCTTATGGGATAACAACTGCACCCATCAAACTCGCGCGTGATGAACATGAAGCGATATCGATTGCAAATGAACTTGGCTTCCCAATTGTGATGAAGATCGCCTCCTCTGATATTTTGCATAAATCAGATGTCGGTGGTGTGGTTCTTAATATCAAAGACACACAATCACTCTCAAGTGCCTACACGCAGATTTTAAAACAGGTTAAAGCATTGAAACCAGAGGCACGCATTGATGGAGTCCACATTCAACGTCAGATTGATGATGGACAAGAGGTCATTGTGGGAATGGTGCGCGATCCGCAGTTCGGGGCGATGATGATGTTTGGTTCAGGAGGCGTCGAAGTGGAAGGACTCAAGGATGTGGCATTTGCCCTAGCACCGCTGAATCAGGATGAGGCTGGGAAAATGATCCGCAAGACATGGGCAGGTAGAAAGCTCAAAGGCTTTCGCAACATCCCCCCTGCTGACGAGGAGTCAGTTATCGATGTCATCATGAAATTATCATGGCTTGCTTTTGAAAATGAATCCATAGATGAGATCGAGATCAATCCGTTGCGCGTGTTGAGCAAAGGCGCGCTGGCTGTGGATGTGAGAGTAAAAATGGTTGTGTAGCGGCAGGAAATGTTGTATAGTGTTGAAACAAAGATCAATTCACAAAAGGAGAAAACAATGGCAGACAGCGTTTATAAAGTAATCGAGTTGGTTGGCACAAGCACGGAATCATGGGAGCAAGCCGCGGCAGTAGCGGTGGAGCGCGCCGCGCAATCCCTGCGCGAATTGCGTGTGGCAGAAGTCGTTGAATTGGATATGGTGATAGACGAGGGCAAGATCACAGCTTACCGCGCCAAGCTAAAAGTCTCGTTCAAATACGAGAGCGGCGGATAAGTTAATCGCTGCTGCGGGATACTACAAGGCTAGAAAACTTCGCCGTCATTGCGAGCCCGAAAAGAACGCGGCTCGCAATGGCATCTATTAAATCTATTTCAAAATCTGGAACAGGTTGCTGTAATCGTCAGTCCATAATTGGACGTTGGTTGAGTAGTTGTTCAAATCAGCCGCTTCTGCTTGAATGGCAGGCATCTCAAGCAAAGCAGGGTCACGCGCGAGCAGAAGCCAGTCTGATGCGCGTCCGCCATTTGGGCTGCCATCATGGTTCACCATCACGATATTCAGGTCATGGAATTTTGCCACCTGCCAGAATACGGGTAGCAGGTCAATATGACGGTTGGAAATATTGGCCGCAATAATTCCATCTGAAGCAAGATGCTCGAGATACAGATCAAATGCCTCTTTTGTCAGCAAGTGCATGGGGACCGAGTCGCTACTAAAAGCATCCAGCACCAACACATCGAAGTTTTGCTGATGGCCTTCCGCAAGTTCCTGCTCCAGTGAAATGCGGGCGTCGCCCAACACAGTAGTGATATTTGCATTACTATCACTTAGAAACGAGAAATAACCTCCCTGTCCCTCCGCAGCAAGATCCACTACGATCGAATTGATCTCATATATACGATACTGATCACCAGGCTGACCGTAGACCGCCAATGTCCCAACGCCCAGACCGAGAACACCAACCCGCATCCCTTTGCCAGCCTTTGGATGATTGAGCAGTGCCAAACTAACACCGCTACCTTCAACAAAATAGGTGGTAGGCAAATTCCGCATTTTAGGGTTGATGAATTGCAATCCATGAATCGTAATTCCATGCGTCATCTGATATGCGCTCTCAGTGGATTCGTTAGGGATGAGTTTGTACACGCGAATTACCCCGTAAAAATTTCGTTTTGCAAAGAGTGTCCCAAAATAATTGTCCAGCAAAGCGAACAGGATGGTAACCAGCAAAAAGATGGTCGCCATAAAGCGCGCCCAGTCAAAATAATTTGCAACCCGTTCGACCCGAAAGACGGTAAGCCACAGAGCAATCACCATGGCAAGCGCCACTATGAATTCCCAGTAACCGTTGAAGATCAAAGGAGCGACCAGACTGGTGAAAATCCCACCCAGCGCACCACCCACCGAGATCATGAGATAGAAAGAAGTAAGGTGCTGTGCATCGGGACGCAAGAGATATAACTCTCCATGGCAAAGCATACAGGCGGAGAATATCAAAAGACAATACGCAAAGATCTGTACATAGATATGCATGAACTCCAGATTAGTCAGCACAAATACGATCAGCGCAAAAGAAAATGCAAACAAGATTAGATACAGTTTTCGGTGGTAGCCACGTTCACCTGAAAAAGTAAGGATAAAGGAGAGCAGATAGAGCGTGAGAGGTAATATCCACAAGAAGGGAATGACTGCCACCTCCTGCGAGATCTGGTTCGTCACTGAAAGCAAAACCAAAGATGCAGTTGCACTGAGGACAATCCATAACAGCATCAAGGTTGAGGGTGGGCATCCGCTTGAGGATAGAGAGTCAGGGATTGGCTGGGAAGGAGGCGTAGCGCGTCCGTTTTGAAACGCAACCCAAATGGCAAGAAAGCCAAAGAGGATGAAACCCGCAGACCAAAGCCATCCTTGATTTCTAAGGGGGAGGCCTGGTTCGATCAAGGTCGGATATGCAAGCAGACCGAGCAGTGATCCGACATTGGAAAGAGCATACAGGCGCGCATAGGAATGTTGTGGGAATATACGACTAAACCATGCCTGCATGAGCGGACCATTTGACGCGAGAATAAAATATGGCAGACCCACAGAAAGGAACAGCAGTTTGAAAATATCGAGAATCGGAGAAGTCACATCCAGCGGTTTTAAACTTGCAGGAGGCTTGATAGGCGAATCCCATAAAAACGCGAGTGCTATCAGGAGCAAAATTGCAAGAAATAAGAGAGTGATATGAATCGCACTTTGACGGGTGTTTTTGGGACGGCCAATCAGCCAATAGGCGTAGGCATACCCGCCAGTAAGCAACACTTGAAAAAACAACATGACGGTTGACCATACTGCCGGTGTACTGCTAAACCACGGCAAAATAAATTTTCCGATCATCGGTTGGATTTGAAAGAGAAGGAACGCTGAAAGGAAAATACTGATTGCAAAAAGGATCATAATAAACCCCCAATTATTTCAAGATCTGGAATAAATTGCTGTAATCATCCGTCCAGAGCTTGAGGTCAGTGGAATATCCGCTCATATTATCCGAGTGAGTTTTTATTGCAGGCATCTCAAGCAAAGCTGGATCACGCGCGAGCAGGAGCCAGTCGGTGGGATTGCCGCCCAGGTTATCGCCCGGATAACTGACGCTGACAATGTGCAGGTTGTAATATTGAGCCAATTGCCAGAAGACGGGACGCAGATCAAGGTGGCGGTTGGAGATGTGCGCCGCAATGATGCCATCAGGTGCGAGATGCTGGAGATACAAATCAAAAGCCTCTTTGGTCACTAAATGAACAGGGATGGAATCACTGCTGAACGTATCCAAGACAAGCACATCAAAGTTTTGAGGATGCCCATCGGCAAGTTCACGCTCGAGGGAGATACGCGCGTCGCCTAAGATGGTGGTGATGTTTGCCTGGCTGTCACTCACATAAGAGAAATAGCTGCCCTGCCCATGCGCGAGATCCGTGACGATTGAATTGATTTCATACAGACGATATTCATCACCGGGTTGACCGTAGACCGCCAACGTCCCAATGCCAAGACCGAGCATGCCAACTTTTAGTCCCCTGCCCGCGCGGGGGTGATTGAGCAAAGCCAGACCTGCGCCGCTCTCGCGAATGAAGTATGTGGTTGGAATATTACGCAATTCAGGCTTGATGAATTGGAGTCCATGAATGGTAATGCCATGAGACATTGCGTAAGCAGGTTCGGTAGTACCGTCAGGGATCAACTCACGAACGCGAATGATGCCATAGAAATTTCGTTTTGAAAACAAGATGCCGTTTATATTGCCAACCATGCCAAGCAGTATGGTGATGAGCAAAAAGACGGTCAACATGAAGCGCGCCCAGGCTGAATGATTCTCAACACGTCCCGCGCGCAGGACTGTCAGCCATAAAGCCAGCGTCATGGCAAGCGCGACCATGAACTCCCAGTAACCGTTGAAGATGAACGGAGCGATCAGGCTCGTGAATATGCCACCCAACGCGCCGCCTACCGAGATCATGAGATAAAAGGATGTAAGATGTTGAGCATCAGGACGCAGAAGATATAACTCGCCATGACAAAGCATACACGCCGAGAACATCAAAAGGCAATAAGCTAAAATCTGAATATAAACATGGGTGGATTCCAGGTTGACCAGCACGTACAGGATCAACGCCACAGAGATTGCAAATAGAATCAAATACAGTTTGCGGTTGTAGCCGCGTTCCCCTGAAAAGGTGAGGATGAAGGAAAGCAGATAAAGGGTGAGAGGCAATATCCACAGGAATGGAATCACTGCCACTTCCTGTGATATTTGATTCGTAATGGAAAGCAGAAGCAAGGACGCGGTCGCGCTCAGGGCGATCCAAAGCGATAACAAGGCTGAGGCTGGGCGTTCGCTGGAGGGGACGGAAGCAGTGACCGGCTGAGTAAGAGGCGTAGCCCGTCGGTTTTGAAACGCGATACTGATGACGAGAAGTCCAAAAAGAATGAAACCGCTGGACCACAACCATCCCTGATTTTTAAGAGAGAAGTTAGGTTCGATCAAAGTGGGATAGGCAAGCAAACCAAGTAATGATCCAAGGTTGGAAAGTGCATATAAGCGCGCATAGGAATGTTGTGGGAATATACGACTAAACCATGCCTGCATGAGTGGACCGTTGGATGCGAGAAGAAAATATGGCAAGCCTACTGAAATGATAAGGAGTTTGAATATATCGAGAATCGGGGAAGATACATCAGCAGGTTTTAGAGTCGCGGGCGGTGTGATCGGTGAAGCCCAGGAAAATGCGAGCGCAGTGAGAACAAGAATCGCAAATAGCGAAAGGACAATATGGATCACACTTTGGCGTGCACTCTTGACGCGCCCGATCAACCAGTAGGCATAGGCATACCCGCCGGTGAGCAGGACTTGAAAGAACAACATGGTCGTAGACCATACTGCCGGTGTGCCGCCAAACCAGGGCAGAATGAATTTACCGATCATCGGTTGGATTTGAAAGAGCAGAAAGGCAGAAAGAAAAATGCTGATGGCAAAGATGAACATAATACACTCCTGGGTGCAATAATTCTACACGACAAATCACAGGAAAAATAAAACTGGGCATACATTTCTGTATGCCCAGTTTTATATAAAAGTTTACAGGTGATATTAAAAACCCGGAATCTTTATTAACAACAACTGCCCGCCTTCGCGTTTGTACGTGAAGTCCGGGAAACCATCTTTGTTGTTGTCTTCACCTGGCCCCTTTTCCACCCAGAGAGTGTGTGCCTGTACGTTGATCAGGAACGCGCCGGGACCAAAGGCCGCGGAGGCATCAACGATGCCAGTGGTCTCCCATGCGCCCCAGTTACCGATGGATGGGCTAGACGTAGAACCAACGGGAGGATTTACATCGGTTGGACCTCCATCGGCTGACTGATCGATTTTTACTACAACTTGAGGTGAGCCGGAGAATGGGACATACCAAAGCCGGCCTGTGGTTGCATTGAGAGGGTCCGACAGTTGTTGAGCTGCTGTGAACTGCTGACTACTGCCCGGATCCTCAGTTAAGAGAAGTCCGGTCGTTGTCGTCTCGATATTATCCGGCTGGTGAACTTCGTTGAGTGTTTTTACAGGGTTATCGTCACCCTCTACGAACACAGTAAGGGATGTAACAATCTTTGGGTCATTCGGGTTGAGCTCCATTCTCCAGACACGACCATTCGTGGATCTGAAATTCGGTGTGTCCAGGCTTTGCGCCGCGGTGCGGCCTCGGCCCGAGTCAACGATGTAGACAACGTTCGAGTCGGTCTTGTCGTAAGCAATATCCTCGACACGGACAAACTGAAATACGTTGTTGATATCGCTCCAGTATTCAAGCACCCACTGGGGTCCGTCAATACCAAGCGGGGCAACTGAGCGAAGGTCACGTTGCCAACTACCATCCGTAGGTGGCAAGGGGAAGCCTTTATCAGCGGCTTTCAACTCTGAGCCATCAGGGTTGAGACCAGTGGCGATATCCTTGGGCACCTGGATAAAGTGTCCGGTCACAACTGTCCCAGAATTGGGAAGCACATTGTAATAATTCTTTACGCCTGGTGTATCAGAGACGAAAGCCCAGAGGTCGCCCTCATCAGCGAGTAGTGCATCTGTGCTGCCTGCAATGTAGGAGTACAGTTGGGACTGGGCCGGTACGAGCTGCGTAGAGGGAGTAGGCGGGATAGTTACGGGAGGAGGGGGTGCAAGCGGATCCGTGAGAGGACCACTTGTGAAAGTGTCATCGCCTGAGAACACGACCGGATATCCAAAGCCAGGTATGGGAACGCTGTTCTCATGGTTGTGTCTTCCCATCCCGTAGATCGGGTGATGCTTGCCAGTCTGAACATCAAGCGCAACGACCAAACCAACCTCGCGCTGAGCCGTGTTAGTCAACGCTGGTGGCCAGGACGCTGTTTGTCGGAGTACGTAATCGGGAGATTCCTCGTTCGTGAAGAGGATGTCCCGGTCAAAGCCTTCCTTGCTGGTGGCGAGGTAGTTGGAACAGAAGCGCTGGTAGCCAGAACTGCTATCAATGGCAAATGAACCGTCGAGAACCCCGGCTGAATGTTGATTAAGGATCAACTGACTCACTTGCGAATTGTCGAAGTCGTTTTCACCATTGGCAGCAGTGGGTGTGAGCGTGTTATAAGGGAATGGAACCTTGCTGGTCTCATGGTTGATGAAGAGGTCAACCCTGCCCTTGCCACGAGTACGGAGGGAAATCCCATCCGGGATGGCCTCGAAGCGAAATCCGCTGTCAGGAATCACGTCCCCAACTGTTAGAAGCGGTGTGATCTCCACACCCGGGATATCCGCGGTGACGAGCATCGAATCCTGGCTGGTCTTGAAGCCGCTGTCGTTAATCCCCGCTGGAACCGCGGCCGTTGTTATCATGAACACAATCAAAAACACTGAGAGAACGAGAGGGAATTTCTTTTGCATAGTTTGTCTCCTCATTTTAACGAATTGAATGTAGGTTGTCTTGACCACAGCATGGGCCAATGCGCAGCCAATCTCTCCTCATAAACAATGCATTTCTGTGCCCGTCACCACCTACTCCAGACCTTGAGGGTCTTTTTACATATGATTGACAGTGAACAAATTCGACCTTAAACTATTCTACGCAGTTAAAAGTAAAAGTCAATACAATTTGAACAAAATCTTGTCACCAATAGGTTACAGCAACCAGAAGGATATTCCATGGTCAACTGGCAGGAAACATTGCTCTTCCCCGTACGGGATGCGGAGGCGCGCAAACAATTTTTGATCGCCTGTCTGGTCACCCTGGCTGGCTTCATCATCCCACTCGTTCCCGCGATTATTCTGACAGGCTACGGCGTAAAGATCATGCGCCAGGTTATTGAAGAAAGAAAAAAACCAGCCATGCCGGAGTGGCAGGGCAGTGATTGGAGTGCAATGTTTACCGATGGCTTGCGTGTGTTTGGTGTGCAAATCGTCCTGATGTTGCCGCTCCTCGCCATCCTGGGATGCGGATTCGTTTTCATATCCAGCGGTTCACTCGGGATTTCGGTGTTTGCGAATGAGCAAAACAATTCATTTGCATCCATCAGTTTAATTATCCTCTTCATCGGCATCGGGTTGACGATGTTGTTTTCACTGCTGTCTTTTCCGTACGGCATCATTATCAGCGCGGCGATCCCACATGCCGTGGCGAATGATTCTTTTGCGGCAGGCTTCAACGTCAAGGAATGGTTCCCCATTTTTCGCAAAGGCTTGGGAAACTTTATACTCGGATACGTCATCATTATGGCAATGTCCTTCATCTTGCTGTTTGTTATCCAATTCGCAATGATCACGATTATCCTGATCTGTATTGTTCCTTTCCTGATGATTCCATACACCACCTACATCACTCTCCTTGCAAATACAATCTACGCCCAGGCTTATGTCGCTGGATGCGACGCCCTACAAATGGAGCAACATGCGACCGCTTGAAATCTTCATACCGCTTCTCCTCACAACCTATCTTCTTTGGAAACATCCGCGACCTTACGCAATTCGTTTATTTCCCGTATTGGCGCTGATCCTTACTCTGATTCATTTTTGGATCGAAGGCTATCGCTGGCAAATGATTCCGATCTATGGATTGACCACGATCCTTGTTATATCGTCTTTAATTAAACTTCAATCCCCAGCGGATTCAAAACCCGTCGCTTCATACTTGACCCTGCGACTCGCTCAGGGCGGCGCCTTCGTCCTGCTCGCGGTTTCGACAGCCTTGCCCATCCTTCTGCCGGTTCCCACCATCCCCACCCCCAGCGGACCATACCAAGTCGGCACGCGCATCTATGAGCTGGTAGATGGTTCGCGCAAGGAAATCTATTCCGGCGAAGATGAAGCCCGCAGATTCACGATTCAAGTTTGGTACCCGTCTGAGGCGGGCACGTCCACTGAACAGGCGCGCTGGATGGATCATGCCGAAATCTATGCCCCGGCTATCGCCCATCAAATTGACATGCCGTCCTATTTTTTGGATCATTTGGCATTGGTGAATGTTCCGGCATTTAAGGATGCAAAAGCCGCAACCGCAGATCAAGGATACTCCATCATTCTATTTTCACATGGCTGGACTGGATTCAATGCGCAAAACACCGGTCAGGCACTGGAACTGGCGAGCCATGGATTTATCGTGGTTGCAGTGCAACATACCTACGGCGCAGTGATTACCGTGTTTGAAGATGGCACGATTGCGAATTACAATCCGTCTGCATTGCCCAAAGGCGCACCGCAAGACGAATACGAAGCCGCCGCCCACATCCTTTCGAATCAATGGGCTGGCGATTTGGGATTCACGCTTGATTATCTAAAATCACAAAACGAAGATACAAACAGTGCATTTTATGGTCTGCTCGATTTATCCCGCGTTGGCGTATACGGACATTCCACCGGCGGCGGCGCGGCGATTCAATTCTGTGGCACAGACTCGCGTTGTAAAGCCCTGCTGGGCATGGATCCTTTCATGCGCCCTGTTTCATACGAAGTACTTGACAGCGGCGCAGCCCAGCCTTCGTTCTTTATGTTCAGCCAGGGCTGGCTGGACGATGTGGACAAAAACCGCAGTAATGAATTATTTCAGCGCTTCATTCCATACGTAAGCGATTCGTGGGGCGTTATATCCATCGAAGGCGCTGACCATTATGACTTCGCCGATCTACCCTTGCTCTCCCCGCTCGCGCCTCAACTCGGACTCAAAGGTCCTATCAACGGTAAACGCGTGACAACCATCGTGAACGATTACCTGCTGTCATTTTTTGAGTTGACATTGAAAGGCGAGGCATCCACTTTATTTGAAAACCCAAGTCCATATCCGGAAGTCAAACCAGTTCAACCATATCCGCAATAGAAGGAAAATGCGTCGGCAATGAAAATAAATCAACACAATTTTGCAAACATATCCCTCATTCTTGGAATGATCTTTTTGATCATAGGCTTTGCAACAGACAACACCATTTTCTCGTGGATCGCGATAGCGTTCGTCATCATTTCCCTGCTCCTCGGCGGACGCTGGCTGAGACCGCGTCGAAGGAAATAGCTAAAACGAAAATACGTACACAGGTGGACAAATACATACGCGTTTACTTGCCTACTATCCCAAAGGAGAAACCATGGACAAAAAACCCGCATTGGAAGCACCTCTCGTTCAGGAATTTATAAGAGTCGCACATGCCGATTTCGACCACACAAAAGAATTACTCACGCAAGAGCCAGCCCTCATCAACGCCACCTGGGATTGGGGCGGCGGAGATTTTGAAACCGCCCTCGGCGCTGCGGCGCACATGGGTAGAAAAGACATTGCAAATTTTCTTCTCGAAAGCGGCGCACGACTCGATCTCTTCGCGGCGGCAATGCTCGGCAAACTCGAAATCATCAAAGCCGCGCTCCATACATATCCTGATGCACTCAAAACCCCCGGACCTCACGGTATCCCGTTGATCGCTCACGCCCAGGCAGGTGGTGAAGACGCAAAATCGGTCCTTGAATATCTACAAACGTTATAAAGGCAAAACTTCATGTTCAATGCGGATCTCACAAATGCGGTCGAAAACTTCGCCCACCTCATACTTCCACTCACTGAAAAAGACCTCGAGCGTGAATGGATCTGGAAAGACCACGACGAAGAAGGGATCCGCTTCGCCTGTTTTGTGACACTTCAAGAGTTACGCCACCTCGCCGTGACCCTTGCCACCCCTTCGACTTCGCTCAGGGCGACGCCTGCCCATCGAATCCTGAGCCAATACCATGCTGCATACTTGGACTTGCAAGCCGCAGTTCTTGGGTTATCAGATGAAGACGCTGAAAAGATTCCGTCTGAAGGAGAATGGCAGGTACGAAAAGTGTATGCCCATATCCTCGCCACGGAGATCAACTTTACGCTCACAGTCCGGTATGCGCTGGAAAAACACCGCGCTGGAACATGGACGTCCGAACGAATGTCTGATGAAGATGAAAATCGTCTGGTGGGCATGACCGAGGCTGAATATCAAGCATTGACAAATGGTCCACTGACGAACATGCTAGCTTATCATCGCGATCTCCATGCAACGATCCTTGATGAATTCAGCAAGATCACTACTGAAGAACTTGATCTCCCATCCACCTTCTGGGAGGAGACGCGTTTCCCCATTCAGCATCGTTTGCATCGTTACGAAGCTCACTTTGTTCAACATACGATCCAAATCGACAAAACACTTGCAGCAATCGGGCAGGCTCCCGGCGAATCAAAACGCCTGATCCGAAAGATTTACGCCGCCTTCGCAGAAGCAGAAGGAACCCTTATCGGTGCGGAAAAAATGGACGAACCAGCCATACTTACAACTGCAGCCTCCATTATCGAGCGAACCAAAGAGATCAACAATTTGCTGAAATAGATTTATTTCGCAAACAATCTCATTTTGTGACGCATCAGCGCCACTTTGAATATTCGGTCAAAGAATGTTTTATAGCCGCCGGGATCATACAGGATCATATAATCAGCGGGACCATACTCTTCAGGCTTAAGCATGATCGCCGGATTGGGATTGATCTCTAAAATAAACAAGTCACCCTGCTCATTCATGCGGACATCGCAACGCCCGTATCCCGGTACGCCCATTGCCTTGTACATGCGGATGGCAATATCCTGAAGCCGCGGGATCAAATCCGGATCGGTGACCTGCTTGAAATTAAAGGGCAGCGACAAATCCCATTTCACAACCGTGTGCCAGAATTCCTCGCCAGGCGGAAAAATCAATTCGGTCGGCGGATAGGCAATCGGCTG
>Ga0180069_1000060_pt1 | contig 23722 bp, 17 predicted proteins | sample EasRivERM_16_10D_2_FD_121793 | JGI IMG/M metagenome (GOLD analysis project Ga0180069, IMG submission 121793) | Soil microbial communities from meander-bound floodplain in the East River, Colorado, USA - East River metaG ERMLT231B'_16_10D | ecosystem: Environmental > Terrestrial > Soil >...
AAAGATCTTTCGAATTTTGAGCGAACGCTATCGCAATCGACGCAAACGCTTTGGATTACGCTTCAACTTGATCGCGGCTATCTACAACCTCGAACTACCTACATGACTTTTGCAAGAGGTCTAATGTGCCCACACGACGGCATCATGATGCACAATGCCATCGGAGTCGTTCGTTACACTGCCAGCCAGGGGTTCACCCTCGCGCAGTTGCGGCAACAAACGATATACATCCCCCGGATCGAGTAGCTCACTTTGCACGCCCAGGCGGTGATGCATGTCCACGATGGGGCGCATCCGCTTGATTTCATCTGAGTCATATAAAAGCCTGAGATAACTTGCCCGCCAGAAGAGCACGTTTTAACCGAGCGCCTCAGCCATTTGATCGTATTTCTTCTGGCATAAGATCGCATAACGGGTCAGAGACTCGGTTAACTGCATCGCACGGATCCGACCGACGTTGCGCCCGGAGGCACCAGAGCCGATATAATTCCGCTCAATCAGCACAACATGCCCCGCTTTACGTCGTTTCAATTCAACCGCCAGGCTCAACCCTGCGATGCCGCCGCCGATCATCACGATGTCTGCTGTATTTGCCATTTTATTCATTTGCTGATTCATCAATCAACAAATCGCGCATACGGATTGGAGTTGCACGCGGGCGGTGGTGGCTCCGACCCGATTTCCATGAACTCGCAAGGCATTCGCCAGACAATACTTGCCCTGGCATGCTCCAGTAAAAATGGCTGTACGCCGTTTGATCAATTCCAAAGAGTCATAGCTGTCGTTGATTTGAAGCGTGATTTCACGCTCCAGAACATGTTCACAAAAACAAATATGCCCGCGCCATTCAACGATCTGGATGGAAAGAGCATCACAGCATCCTGCCCTGTGTACGCAAGTTGACTTTTCAATTGGTTGATCTCAGCTTCGAAGCCATCCAATCCCAAATCCTGTAGTGCAGATAAGCCTGCCAGCCGCGCTTCCAATATGCAATGATCTGAATCCATAGCCCCGGCTGCTTCGCCTGCCACGCGAATCCCAGCCACGCTGGTCTGCATCGTGTGATCCCGAATCGCACACAACCCATTAGCGGCTTCATCCCATTGAAGTTGACCGCCAGCCTGTGCCAGCAATTTGTTCCGCGATTGCAGTGCAGCGATGACGACAAGGTCGCAGGGGACCGTGCGGGTTGATCCATCTGCATTGCGAACAATCACAGCGCGGACTTTTTTGCCTCCTTTTGCAGCAAGGATGCTTTCACCAGATTGAAGATGATGAACGATCTCAATTCCTGCGCCTTGCATCACGGATGCAATAGCTTGACTTTGACCCGGCGTGTCCCAAATAACAGCTCTCTTTCCAGGTGCGATTCCCTCCTCCGTAATTAATCTTTCGACCAGTCGGGCGCTGATCACACCTGGCAGATCATTGCCAACAAACAAGCGCAGGGCACTTTCAAGAAAGGTCAGACATTCTTGCGCGCATTCCTCCGGATTGGAATGCTGATTTCCAAAAGGACAGCGATACGCATATGGGAACGGGAAAAAATGAGCGCCGGGATGGATGCCCAATCCACGGCGGAACATGGCCTTGGAATTTAATCCCAACACGCCGGCATCGCGGCCGAAATATCCGCCATAAAATGCGATGAATTCGTTGCGGCCGGTTGCCCGGCGGGCGATGCGTAGTGCCAGATCATTCGCCTGCCCGCCAGTGATGGCAAACAGTCCACGCGTCAAACCGGATGGAGCGAGCGAAAGAAGTTTTTCAAGTAATTCTGCACGCGTCGAGGTTGGATAGGCGGAGGAAACATGAGTCAGGATCGCGGCTTGTGCCTGGATCGCAGCTGTCACGCGCGGATGTGCGTGACCAATATTGGCGGCCGCAAAACCGGCATACAGATCAAGATAACGATTTCCATCGGGATCGGTTACGAATACTCCATTTGCTGATTCGATGGCTACTAAAGGGAGTTCGGCTGCCGTGCGCATGCCCGAGCCTTCCACGCGGCGCAGACGTTCAATCAGGTCGCTCGTCCGCGTGCCAGGGTAGGGAGTAATCATCTCCGGGCCGGAAAGATTGTCGCTCAAAAGAGTTCTCCCCTCTTCCACGATCTTTTTGCCATCCAGCTCGATTGTCACATCCAAGATCATCCCATCCAAATGAACGGCACACTTGACGCTGCCGCCATAATCCCGGGCGTTGTCGCCGACGACGATATGCGCCGTTCCGAGTCGCTTTTTTGTTTCGGTAATCTGATCGGTAAGCCGCGCCTTGGGATTCAATCCAATTCCAATTTCGGCAATATTCCGGGCGTTGGGGATGGTGTTGAGGATCGTATTCAAGCGTTCTGCCTGCTCACGGGCTCCACCATTTACCTCTATCACATTGCCGCCGCGCACGATCAGTTCGAGCGGCTGTTCGATCCGGCCCAAGTCACTCATCACCTGTTCGATCACGATACGACCCTCTGCTGTTCCTTCCACTGGCGGTAGGGAGACCTCGCCGCCTGGCAGGGCTGAGATCTGTCCCGCTTCGCGACACAAGGCAGTCAGCCATCCAACAGGCTTGCGCCCTTCAATCGAAGCGACGAGCTCTGTTCCGGCCGGTGAAGTCAGGCGCAGAGTCTTCCCCGTTTTCAATATATCGCGCAATCGTTCGGCCACGGGGCGAATCTCGCGGAAGTCGGCGGTCATTGCGCCGTTGGCCCAGGCTTCAGCCATAAAAGGTGCATTTAACACGCCGCGTGCGCCGGCTTGCTGTGCCTCCGCTTTAGCTTGTGTGTGATAGAGTGAAGTACTGGCCGCAGCCACGATCACCTGCGCCGCTTTCATCGCAGCGGCACAATGCGGAGGTGGATTTTCTCCGGAACGGGTACGGGGTGTAATTACGATTGACGCTGCATCACAACCCAGGGCAATTGCCTCTTCCATGAGTGCGGTGGCGATCTCTGACGAGGTGCGCGTGTCTGTGACAATCAGAAAATTTTCCCCTTGCTTGATTGCCAAATAATCCTTAACCAGCCTTTGGGCAACCGGTGTGATTTCCGCGACCGTTGAGTTCATGTCTTTTCCTCATGTCCCTGTTCGTTGCAAATTTGCGTGAACACTTTCACGATTTGTGCAATGAGGGTGTTAGTGATGGTTCTCATCAACCCTTCTCCCAGACCCGCCATGGGCCCGCTGAGCTGCATATCAGCCTGATAGTGAACCAGCGTCTTTGAATCAACATCATCCAGTTGCACAGTACCAGTACCTGAAAACTCGCCTATGCTGCCGCGACCGTGGACGGTCAGGAAGCAGTCGGAGGGGGGCACCAATTCGCTCAACCTCACCGTGCTGATGAAAGTTCCATTTAACGCTCCAACTCCCACTTTCATCTGCGCCCGGTATTCATTCGGAGCGAGTACCTCCAGGCCGCGAACGCCTGGGATAACGCGGGCCATCACCTGCGGATCCATCGCGGTTTGCCAGACCCGCTCGCGCGGCGCAGCGATTTCCACCACACCTTCCAGTTTCATTACCACGTGCTTTCTTCAGTCTCACCCAATAAAGAAGGGCGATCAAATCGAAAAGGCGCAGATGGGAAGGATGTAGTGGGCGTCCCGCTGATCAATTCGGAAACTAGCATCCCGGTCGATGGACCACCCGCATTGCCAAAGACATGTCCAGCCGCGACCAGCAAGCCATCGTATCCGGGAACAAAATCAATTATTGGTAGATTGTCCAATGTGAAGGGAAGAATACCGGCCCAGGCACGCTGCATGCGCGCCTCGCGTAAAGCGGGAAAGTCACGCAACATGGCGCGCGTGATCATGGCAACTCCGCGCAAATCCGGCTCCCATATGAAGCCTGGGTAATCCATCGAACAACCCAGCAGGAGATTGCCGGCACTATTTTGGCACAGGCTGTGCAGCAACAACATCTCATACTCCCACTCGTAATCAGCCTCGAAATATTTATCGTCGAAACTGGGCAGGTCTTGAAAGATCTTGTATTGTTTGATCGCCACCGGACCATACAGCAGTTTATTGAGCATGGGCGGAATTGGAGTGGTTTGCACAATTTGCAGGCGCATGGCATGAATGGGAACTTCCAATCCAAATGACTGGGCGAATTCGGGTGTCCACGCGCCGGTTGCTAACACGACAGTCCCGGCGGTCAGTTGTCCATCAGGAGTTTCCACTCCACTCACATGACCGTTTGTGATATTCAATTTTCGCACCGGTGTGCCGACGCGAATATCCGCCCCGAGTCGTTTTGCCGCAGTGGCAAAAGCCCGTACATAGGCTGATGGGTTGACTTGCGCGTCGAGCGGTGAATAGGTGGCTCCCAGGATGGAATCGGGGAGGATGGGCGCCATCTCGCGCGCCTGTTGGCGATCAAGGATGTGCATCTCCACGCCCTGCTGATTTCGCACGATGGCGAATTCATTCAAGACCCGTGCCTGATCATCCGTGTTGAAAAAGATCATCCCGCCATTACAGCGTAACTCGAAGTCATAGTCCAGCTCCTCCGGGAGTTGGTTCAATATATTACGTGTCGTAAGAGCCAGGTCCAATTCCGCACCTGGCCGGCGGTTGTGCAACCAGATATATCCCAGATTGCGTCCGGTCGCGCCGAAGGCGAGATCGCGTGCTTCGAGAAGTGTCACGCGCAAGCCGCGTTTGGCGAGATAGTAAGCGGAGGCGGCGCCAACGATCCCGCCTCCCATAACAATAACGTCCGTGGTATTGCTCAAGACTCTGGCCCCTTATCAATGAGTTTGAATCTGCGGCGTATCTCTTGATATTCAGCCACCTGTGGTGGATATTGAGTCTGCTTCTGATAATAGCCGGATCGGCTAATGTTGTATTTGCCCATGGCCTTGAGATCAGCCAGCAATTCCGCCATCTTTAATGCAGCCAGATTGGGATTGATAACCGGCACGTCCCGATATTCGCCAGCCAGTATGCGCATTTCAAGACAACCCGCGATGATGGTGCAGCCCATGATGACCACTTCGGTCTCATCTCGTTGCATGCTTTCCCTCGACAGTTTCACCGCATCAGCCGCGACCGAGGCTGGATCCTTGACCATATCGGTAACCCACCAGTTGATGCAACGCACCGAATGACAATTGGGTTCGTACCCATACACCCTGACCATATCGCGGATATAGGGAACGGCTTTGTGGTGATCTGTAACTATGCTGAAGTCGTGACCGAAATAACGACCCATGGCCAGCGAAGCCTCAAGCGGTCCCACCACGGGAATATCCACCAGTTCACGCGCCACCAGCACGCCTGGATCGTAGCAACAACCGACAATCACTGCATCACAGCCGCGCTTCTCGGCTTCGATCACCTGATCGAAGATGGCCACTTCCATGAGATGTTTGGGATAATAATAATCAATGTTTTCAGGATAGCCGGTCAAATGCGTCACCTCTACCCGGGTCTCGTTCGAGGCGTATGGCAACAAGGTTTCCTGGATCAATTGATCATAGATGGGAGTACCAAAGGGGTTGATGAACTCGATCAGGCGCGACAAGGCCAGCTCCTTGATGTGACAATGGGCGGACTATAGCATGAATGAAAACTTCGCGAAATGTTTGGGGTTACAAACAATGCAGTCAATCTTTGTGGAACCCATTCAATCGGTACGATTGCTGTCTGTGCCTCTCGCGACTACAATGGTGATAATTCATACTGCTGTCTATTGGCGCCGGATGTCTCCTGATCCAATAAAAATTTTGAAGCAAGCGGTTCCCGCAGACCTAAAGTGGCTTGAATGCAATGCCAGAAAGGTTGTTATCATGACCAAGCCTGTTCCACAACCATCCTTGCCCAGAACGGATAAAATCACGTACCCATCCTCGCTAACAGAACGGGGCGAAACGACTTTTCAAGTTGTGGTAGCCTCCTCTTTTTCAGCAAACTCGCAATCCATGGAACGTCTTAATCGTCTCATCGCGACTATAAAAAATATTGCCCAGTCCTTTGAACTGTCGGAGATCCTGCCTGAAATAATTGGATTTACGTGCCGGGGCCACGGTGCTTGCGCTCCAATTCATAATCCCTTTGGTGTTGTTCTTTGGATTGCGATGGTAGCGCTCGCGAACCGGCATCTCTGTGGACACAGCCTTCCAGACTCTGCCTCCTGATTAATACAATGTATCGATGACCTTAAGCACCTCACAGGTTTGTCTCCACCCGTAAGTATAAGTATTTGAGCAAACCTGCGGGGCGTCATCTCGCATCCAATTCATCTAAAACCAATCGGATCTGGAACACAAGTTAGCCGGCGTTCCCAACACTTCACCCACCTGCCGTTTTTATGTCAACTCTCGCTACTTTTTTTGCCACCGATATTCATGGCTCGGAAATTTGTTGGTGCAAGTTCCTGAATGCCGGCAAAGCCTATCGAGCGGATGTATTGATCATGGGCGGTGATCTAACAGGCAAAATGATCATTCCGATTTATCGAACTAATGGAGGTTGGCAAACCACCTGGAAAGATGAAACCTCTCACTTGGAGACTCAGGCTGATCTGGATGGGCTGATGGGTTCGATTCGTGCCCCCGGAGCCTATCCCTACATCACCTCGCCGGAGGAAATGCAGACGATTCTTGGTGACCCTGAAGCCGAGCGCCAACTCTTTACCCAACTCAAAGCGGAAGTTTTACAAAAATGGATAGCGCTTGCAGATGAGCGTTTGGCGGGAACCGGGATCTGTTGTTTCATTATGACTGGCAATGATGATCCTTACGAATTAGATGATGTGTTAAAAGGTGCCAACTGTGTTGTCAATGCGGATCGCATCACTGTGCATTTAACGGATAAGATCGCCATGTTATCGTTCGGTGCAAGCACGATTACGCCCTGGAACTCGCCGCGCGAACTGACGGAGGAGGAATATTTGCAACAAATTGAGCCTTTGGCCTCGCAACTCGCCGCGTCGGAGCATGCCATTTTTAATTTTCACAATCCACCCTATAATAGTGAGATCGATGTTGCGTTGAAATTGGATTCTGATTTGCGCGTGCAATACCGCAGTACAGGGGAGGCGATCTATACGCCTGTGGGCAGTCACTCGGTCCGCGTCATAATTGAAAAACACCAACCGATGATTGGCTTGCATGGACACGTGCATGAAGGCCGCGGGAGATACAAAATTGGACGGACAGTTGGCTTCAACCCAGGCAGTGATTACGCAGAAGGGGCATTGCGTGGCGTGTTGATAAGGGTATCGAATGACAAGGGTTTGCTGGATTACACGTTTACAATGGGTTCAAGCCCTGCGGTACCCAATCTACGGGATAACCCAATGTGCCCATTTCCGGAATATCCAAACCTTGCAATTCCACGTCACGGGAAACACGCAACAGTTTCAAAGCCGAGAGCACTTTGAAGAACGCATAGGAAAGACCAAAGACGAACACAAAGATACTGCCCACTTCCGCAAATTGTGCAAGGATCTGGGTTGTGCCGCCGTATAACAGACCGGTCACCGCGGATTCAACTCCATTCCAGGCGGCGGTATCAGGATTGCCATTGGCAAAGATACCCACTGCCAAAACGCCCCAAATACCGTTGAACAAGTGAACCGGGACGGCACCGACCGGATCGTCAATTTTCAACTTGTCCAATAAAGCAGTTGCCCAGCACACAATAACCCCGGCGATCAAACCAATGACGACAGCCGCCCATGAGTCCACAAAAGCACAGGGCGCAGTGATGGCAACCAAACCAGCCAGGGTGCCATTGACCGACAGTCCCGGATCCGGTTTTTTCGTTGGACCTAGCAACCATGCATACGTCATGGCTGAGACACCGCCTGCGGCACCGGCCATCAATGTGTTAATGGCCGCCAGGACAGCCAGGTTGCGGAAGGCACCTACAAATCCAAGGGATGAACCTGGATTGAAGCCAAACCAGCCAAAGAACAGGATAATGGTACCAAGCACTCCCAGCGAAATACTGTGTCCCGGGATTGTGTTGGCAGAGCCATCTTTATTGAACTTGCCGAGCCGTGGACCAATGACAATCGCACCAGCCAGGGCAACACATCCACCGATCATATGCACCACACCGGAACCTGCAAAGTCCACAGCGCCATTGCCAATCCCGGCAATCCGGCCCAAATTCTGCAACCAGCCGCCGCCCCAAACCCAGCCACCAGCAATTGGGTAAATGAACATACTGACCCATAGACCCATCAATACAAAACCAATGAATTTCAAGCGTTCAGCCATTGAACCCGTGGGAATGGTTGCGGCAGTATCCATAAAGACCATTTGGAAAAGGAAGAAAGCGAGCAAGCCTGCGTTGGCTCCAAGCCCGCCTAATAGGAAGCCGCTCCCACCCAGAATGCCAAACTGACCAAACCGAATCAAAGGGGTGGCAAGCAAGCCGGTCCAATCTCCAAGAGTGATCGGTGAGTGTGCCCATTCACCCGCAATCGCGCCGACTGTAGCTACTTCTGGATAAGCCGCGTTGACTGCGCCGAACTGGAATGCAAAACCTGTCAGCCAGTAGCCAATGGCGCCGATACAGAACACCATCATGTTCATCATCATGGTGTGCGCCACATTCTTATTACGGGTAAAGCCTGTTTCCACCAGTGCAAAGCCAGCCTGCATAAAGAACACCAGGAAACCGCCCAGGATCATCCATAGGATATTGATTCCCAAAGTCAGGTCACTAACTTCTCCTGCTGTAGGTCCATCGTCCTGTGCAAAAGCCGGCGTGGCAATCGTGAAAATCAGGATTATGACCAACAACAAAACCAAACCCCATTTTTTCTTCATATTTTTCATCTCTTTTGCTCCTTTGAATTTGATCGAATCGGTATCGGCGAATACCTGTTTTCGCTGATGACTATCTCTAATGCCAGCCGACATAACCTTTTGCCATTACGAAAAGCGAAGCAAAGATCATGATCAATATTGTTGGCGGGACCGCAACAACCAGCCAGCGCTTCCAACCAATTGCACCGTGATTGCGTTCCATGAATGAATAGGCGACAACATTTGCAGAGGCACCGATCGGGGTGAGGTTGCCGCCGATGTCAATCCCCAAAGCCAGAGCCCATACCATCAGGCTCAAGGCCGGCATGCCGGGAATTTCTGCCAGGTCTTTGAGCACATAGCTCATGGCGAGCGCCAAAGGGACATTGTCCACAATGCCGCTGGCGAGACCGGGGATCCAATGTAATGCCATCACCAATCCGCTTTGTGAAGATGTCAAATTTGCCAGGCCTGTAGCCAGGGATTTGAAGAGGTCTATTTTTTCCAGGCCACCGATCAATACGAACAAACCCGCAAAAAATAAAATGCTTTCCCCATCCACTTTGAGAACTGTCTTTTTACGGTCATCATTACGCATTGCCAGCAAAGCCAGACTGGCAGGGATCAGCGCTGCCATCGCCGCGTTGATGTGGATATCTGTCCAGTCGCTGAGTGGGGTGTGAAGCACGAGCAGGATCACAGCCCCTAGAAAGCCGATCAGCCCGATGTTAGTCAGTTGCGCATCCAGGGGTTCGTTGTGCAACGCTTCCATATCGCTGATGATGCCTTTCGTCAACAGGCTGTGTGCGTTCATCAAAGCTTTGCGGTTGGTCAGATAGAACATGCCGAGCAAAAGAAGCGACGCAATCGCAGAGACAGGACCCGTGTGTGTTGCGAAATCTGCAAAGTTAAATCCCAATGTGGTTCCAAGGATCACATTGGGTGGATCGCCTACCAGGGTTGCCGCTCCGCCAGTGTTCGCCGCACAAACTTCCGCGATGACTAGGGGAACAGGATCCAGTTTCAATAAACGACATAGTTGTAATGTAAGTGCGGAGAGGAACAACATGACGGTGATGCTGTCCATGAACATTGCCATGACCGCCGCAAAAACAATCAAGATCACAAATAAAGCAACGGGATGGTAATTAACCTTCCTGAGCGCCTGCATGGCGAGCCATTTGAAAAAGCCGGCTTCCTGCAAAATGGACACGAGCAGGAACATGCCCGCGAGCAGACCCAGGGTTTCCCAATTGATATATGAAAATGCTTCGTATGGGCTGAGTATTCCAAACACGATGAGCAACCCTCCGCCGATGAGCGCCACCCAATGACGAGGGAATTTCTCACTTGCGATTATGACGTACGCCAGAACAAAGATGAATAGTGTGAAAAACATGGTCTTCTCGATTCAAAATATTCGTTTGAATATTTATATAAGGTTCATTTTACGGAATCGAGGCGGTATGCCTATTACCCTAATGGAGTATTTTGATGAGGAAAGTTATCGACTTGTCGCATAAATGTCGGTATCCTCCTACCCAAATGGAGTATTTGGAATGATTGACGAAATAAAAAACGACATGTCTGGTAATTTGCTGACAGGTCGTTTTCAGGATAGGTAACAGTGGATAATATTAATTACTCGGTTGCAAAACTTTGTTCCTCCTGCTGACCAATCGGAATAACGCGGACGAAAGTATTTTTCCAATCTACCAACAGGTTGAGTACTTTTTGGGACTCTTCATTTTGATGATTGTGTTTCAGTTCATCGGCGTAGATCGTGAGCAGGTCTTGCAGGTTCTTGAGATCCCTTTCGCCAACTTCCTCAATGACCACCTTGGCACCTTTTGCCAAACGGCGTTGGAGCGCGGCTTGATCAAAATTAAGATGCGGCTGCAAGCGGAGATAGAGAACGCCGCCGGTCATGCCCGCGCAGATCCACGGACCGGGATCGCCCAAGACGATCACGCGTCCCGCCGTCATATATTCACACAAAAAGCCTTTGATATTTGCGCGCGCGCCGATGAAGCCAAGGCTGTCATTAAGTGGCTTGAGAATCTCACCACCGATCACCACATCTGCGCCAGACAGTCGGATGCAGGCACGCGAGTCGGCATCACCCTGCACGATGACCATACCTCGCGTGCCGCCATACGCCAGGCTTTTGCCAACGGAACCATCGATCAACTTGCCATCGTGGTTATAGCCTTTCATGATTACCACGCGTCCGCCTGATATTCCTTTCGCGACTCCATCCTGCGCGCCGCCTTCCACGCGGATGCAGACCGGGTCGGCGTTGTAAGCGCCCAGTCCATTCCCTGGGACGGAACTGCTGAAGAAACGCAAGGATGTCGCCGGGACGGATCGTGTATCAAGACCATCAACCGGTTGACGCCAGGTCTCGCGATGCCCGCCAATGCCGCCGTGTCCGGGCGACCAAGCCCAATTATGACTGAAGCGGGTAAGAGCGCCGGTGAGATGCGTACCCAGTGCGCGGTCCACCGGCGTGACTTTGTCATCTTCAAACAAGACTGTATCCTGTCGATATGTTGTGAAGCTTTCCATGACGAGATTTGAGATTACAGTCGTCAGATGATTGCGCGGACGATGTAGTGGACCGCGGTCAATTTCAGCCATCTCATGTAGCGGTAATAATATCGGGATTGGTTTTGCCATGTATTCTTCCAAAGGCACAAGTATTTCGTTGAGATCGATCTGTTCGTGATGGGAGATTTGCATCAGCAGATCCGAACGCCCCACAATATCCTGCGCATGCTTGATACCGACTCTTGCGAGTGTGTCTTTGATTCCCTCTCCAATGCCTGTAAATAAATTGACAAGCGACTGCGTGGCTTGTTCAAAATCACGCGGAACAAAATGTTTAACGCCATACGCAGTCGCTTCATCCTTTGTTTCAAGCTGAGTCGTGATTCCTGTATGACATGTGCCAAGCTGACAGTCTCTACAGATGGTACAGCCGATCGCGACCATGGGTAACGTTCCAAACCCAACCCGGTTCGCACCCAGGCACATCAACTTGAGAACGTCTGCGCCGGAGCGCACGCCGCCGTCAGCCCAGATCTCAACTTTTGCGCGCAGACCAGATTCACTTAAGGCGCGATGCGCTTCCACGATTCCAATTTCAGCGGGTAAGCCCACGTAGCGGAGCGAATGTTGACGCGCCGCGCCCGTTCCCCCATCATATCCGGTGAGATAAATAATATCGGCGTCGGCTTTGGCAATACCAACGGCGATGATGCCGATGCCGGGCACCACCGGAACTTTCACCGCGACGCGCGCCTTGGGGTTGATCGTTTTGAGTTCCTCAATAAATTGCGCGAGATCTTCAATCGAATAAATATCGTGATTATTGGAGGGAGAGATGAGATCAACACCGGGCTGGGCATGACGCGCCGCCGCAACTTTTTTCGTGACCTTGCGCGCGGGCAGATGACCACCCTCGCCGGGCTTCGCACCCTGACCCACTTTGATCTCCAACAAATTCGTTGAATTGATCGTCTCAGCTGTGATGCCAAAACGCCCGGATGCAATTTGAATGCCGCGATTGAACGGATATTTCCCGAACAGGTCGGGAATTTCGCCGCCCTCGCCGTTGAGCGAAAGCATGTTCAAACGATATGCGGCTTCGGCATACGCGCGATAAGCAACTTCACCCTGCGAGCCGAAAGACATCGACGCGATCAGGAAAGGCAAATTGTGCGATGTGATTCCCAAATCAACATCGCTGGCGTTGATTTTGGATGATTCTTGCGGGTAATTGAAATCAAGGATGTTGCGAATCGTGACCGCGTTGCTTTTCTCTGTATCTTTAACATGCGCTTCATACGTCTGCCAATCCGATTCGCCTTTACCCAATTTGCCAGCCGCCTTCCAGATCTTCGGATAAAAATGATTGACGCGTGAAAGTTCACCGCGACCTACACCGTTATAAACAATTTTTCGTGGAGCAATATCGGCATCGAGATCTTCCCATTTCAAACCGCCCAATGCCGAACCTGCGTAATTGGTCGCACCCAAAGCCAGGGCGATACTACTGCTCAAACCAATGCTTGAGAACAAACGACCGTAACCGCGCGCTTCATGGATGCCCATCGTGCTGGTACATTTTTCAATGCCCGAACGCAACGCCTTCAATATATTTTTCAATCGTTCAGGATATTCTTCAGAGGTTATCTTTGAGTCGTTGACGATCGCTTCAAAGATCATATATGGCAGGACCGCATCCGCGCCCATGCCCACGCACATGATCATGTCGTGGAGGTTTCGAATTGCGCCACTGCGCAAGACCAACCCCGTTTGGCGGCGCAAATTTTTCACAGGCGCAGAAGCCATCAGGCTTAGGTCGATTTTCCCGTTATCGCTCAAAGGGATCGGTGTAGAAAGATCGGATGCAGACTGTTCTGCAAAATTTAGACGAAGCGAACGGTCCACGACACCCAACACCAGGATGGGATCCACCCAGCCATTTTCATCGAGGAATGAATCCGCATCATCCAGGACGAGAAGCTGGGTCCCGTTTCGAACAGCCTCCAGCGCCGTTTGAGCGATTCGCTCCAATGCCTGCATGGTTGTTTCTTCGGGCAGGGTCACAGTCTGCAAGCGCGTTACCTGACTCTCATTGAATTGTTGAGTCAATTGATCCAGAGTCGCACAACCAGATTCATTTGCAATATTTTTGAGCAGCGTATTGTCAAAGGGTGAGTATGCGGGGTTATCCAGCAATATTGGCGCATCCAGCGTAAAAGTTGTTGCACTCTCCAGTTCATTCGGCAAAAGGGGCGGGCGTGGACCCAGCACCGTCTGCGTGGAAAAGTGTTCCACCTCACGCTCGCGGTCGATGGCTGGGTTGGTCACAACGGCAATGGCTTCCTTGAAGTAATCCGAAATATTCTGACGTTCCTTCGAAAGCGGCGCCAGCGGACCGTCATAGCCGAGCGAGCTGATGGGGTCACTGCCGCTCTTTGCCAACTCCAGCACCCACTCACGATCCTCGCGTCCCCACCCAAAAGCGGAGAGGCGCTGATCCAAGCCGACTTGGGCGGACGGATGATGCTGTGCCACCTCCGCATCATCTTCATCCGCTTCAAATGTCGCAGACGTAAGCGCAATTCGTTTCCCAAGCGTTTCCAATGAACCAAACCTACGCAAGGTCAACTTCAGCACTCTCTGTTGAATCGTGGGATAGTCCGCGATCTCAACTGTATTTCCGCGTCGCACACGGATGCGCATCTTCTCACCCGGCGAGAGGGGGATGGGATCGAGTCGCATGGTATCCAAATGATAAACACCTTTTTCTGATGAAAAGAAATATTCCTTCTCCGTATCCCCAAACCATAACGGACGTAGCCCGAGGGCGTCCACGCTGAAGACACATTCGTCACCGAATCGTGAAATGATTCCTGCTGGCCCCTGCGCAAAAGGACCGAACGCCTGGCGATAATATTTATAAGCCGTCTGCAAATCAGGCGAGAGCTTTTCCACTTCGCTTAAGATGGGCGGGAAGGCTAATTCCATTGCTTCGGTTAATGAGAAGTGATATTGATGGATCAATGTGGAGAGAAGTCTATCGAGATCCTGTGAGTCACTGCCGCCATCGACCAGCTCAACTCCCAGCATCTGTGCCTGTTCACGTAGACGCGCAATCGTATTGATCTCGCCGTTGTGTCCAAGCAGATTAAACGGCTGGACACGTTCAAAACTTGTGGCGGTGTTGGTGGAATAACGTGCATGTCCGATCGTGATGGCTGTCGTGAAATCAGGGTTGCGCAATTCCGGGTAATACTGATAGAGCGTTTCAATTGATCCACGGACTTTATAGACAACCACATAACTTGATAACGATGCAATAAATATCTTTGTACGACGCTCAATATCGAGAGCCAGCTTGAAAAGTGTTCTCTCTACATTTTCAAGCGGACCTTGATGTACCAATCCTGCGATCTGCCACAGATGAGGCGCCTGCATACGCGCCATTTTCCCCAACGCCTGCGGACGCGTTTGGATCGGGCGCTCCAACAGCAAGTCAAGACCATATTCTCTGAGCATGTCGAGGATAATGGCTTGAATGCCGGGTACATCTGGTAGTGTGTTTGGAATCATCAAGTGTCCGACGAAGAAGCGCCGGTCCTCTGCAAGCCAGCCGGGTTTCCCCGCCTGCTCCAATGCCTGTGCCCATAACAAACGCGGGATGTCGGTCATCACGCCGCAGCCATCGCCTTCGCCATTCACTTCGCCGCTACGATGTCCCATAATGCTCAACGCCGCGAGCGCGCGTTTCAAATTGCCATGCGTAGCTTCGCCGTTCTTGCGGACCGATGCCACTAATGCGCAGGCATCGCGTTCATCCAGCCAGGTCTTTGTATCAGCGGCGGTTAGCCAGTTGAATGAGCCTGGATTTAATTTCTGTTTACCTTGATTGTTTGGAGTGGCGCGTTTGTCTTTTTGCATGGCTTGCCTCGTATCTGTTTGGGAATATGTAAATTCCATTAATCATATGGGTTAGTAATAATATTGCTACTACCTATATGGGTACTCATTGCATAAAACATCTTATCCATTTGGGTCACTTCAAAATCATTGACATATTCTGCATGCGTAGTAGAATACCGCCCAATATGTTTAGAGACCATGCAAGTATCCTTATGGAAGCTAAAGCCAAGCGCAAGCCCAATCTGCAACTTCGGTTGTCGGGTTCGGGCAAATTTTGGTTAAACAGGAAACAGAAAAACTTGTTGTAGTTTTTATATCCACCTGTATATCCAAACGCTCTCCGATAACGAAGGGCGTTTTTTTATTGTGTCATTCTGAGCGAAGAATCTCTACCACAACAATCGAGACTGTTCTCTCGCGGCGAACACTCTCTCAGAGTGACATCCCAGGAGTTCACATGTTCCGAGTTGGATTTTTATACACGCGTTTGCGTGTGGAAGAAAAACATTTACTGGATGAATTTGAAAAACACAGCGATGTGGAAGTTGTCCGCATTAATGATGGCGATACTTTCTTCGACATTCAGCAATTGCCCGAAGCCGTGGACGTGTTGTTTGAGCGTTCCATTTCCTATTCGCGTGGACTGTACATCTCGCGTATCTTTGAAGCTCATGGCGTGCCTGTTGTGAATTCATCCGCTGTGGCGGAGCGCTGTGGGGATAAATACATTACGAGTCAGATTCTTGCGAGTAATGGAATCCCAACTCCCAGAGTGCTGATGGCTTTTGATGAAGAATCAGCTTTACGGGCGATCGAAGCGTTGGGTTATCCGTGTGTGCTGAAACCCGTCGTTGGGTCATGGGGACGTCTGCTGGCAAAAGTCGAGAATCGTCACATGGCAGAGTCATTGATCGAACACAAAGCCACACTCGGAGTCAATCATCAAGTCTTTTATGTTCAGGAATATATCAACAAACCCGGGCGTGACATCCGCGCCTTCGTGGTCGGCGATGAAACGGTTTGCGCTATTTACCGCTCCTCCAAAAATTGGATCACCAACACCGCGCGCGGAGGTGTGGCAACGAATTGTCCTGTCACTGATGAGATCGAGGAGCTTTGTCAGCGTGCGGCGCGTACTGTCGGTGGCGGATTGCTGGCGCTCGATCTGTTTGAAACGGAAAATGGATTGACGATCAACGAGATCAATCACACGATGGAATTTCGCAACAGTATCGCGACCACGGGTGTAAACATTCCGCAAAAAATGGTGGAGTATGTGCTGGCGAATGTGCTGGTGTCCCAATGAATTTTGTCTGAACAAATGAACAGGTGCTATAATCGGCGCAATTTGGAAACTGGCAACTCATGAAAAAATTCGCAACCCTTGTACTCGAAGATGGAACTGTGATCGAAGGTCAGGCGTTTGGTGCAGAAACCGATGCCGTGTTTGAGTTGGTCTTCAACACCAGCATGACGGGTTATCAGGAAATTTTGACCGACCCTTCGTATCGCGGACAAGGTGTGCTGTTCACCGTGTCGCACATCGGCAATGTGGGGATCAATTTGGAGGACGATGAATCGGCAAAGCCGCAGGTCTCCGCAGCAGTGATTCGTTCATTAAGTCCTGTAGTGTCGAACTGGCGTTCGGCACTTTCTTTATCTGACTGGCTTACGCGACACGATGTTGCTGGCATCAGCGGCGTGGACACACGTTGGTTGACTCGCAAACTTCGCGATGGCGGTACGCAAAAGGCGGCGTTATCAACGAGAGGCACATCCGCCGATGCATTGTTGAAGATGGCACGCGATTGGGAAGGACTCGATGGGCGTGATATGGTCAAGGAAGTGACTTGTGAAGAGTCCTATCACTGGGTGGATGATGCGGGGAGTAAATGGGTGAAGAGTAGTGATCAGTCAACAGTGGAGAGTGGAACCCTTCGACATCGCTCAGGGCAAGTGTGGGAAGTGGTGGCTTATGACTTTGGGATTAAAGAAAATATCCTTCGCCATTTATCTTCTTATGGTGCGCATGTGACTGTTGTCCCTGCGGATACGACTGCGGATGAAGTGTTGGCGTTGAAACCCGATGGCGTCTTTCTCTCGAATGGACCCGGTGACCCAGCGGGATTGCCGTATGCTGTCGAAGCTGTGAGTGGCTTGATCGAAAGCGGTGTGCCAATCTTTGGAATTTGTCTCGGTCATCAATTGATCGGGCGCGCACTTGGTGCGGATACGCACCGTCTCAAATTTGGGCATCACGGCGGGAATCATCCGGTTCAATATCTGCCGAACGGAGAAGTGCTCATCACCGCGCAGAATCATAATTACTGTGTCACAGCTGGGGATTTGAATCCAGAAGAAGTGGAAATAACCTACAAGAGTTTGAACGATGACTCGCTCGAAGGTTTGCGAATGAAGAATAAACCAGTTTTCAGTGTGCAGTTCCATCCCGAAGCCGCGCCTGGTCCGCATGACGCGCATGATATTTTTGGCGATTTTTTCAAAATGATAGAGGGGCAAAATGGAAAATAAATTTCAACCCATCCTCGGTGGTCGAGCGCAAGCAGTCGAGACCATAAGTTGGAATCAAACAAAATATAACTTGAAACATGTTGGTCTCGATATGCCCCGCCACGCTTCGACTTCCACTTCGTCTCGTTATCACTCGCTCAGTGTCCGCTCAGCGCGACGGGGCTACTCGACCACCGCGGGTGCTTTATGAAGCGCACTGACATTCACACCATTCTCGTCCCTGGCTCGGGAGCCATTGTTATTGGTCAAGCCGCGGAGTTTGATTATTCCGGCACGCAGGCGGTCAAGGCACTTAAGGCGGAAGGCTATCGCGTTGTGCTGGTCAACTCGAATCCAGCCACGATCATGACCGACCCTGAAATCGCCGACGCGACTTATATCGAACCGCTTACGGTTGAAGCGCTCGAAGCCATCATCGAGCAGGAAAAGCCCGACGCCATGCTTCCCACTGTTGGCGGGCAAACGGGACTCAATCTTGCACTTGCTCTCAGCGAAAATGGCGTGCTCGAAAAATATGGCGTGCAACTCATCGGCGCAAAACTGAGCGCCATCAAAGCCGCGGAAGACCGTCTGCTGTTTCGCGAGACCATGCAGAAAAATGGAATTCCTGTCCCGCGCGGGGGCGCGGCATATTCACTCGCAGAAGCCGAAGCACTGGTAAAAGAAACGGGTTATCCCGTTTTAGTCCGCGCGTCGTTTGCAATGGGTGGCACAGGCGCATCATGGGTTTATGAACATACGCAATTGGCTGAAGCCGTTCGTAGTGCAATTTCCGAATCGCCAATTGGTCAGGCGTGGTTGGAAGAATCTGTGTTGGGTTGGAAGGAATACGAACTCGAAGTGATGCGCGATAAAGCGGATAACTTCGTCGTTGTGTGTTCCATCGAAAATCTTGACCCGATGGGTGTGCACACTGGCGACAGCATCACCGTCGCGCCGGCGCAGACGCTCACCGACCGCGAGTATCAAATCCTGCGCGACCTTGCTCATCGCGTGCTTAGTGCGGTTGGTGTGGAAACAGGTGGGTCGAATGTGCAATTCGGTGTTGATCCCAAAACGGGGCGCGTGGTGGTCATCGAAATGAATCCGCGTGTCAGTCGTTCATCGGCGCTGGCGTCCAAAGCTACGGGTTTTCCCATCGCCAAACTCGCCGCGCTCGTCGCCGTCGGTTACACCCTTGACGAGATCACCAACGACATCACCAAACAAACCAAAGCCGCCTTCGAACCGTCGCTCGATTATGTTGTCGTCAAAATTCCGCGTTGGGCGTTCGAGAAATTCCCCGGCGTGGATCCGACTCTCGGACCACAGATGAAGTCCGTGGGCGAAGTGATGGCGTTGGGGCGGACTTTTCCAGAAGCACTTCTAAAAGCTGTGCAATCACTCGAAATTGGAGTGGATTTTTTGGATGGAAGCGGTATAAACAAACAGCCAATTGCCTATAATTTGGAAGGACTTTCCATACCAACTGCGGACAGGTTATTTAAAGTTTATCGTGCAATTCATCAGGGAATAGGGTTGGAGGAAATTGCAAAGGCGACGGGATATGACTTGTGGTTTCTGGCTCAGATGCAAGAGATTAGTAATTGGGAATTAGTAATTAGAGATTGCAAGATGGACGATGAACTCAAACCCGCGCTTCGCATCGCCAAACAACTTGGCTTTGCAGATTCACATCTTGCGCGCCTACTTACCAATTACCCATTACCATTTACAAGTGTTCGAGAATTACGCAAACAACTTGGCATACTACCAACCTTCCAACGCGTGGACACTTGCGCCGCAGAATTTGAATCGCAGACGCCCTATCTCTATAGCGCCTACGAGATGGAAGACGAATCCCGCCCGACGGACAAGCAAAAGATCCTTATCCTCGGCGGTGGACCGAATCGCATTGGTCAAGGAATCGAATTCGATTATTGCTGTTGTCAGGCGGCGTTTGCTTTGTCTGAGATGGGCTTTGAGACCATCATGTACAACTGCAATCCTGAAACTGTTTCCACGGATTATGACACCGCAGACCGATTGTATTTTGAGCCGTTAACTCTTGAGCACGTTCTCAATGTCATTGACCGCGAACAACCAATTGGCGTGATCGTGCAATTCGGCGGACAGACTCCGCTCAACCTGGCGGCGGGACTCGAAGCGGCGGGCGTGAAAATTTTGGGCACGTCACCGCATGCCATTCAACTGTCTGAAGATCGTGAGGAGTTTGCGAAACTGCTCAAGGAGTTGGATATCCCCCAACCCGAAAATGGAATCGCGCGGTCGATTAAAGAGGCGCGTATTATTGCTGAAAGAATCGGTTATCCCGTTTTGGTGCGTCCGTCGTTCGTGTTGGGGGGCAGGGCAATGGCTTTAGTGGATTCAGAAGCCAATTTGGCAGGATTCATTCAACAGGCGATCGAAGCGGCTCCTGGTCAACCGATATTAATTGACAAGTTCATGGAGGACGCGTTCGAGATCGATATCGATGCGTTGGCGGACGGAGAACGAGTCGTTATCGGGGCGGTGATGCAACATATCGAAGAGGCAGGCGTCCATTCGGGAGATGCGGCGTGCGTCCTGCCGCCATACAAAGTCAGCGCCTATCATCAGGGCATCATGCAGGAATACACCGAGCAGTTGGGACTGGCGTTGGGCGTGCGCGGATTGATGAACGTGCAGTTCGCGTTCGCGCAGCGGGATGAAGTGGTGTGCGTGTTGGAGGTCAACCCGCGCGCCTCGCGGACCGTGCCGTATGCGAGCAAAGCCACGAATTTGAATCTGGCTTATGTCGCCGCGCAGGTGATGGCGGGGAAGACGCTGCTGGAATTGGGTGTGACCGAGGAACCGCGCGTGGACGGATTCTTCGTCAAGGAAGCAGTGTTGCCGTTCAAAAAACTGCCCGGCTTGAGTTCGCTGCTCGGACCCGAAATGCACTCGACGGGCGAAGTGATGGGACACGCCTCACGCTTCGGTCATGCGTTCGCCAAATCGCAGATCGCCGCAGGACAAGGTTTGCCACAAAACGGTGCGGTGTTGATCACAGTCAATGACATGGATAAAAGCGCGGGCTTGAAGTTCGCGCGTGATATGCATCGCATGGGATTTAGTTTGTACGCCACCCCCGGCACAGCGGACATGTGCATGAAAGCAGGCTTGCCTGTGGAAGTGGTCGAGAAGGCGCAGGACGGTTCGACCCAGATCGTGGACTTAATTCGCGCGGGGAAAATCCAATTGGTGTTGAACACGCCGTTGGGTCCGCATGCGCATACGGACGGAGTCGAAATCCGCAAGGCGGCAATCGCGATGAACGTACCGTTGCTCACGACTCTTTCCGCGGCGATGGCGGCGGTCTCAGCGATTCAGGCGCTGGGCAAGAAGGAGTTGAAGTATCGCAGTTTACAGAGTCATTTTGGGGGAGCAGGCTAGAACTTTATAGACCTGACAGGTTTTATCGTGACGCGAGTCGGTCAGACCTCCGTGCATGGATGCACGACTCGATCAATTACGGTTCAGCGGAAACCTGTCAGGTCTTTTTTTTGTAAAGTGGCGATAGCGGCGGTCTCTGCGATTCAGGCGCTGGGCAAGAAGGAATTGCGGTATCGAAGTTTACAGAGTCATTTTGGGAGGGGAGGGTAACGGTATGGCGATTCCTAAATTAACTTCATCGAATTTAGTAATATTCTTTTGAGTACCTGTTTGGGCGGATAAAGCAAGTAGGAACGTAAGTAACGAAAGGTTGTTTTATCGATATTTGAAATAATGGTCGCGTCGCCATGAGCCAAGCCATTCCTAATCTTTGGCAATGCAATTCCATTGATGTGCTCTGTGCTAATTAACGAACAAATTGCTACAAACTCATCCTTCTTGTTGCCAAGAAACTCAAAAAACATTTGTATTGCCATGCTGTTAGCGTGGGCTTGTTCGCTATTGACAAAATTACCAAGAAAATATATTGTTCCAAGGGTAAAATCCACTTTTCCAAGCAAAATATCGTGAGTGCGCTTGTAAGTATTTTGATAACACTGTATCTCCGAAGGCTCTTTTTTCAGCGAGTCAACAAACGGTTGGATAAAATGATTTCTAAATTCTTGTTCAAGAGTAACGAAGTAGTGCATCAAAATGTAAAGCGACGACTTGCTATAAAAGCGTTCTGCCATTTTGATATTTTTTCTAGACTCGATTAACATTTTTTTCCACAAGGTTATATCGAAATCGGGTATTGGAATGTCAATATCTTGCTCATCAACTTCTGTGTTTTCACTCAAATGAAACATCATGCTACTTAATAAGTTATGATACTTGCCCCTAAATATTGAAAGGTTTTCATAGTTTCCATCTTTTATTTGCTCGCGTAGACTTACCGAATCCTTTACAAATTCTCTCATTAGAGGATGCACGGGATAACCAAGATACTTATAGGTTGTAAACCAATCCCATTGGTCTTTCTTTAGACAACGATTACACATCCCCTTGAGATTGCTAATATCGTCAGGAGTGATCTTCTCTGGGTTGTCATACAGATTTTTTAGAATTCCTTTATATCTTTCGGAAATTGCTTGAGAGATGCTGAATTTGCCGAAATATGCGTTTCCATATTGATACTCACCAGTTTTCTTGTTGTGTTGAAGCACCCAAGCATTTACAGTCCCATCCTTGAGCACCTTTAAATTTCCCTTAATCATCAGGACGCCTGGGTTTTCATTGTTTATATCGGTGACGCGGGCTTTTGTATCACTAATGTGATCTATAATTTTTACGCGAAGTTCATCACCTGGTTTCATTGTAAATTCCCAAATAGCAAGAGCTTCTAATATACTTTAGCGCCTCTAATTTTCAACTAAATCCTCCCAAGGCACAATCGGAATTTTTCGCGGGATTTTCAACTGTTTTACATTTTCTACCAAAGCCTGAAAATAATTTTCTCCGTCGAAATGCTTTGGAGCAACAATCATTGCCACGTCGTCAAAAGTGAATTTGAAATCTTGAACAGAACGCCACTCACGCTCACAGTAAATGGTGTCAAATTGGTCTTCTTCAAATGTCTTTATGAATGCGATGAAATCCTGAATGCTACTTTGAGCCTCTTGGGCATATCCTTCCATGACTTCGGCTTCTGCCGTAACTTCGGAAGTGTCAACTGAAATATCAGAGTATTCATCTATCTCGTCTATTATATTGGTTTCAATGGATTCAGCTGCTGCGACCACATCACCTGCATCGATTGACTCGATGCTACTCAAACCTTCGTATATATGTCTGATAACCTCAGTAGTAGGAAGTGTATATAGAACAGGGTTAAAACCATGTTTTACTACTGACGAGCGATGAAATCCAATAGCAAATTTTCCATATCGTGTAGCATGATATCCTAAATGAACGGAAGGAATATCGGCTAGACAACATACTGATGAAGAATACATGGTAATTGGCTTGTTCTTAAATTCCACCACTCGTTTTTCATGCGGCGAATACTGTTTGTAACTTGGAAGGACTACATTCACGACTTCTCTAAACCGACCTACCCTTAGAGTGCGAGATTTAATAATAGCCTTCAGGTTACTGAAAGCGTCATTTGCTGGCTTAAGTTTTTTCCCTTGTTTATTTGCCTTTGTATCCCAAATGGGACCACCAGTGAAATGCCAAAGTATTTTTGAAACGGTTCCTGGGTTATCGCTACTCAAGTACTCCTCCTTTCGGTGGCGAGTAACTATGTTATACGACATTATAGAACTACGTCAACAAAAACACAACGAGGGAATGACCCCTCTCCCGTCTACCACTCGCTACGCTCGGGTACACGTTCCCCAAGGCGGAGAAGCCCAGACCACCTTGAAATGAGGTTTTGACTGGAAACACAACAATCGGTGGTTATGTAAAATCCTTTATTTTTTATAATGTAACGCAACAACTCCCGAACGAAACGTTTTTGCCCCGACAAGTTTTAATGTAAGGTTCTTGCCCGATTCGAACAAGCGGGGAC
>Ga0180069_1000061_pt1 | contig 23577 bp, 16 predicted proteins | sample EasRivERM_16_10D_2_FD_121793 | JGI IMG/M metagenome (GOLD analysis project Ga0180069, IMG submission 121793) | Soil microbial communities from meander-bound floodplain in the East River, Colorado, USA - East River metaG ERMLT231B'_16_10D | ecosystem: Environmental > Terrestrial > Soil >...
GATCCTGGTCAAGGCTTCGTGCATGCGCCGCACGTTGTTCCTGGTGCCTGCTGAGGATCTGGCGATCTTCGTTCGGGGTTCCGCAAGGCGCGCGGAAAAAGAGATCCGATGGGCTCGTGGGAAGGGCGTGCCCGACCGCGTCGTGGACGCAGCGATTGACGCGGCGCTCGGCGCATTGGACCAGCCGCTCACGCGTCCCGAGATCGCCGAACGCGCGAGCCGGACTTTGGGTGTACGGATGCGTGCCATACATGGAGGGGGTTGGGGACGCCGATCGAAAGTCGCCGCGGTCCCGGTCGGTGAATTGACATACCCGGTTGTGGACCTGCTTCATCTGGCAGCCGCCCGCGGGGTTGTCTGCTATGGCCCCAATCGTGGCAACGAACCGACATTCGTTCGCGCCGACGCATGGATCCCGCAATGGCGGGACGTATCGAGGGAACAGGCAGAAGGAATTCTCTTGCATAGATACCTGCGGGCTTTTGGTCCAGCGAGAGCCGTAGACTTTGCAATGTGGACTGGCATTACGCTCACAGAGGCTCGCGAGATCTGGGCGCGCGAGCAAGCCAGCATTGCCCCTGTCAATGTGGACGGTTGGGAGGCAGCAGTCCTTCGGGATGATCTCAATGAACTGACGCAAGCTGAGTTTGAACGCCCGCTGGTCCGCCTTTTGCCATACTTCGATACTTTTCTCCTTGGCCATAAAGAAAGGGAGCATCTCGTGACCATGCAGCACCAGCCGAGAGTCTTCCGTGCGCAGGGATGGATAGCGCCTGTCGTTCTCGTGGATGGCCGCGCCACCGCTGTTTGGGAACATGCCCGGGAGGGGAATCGCCTCCGCGTCAAAGTGACGAAGTTTGGATCAATGTCGCGACGCATCATCGCCGCCATACGCGAAGAAGCGCGAGACCTCAGCCGCTTCCTCGGGGTCTCAAACGTGGACGTCCAAATTGGCTAACGCTGTCGAATTGACTACACTATGCTCAAAGCAGTTCCATAGAATTGGTTTCATTTCGTCCCCCTTGATTGTCGACTGGCGAAGCCGTGTCGAGACACACCAACGAGTAGCGCAAACCGTTACACTACATCCACCCCGGTTGCACGCGCCAACAATTTATGAACCAATAGGGTGGGCAATACCAACACCACATGCACGATTGAGCTCAATCCAAAGATCACAGCAATTGAACTCAGGAAATTACTAATGACTGGGGCGACACTCTTCAACATCCATGGACCTGCGCCGATGAGCAACGTGATTGAAAACAAGACGCCAACTGAGATCACCAGTTCCAGCCAGGCGTGACGGTCTGATTCAGAAGGCATCATGGTACTGCTCACCACGAAGGTGAGATAAAACCATACATAAAAATCGGATCCGTTGGGTAAAGCACGGATGCCCATCCAAAATAGATTGAATTGTCCCTCGCGTAAAACATCCCATAGCACGCGCATCTCGAGCTGATATACCGATACATACGCCACGAAGATCGTGCCAACGATCAACGGCGCCGCGCCGATCAACGAATCACGCACGATATCGGCGCGCGCAGTTTCGACATAGCCCATTTGCAAGCGTCCATCTGGTAAAGGTTGAGGAAGAATCGAAAATCGTCCTGTTGGCACGCATAAAATTTTTGCCATTAAGTAATGACCGGCCTCATGTAAAAAGACCCCCGGTAGAAAGATCATTTGAAATATTCCCATGGTCAACCTGGGGTTGCGCGTGAGAATTAAAAACACCGCCTGGATCTCGCGATGTAAAAGCCGCTGAAGAAATATCAACGGCACGAGCATGACAACAAACCAGAAAAAGCCTGTGATTTGATTCATGGGATTCCCCGATTTTATATTGTCATTGCGAGCAGCGCTCCTGCTTTTTGCGACAAAGCAATCCGCGACTCGCAGGGAGTTTGCATTGTCGGGAAGAGCACCCTTCTCGCAATGACATCATTTATTGCGCCGCCTTTGTAATCGCAACAAACTCATCCGGCTTCAAACTTGCGCCGCCGACCAATGCACCATCAATATCAGTCATTGCGAAGAACTCGGACGCGTTGGAGGCAGTCACCGAACCGCCATATTGGATTCGGATCGCCTGCGCGTTTTCCGCTCCGAATAATGCGCTCAACGCGGGACGAATAACCTGTCCATGTACAGAATTGGCATTCTCTGCACTGGAGGCTTTGCCTGTGCCGATTGCCCACACGGGTTCGTAGGCGATCACGATTCGCGAGGCGTAGGTGGAGTCAATGTCAGCCAGGCCCAGGTTAATTTGACGCCGAACAACTTCACCCGTCAGCCCTGATTCGTATTGATCCAATGTCTCACCGACACAAACAATGGGAGTGAGATCAAACTTTATCGCGGCGCGTAATTTTCGATTCACAGTCTCATCCGTTTCACCGAAATAGGCGCGGCGCTCCGAGTGACCGATAATGATGTAGTTGCAAAATTCCTTCACCATGTTCGGCGCGACCTCGCCAGTGAAGGCGCCCTTCTCCTCCCAGTGCATATCCTGCGCGCCGAGACCGATGCCACTTCCTTCCAGCATCGCAGAGACAGCCGGGATCGATATGAAAGGCGGACATAATACTTTTTCCACATTATTGACCTCGCGCAAAGGCGCAAGTATTTTAGAGACCAGTTCGCGTGCTTCCGCGACGGTCTTGTTCATTTTCCAATTTCCTGCAACAATGGGTGTACGACTCATCTCAAGACCTCTTTGAATTTATGGCATTGTGGTATTCCAATTTTATGGCAACGACTTGATATTGAAAGTTGCTCCGGTATCATCAAGGATGAACTCGACTTCAAAGGTATATGTATCGCCTGAGTTGCACATGACCGTCCACTTCTCAACCCAATGCCTGGATGTACCGGGTTCCTGAAGCACTTCAATTGTCGAGTTGGCTCCGATGGGGCGGTCACAGCCAAGGTCGACAGCTACGGGAGCCATGACTTGCCAGGTGTCCTGGTGCAGAATATCATTTCCCAAACCGCCACTGGGTGGCTCGCCGATACCGGTTTCAGTCTGAGGTGCAGCTTCTTCGCTTGCCTGCGTGATCGCTGGCTGTGCTGGAAAGGACGTCTGGGAACTGATTGTAGTGTAAGCATAGAACCCTGCGATCCCAGCAATCAAACAACAACAAATGAGCGCAACTACGGTAACAATTCCGATGATTATATTCCGGTTTTTATTGATTGGTTTTTCTTCCATTATTTTATTCCATCCATGATTTGCTGTGCGAATAAGCGAATCCACTCGGGTGTGGAGGCGTGATCTGCAATGAGATCGTTGAATATTTTACGAGCATCTTCGGGTCTGCGTTCCATCAGGGCAAATTCGCCTTCGAGCAGGAAAGCCTCGCTCATAGTGTTTTCAAGTTTTTTTGCGTCATTGAAAAATTTATGCGCTTCATCTACTTTGCCGGTAAATAATGCGTTGCGCGCGTGGGCGATCAAAGCGATGGGTTTATCCACCTGCTCTATCTGGTCAAATGGAATCACCTTAGCGGCTTCCGGCCGATTTGCCCCTTTGTATAAAGATTCGTGAAAAGACTCTACCAGTGCATCGGGAACATCTCCACTCAAAGCATATGACCTCACAGCTTGAAAATATAAAGATGCGGCGGGTAACCAGCCTTCATGTTGACCCTTGAATTTATCACCTGCCTGCACAAAGAAATCGCGGTTGTCCATTCCCGCAAGCCGGATGATGTTGCCAAGCGTCTCAAAGGTTTCTTTGTTCCAGTTTACGCTCCAATACGCGAGCGCAAGGTCGAGTTGTGCGTTAAGATCATTGGGATTCTCGTTCGCGCGATTTTGTGCGTCGAATACCCTAGGCGGCACAATCAGACCTCCCACCGTCGTAGCCAAAGGTTGTTGTGGCAAAGGAGTATTCTGGAGAGGTGGCGGAGGTTGCGTTACCGCTATTAAAGTTTCGCTGGCTGAGGGACGTGATCCGGCAAGCAATCTTCCAAACAGGCGATTATTGCGCGCAAAACCAAGAAATCCCAGGCACAAGACGATGACCAATCCTGCGCTGACCCACATCCACGGCGAACGCTTCTTTTTTGACTCCGAACCTGCTTCAGCGACCTCAGCCTTCACCGCCATTTTCGTTGGTCCGGCTGTTGATGACGCTGGCTTCTCAACAGGTTTTATCGCTTGCGAGAGTCTGACCATTGTGCCCTGCATCGGTACCCCTGCTTCATTCCACGAATCTTTGAATGCGGAAACAAGTCGCATGGCATCTTCAAAACGATCTTCGCGTTCCTTTGCAAGCGCCTTCAGTAATACCCGCTCCACCGGTTCAGGCACATTCGGGTTGATGATGTGCGGCAATGGTAATGGCGTGTAAATATGATCGTGGATAATTGAGAAGGGCGTATCCGCATTGAACGGAACGCGTCCCACCACCATTTCATACAACATGACGCCAAATGAATAAAGGTCGGTGCGTTGATCAAGATCACCCTTGCCCATGGCTTGCTCGGGTGAAATATATTGCGGTGTGCCCATGATCATATCTGATGAAAGAGTCGACTCCCCTGATTGCGCGATACGCGCCAAACCGAAATCCGCCAGATAGATCTGCCCGTCGTTGGCGATGATCGCATTTGAGGGCTTGATATCGCGGTGCAAAATTCCCTGCTTGTGGGCATATGCCAGGGCGGCTCCCATGGCATCCGCGATCTTTGAAATTTCATCCGAAGTTAAGGGACCTTGATCGAGCCGCGCTTTGAGCGTATCCCCCTCGATGTATTTCATTACCAGATACGGGCGACCCTCGTGTTCGGCGTAATCGTACACCGGCACAATGTTCGGGTGTTCCAGTTTCGCCACCACGCGCGCCTCGCGTTGAAACCGCGATGCAAACGATTTATCCTCATTGAATGCAGGATGCAATGCTTTGAGCGCTACATAACGATCCAATGAGGCATGATAGGCTTTGTATACTGTTGCCATGCCGCCCTGCCCAAGTTTTTCAACGATGCGATATGGACCTATGTTTTCACCGACATTGAATGACATGAAATCCTCTAATGCTTTCTTGCCCCCTATTTTACATGACATTTCCTTCTCCAACACGCCAGGCACATGGTTAAAAAAATACAGGAAGAACAACTTGTTCTTCCTGCGAGGTCGCCCACTTATGGCAATGGCCATACTGAAGATATTATCGGGGGAATAACGGTCACTTGATTAATTATGGTTTCAATTACCGGAGGGATATCAGTCGCTTGATTAATTACGGTTTCGATCACAGGAGGGATATCAGTCACCTGATTCACTACGGTTGCGATTACTGGAGGCGGCGTTACAACAATTGGCGCCGTTTGTGTAGGTCGCGCGGTCGGATTGGGAGCGGATGTATTTGTTGAATTTGGAGTGGGCGTCGCGGCGACAGCCGTTCCCTGATTGTCCGTTCTTTGGGCATTCGGCGTGAGTTCGGGAGGCGGAGTCGTTGCGGTGTTTGTGGGCGTAAACTCGACCGACGCGGCGGCGGTACGCGCGGACATTATGGCTCTGTACAGTCTGCCTCTAAGGTTCGGGACTAAAGAAAAGGCAATGCCGATACCCAGCGCGATCCCCACAAGAATATATAACCACTCCATGCGCCTCTTTTTCTGAGACGTTGACTTCTTCACCGCCGGGAGGTCTTCATTGGAAGTCGCGCCGCGATAAGCCATGGACGCGACGGATGAAGTGAATTTCTGCGTCGCACCATCTGCGTTCAACCACGCAGTTTTGAGCGCCATGACCATCCGGTCAACATTTTCGAAACGGTCGTTGGGATCTTTTGCAAGCGCTGTGAGCAAAACCTGTTCGACAGATTCAGACACATCAGGATTGAGGGTGCGTGGGAATGGCGGCGGGGTATAAATATGATCATGAATAATGGCGTATCCCGTTTTTGAGCTGAAGGGAGCCTGCCCCACGATGAGTTCGTACAGCATCACGCCAAATGAATAGATATCCGTTCGCTTGTCGAGATTGCTCCTGCCCATGGCTTGTTCCGGGGAAACATAGTGCGGCGTCCCCAGGGCAGATTCAGATGAAAGGGTGGACGCTTCGGCGTGCGCAATACGCGCCAGACCAAAATCCGCCAGATAGATCATGTCGTTGGCCCCAATCAATACATTCGACGGCTTGATATCGCGATGTAAGACACCCTGGCTGTGAGCGTATGCCAGGGCCGAGCCGACTGAATCAACCACCTGGAAGATTTCATAAAGATTCAATGGTCGCTGGGCGAGGCGGTCCTTCAGCGTATTCCCCTCGATGAATTTCATAACCAGATAAACGAGTCCTTTGTACTCCGCATAATCATATACGGGAACAATGTTTGGGTGTTCCAACCTGGCTACCACGCGCGCTTCGCGCTGGAAGCGCGCAATAAAAGTTTGCTCCTCGCGAAAGGCAGGATGAATTACCTTAATCGCTACATAACGGTCCAAAGCCGGGTGGTACGCCTTGAAAACCGCGCCCATGCCGCCCTCTCCGATTTGTTCAAGAATATGATAAGGACCGATGTTCTCGTCAACTTTAAAAGACAAAATGACCTCTTATAAATCGTAATCGGGTCATTTTATCTTACACGCGATCAAAACGAACTTACATAACAAAACTGTATCTGAATCTCACTGACAATTTTATCGGTTCATCAACGCCGCGACGCCGGGTAATTCCTTGCCCTCTAAAAATTCAAGCGATGCGCCGCCGCCGGTGGAAACGTGGGTCATCTTTTTAGCGACGCCTGCTTTTTTGACCGCACTCGCCGAGTCGCCGCCGCCAATGACTGTGATCGCTTTGGACTCAGCCAACATACGCGCCAATGCAAACGTGCCCTCTGCAAACTTGGGCATCTCGAAGACGCCGACGGGTCCATTCCAAACGATCAATTTGGCTCCGTCCAATGCGCTTTGATACAAGCTGATGGTTTTCGGTCCTACATCCAACATGCGCCAACCCGCGGGGATCTTATCCACGTCAACAACTTGCGTGTTCGCTTCGGCATCGAACTTATCTGCGATGACCGCGTCCACAGGCAAAATTAATTTGTCGGCAGATTTTGCCATGATACTTTTTGCGGTCTCAAGCGATGAGGCCTCCACGAGACTGTCCTGCATATTCAAGCCCTGCGCAGCGAGGAAGGTGTTTGCCATCCCGCCGCCGATGATCAACTTGTCGCATTTGGCGAGCAAGGATTCAACGACGAGAATCTTGTCACTGATCTTTGCGCCGCCGAGAATCGCAATGTATGGATGTTCAGGATTCGCAACTGCGCGTCCTAGATATTCAAGTTCCTGTTCCATTAAAAGGCCGGAGACTGCCGGAAGGAAGCGCGCAATCCCTTCGGTGGATGAATGGGCGCGATGAGCAGAACCAAACGCGTCGTTGACATAAATATCTGCCAGTGAAGCCATCTGCCTGGCGAGATCAAGATCATTCTTTTCTTCGCCAGCATGGAAGCGTGTGTTCTCAAGCATTAGCACTTCGCCGGGTTTCAAATCCTTTGCCAGGGCTTCCACTTCAGGTCCAACGCAATCGGGCGCCATTTTGACAGGAGTCCTCAAATGTGTGGATAAAACCTCCGAAGCGGCGCGCAGGCTGAAGCTTGCCCTGAGCGGAGACGAAGGATCGGAGTCTGAACCGCCTTTGGGTCGTCCCAAATGACTCGCAAGGAGAAGTGACGCGCCCTGTTCCAAAACATAATTGATGGTCGGCAACGCGGCTTTGATACGTTTGTCGTCTGTGACTTTGCCATCCGCCATCGGAACGTTAAAGTCCACGCGCATAAATACGCGTTTGCCTTTGATGTCAATATCTTTTACAGTTTTCTTATTCATGTTTGCTCCGCATGTATACAAGTAGACAAGAAAACAGGTACACAAGTGTTGGGCTTGCCTACTTGTGTACCTGTCTACGTGTTTACCTTTTTTACAAACTCTTCGCCATCATCGCTGTGAGGTCAGCAGTGCGACAGGCATAGCCCCATTCATTGTCGTACCAGGCCACGACTTTGATCATGTTACCCATGACGATTGTATCCATGGCGCTGAAGACGCTGGAGAATTGGGTGCCGCGCAGGTCGGTGGAGACGAGCGGCTCATCAGTGACATCCAGAATGCCCTTCATCGAACCCTTGGCATACTCAAGCATGGCAGCGCGGATTTCCTCTGCGGTCGCTTCCTTGTTTAAGATTGCGGTGAAATCAACGACAGACACTGTGGGGGTCGGCACGCGGAAAGCCATGCCTGTGAACTTGCCCTTGAGTTCGGGGATGACGAGACCCACTGCCTTTGCCGCACCGGTTGAGGACGGAACGATGTTCTGTGCCGCGGCGCGTGCATCACGCAAATCCTTTGCGCCCAGATCCTGCAACTTCTGCGAGTTAGTGTATGCGTGAATAGTTGTAAGAAAACCCTTATCAATTCCGAATTTATCATTGAGCACTTTCGCCACCGGTGCGAGTCCGTTCGTGGTGCAGGAGGCATTTGAAACGATGTTATGTTTTGCAGGATCATATTTCTCATCGTTCACACCAAGCACGATGGTGATGTCTTCGTTCTTGGCTGGCGCTGAGATGATGACTTTCTTCGCGCCACCAGATTCGATATGTGCCTTTGCCTTGGTCGCATCGGTGAAGAAGCCTGTCGACTCGATCACAATGTCCACGCCCATATCCTTCCATTTGATCGCGGCGGGGTCTTTCTCGGCTGTGACTTTAACGGTCTTGCCGTCAATGACGAGATTGCCATCTTTTACTTCCACCGTACCGGGATATTGCCCGTAGGTCGAGTCATACTTAAGCAGGTGGGCATTGGTCGCCGGGTCGAATAAATCGTTGATCGCAACAACTTCAACCTGATCCGCGACGCGCTGTTTGATCGTACGGAAGACGAGACGCCCAATGCGTCCAAATCCGTTGATACCAATTTTTACTGACATATTAAACCTCCATGGTTTTAATTTGTGATGAAGTATGCAAATTTATTTTATCACACAGATTTATCTGGAAGATCACGACAAATGTAACTTTATTCCGATGGACCCGTGTAGTCGTCGAGAATTTCCATCAAGGCATTCGCCAGCTTGGTGGAGTCATGCCGCCAGGGATGGTTCTTGTCGGTCATGTCGACGCGGCGCGCGCGCGAATCGGATAACGTCTCTTCATCCGCATGGACCCACTGAGAATCTTCACTTAATTGCCCCTCAAAATTATCATTGCAAAGCACAAAATCAAAGACGCCATCCCCAACATGCTCCTCCAGCGAATGGATATGGTCATATCCTGAATACATATCTGTTTCGCCGGATTGAGTGGCGATGTTGCAAACATATACTTTGACTGCCCGGCTCGCATGGATCGCGCCAAGCAGATCCTTCACCAGCAAATTTGGCAAAAGACTCGTATATAAACTTCCCGGACCGATCACGATCATTTCAGCACTTAGGATGGCTTTGATCACGGGCGGGTAGGCCGGCGCGTCGTTAGGTTCGAGCCATATGCGACGGACTCGTCCAGCCATTTTCGGGATGCGACTCTCGCCCTGAACCCGCACCTGGATCGGCACATTCGGCAGTTGCATATCTGCGACCAGTTTCACATCATGCAACGTGGACGGAAGCACACGCCCATTGACAGATAATACCTTGCCCGATTCCGCCACCGCGCCTTCAAAACTTCCAGTGATATCTGCCAAAGCGGTAATAAATAAATTCCCGAAGGAGTGTCCTTCCAATTCACCAGCACTGCTGAATCGATATTGAAAGAGTTGTGTGAGCATTTGCTCATCGTTGGATAGCGCAGCAAGACAGTTGCGTATATCGCCAGGTGGAAGGATGCCAAAACTTTCACGCAAACGACCCGATGACCCGCCATCGTCTGCCACGGTGACAACTGCCGTGAGATTGCGCGTGTAGATTTTCAATCCGCGCAATAAGGTTGCAAGCCCGTGACCACCGCCAATTGCCACGATCCGCGGACCGCGCTTACGATAGCGGTAATTTGTCAACTCATCAACAATTGTATGTCCTGGTCGCATGAAGGGACGCAGAAGCGCGCGGTTAAGACGCAAAATCCCATAAACAGCCAGTCCAATTCCCAGCCCGCCAAAGATCAGCACACGCAGAAAACGCGGTAAGAATCGCAAGGATGCATACGAAAGAATCTCCAATAAGATTGGATTCGTTGAATCGGTGCGATATAGATCAAGCAAAAGAATTGCCAAACCAATACCCAGCAGGGTTATCCCTGCCAGTGACAAAAATAACCAGCGCTTTACACCCAACCCAGGTGCAAACCAAAGGCTTATTTCCCGTAGGGCTTGCGAATAACGCTCACGCGTTGATTGTGGATCGTTCATACAAAGAAGTCTAGCAGGGATGAATAGCAGAGTCAATTGAAATATCATGATCGTCATGTAACTTCCAGGAATTCTGTTTTAGCCCTTTTCAGAACCGCAAAATCGGGAAAAGTAACCTCTCGGTTATAATTGTCTCAATGAAACTAACAATTGCCGTAGATATCGGTGGTACGCACATCCGTGTTGCCGCCTATGAACCTGACAGCACAAAACCCATTGCCCATCATCGCACAAAATCTTTTGCGAGTGAGCCGGGGGTTTATGATCGCCTTGTGCAAGCCATCGAAGCCGTCTGGCAGAAGGATGTCTCTGCAATTGGGATTGCCGCGCCCGGTCCGCTTGACCCATATACAGGCACGATCCTCGCTACACCTAATATTCCCGAGTGGCAGAATTTTCCTCTTGCCCCAAAACTTTCCGGGCATTTCGGTGTACCTGTCCACCTCGATAATGACGCGAATATGGCAGGGCTTGCTGAATGGCAATTCGGCGCAGGCCGGGGACATCACGATCTTGTATATCTCACCATCAGCACCGGCATTGGCGGTGGTGTGATCAGCCATGATCGCTTGCTTCAGGGTTTTCATGGGATGGGCGCAGAACTTGGGCACATGACAATTGTTGCTGACGGTCCGCTCTGCGGATGTGGGCAACGCGGGCACATCGAATCATTTTCATCAGGAACAGCCATCGCGCGCTATGTCAACGAACAAATCAATGTGGGACAAAAATCAACGCTTCAAACCCACCCGAGCCTGTCTGCCGCACAAGTAGCCGACGCGGCGCTGGAAGGGGATATGCTTGCGAACTCGGCGTTTGAACGGGCTGGTTATTATCTGGGTATCGCAGTGGCAAATTATCTTGCCATCTTTGATCCATCCATTGTTGTCTTTGGAGGGGGCGTATCTCAAGTGGGTGATCTGTTATTCAAGCCATTTCAGGAAAGCTTGCGGAAAAATGTCATTCATCCGCATTATCTGGATGATCTTGTGATTACAAACGCCGCACTCGGTGATGATGCGGGTTTATTGGGGGCATTAGCATTGGCTGGGATGAAGGCAAAATGAACGAAAAGAATTTGATCGTGTTCCTGCCTCCCTCCCTCTGGCTGGCTACGAAGTGGTGGACAGCGGATAGGGCACGTTAAAGGCTTCTTAATCGGAATCAGGTCTTTCCTGAGTTTGATCGGCTCTTGCACCTGATGCAAGTGCAGGTGAGGGTCCGGCTTGGAAAGCCGCGTGGCGCAAATGGTGCCACGAAACGTGTCTAATAATCCGCAAGTAGCTAAAGGAGTTTGTTATGCTTAAGTTAAATGTGCCTGGTCCTAATGCCCAGGCTATGATTGCTCGTGACAGGAAAGTGATATCTTCATCCTATCCGCGTGGTTATCCGTTTGTGATGGATCATGGCAAAGGTGTGGAAGTTTGGGATGTGGATGGGAATCGTTTTATTGATATGATGGCTGGCATTGCTGTGCTTTCAACGGGACACTCAAATCCCAAAGTAGTTAAAGCAGTGCAGGCCGCCGCTGAAAAGTTTTTGCATATCTCGTCTGATTTTTATCATGAAGGTTGGGTTCGATTAAGCGAAAAGTTGGATGAGATCGCGCCGTTTGAAGAACAAGCCAAAACGTTTTTGACAAATTCGGGGACCGAAGCAGTTGAGACCGCCATCAAACTGGCAAGGTATCATACCAGGCGTAGTAATTTCATCGGTTTTACCGGTGCATTTCACGGACGCACGATGGGCTCTGTTGCTTTCACTGCGAGCAAGCCTCATTATCATCGCGGTTTTTATCCGTTGATGCCCGGCGTAACGCATGTACCGTTCCCATATGCTTATCGTCCGGTGTTGGAACGCAAACCTGGTGAGGATTATGGCGAGACAGTTGTGCGTTACATCGAAGAGGAAGTATTTGGTCATAACGTGCCCGGAGATGAAGTGGCGGCAGTTTTGGTTGAACCGATTCAAGGTGAAGGTGGATATGTTGTTCCGCCTGACGGTTTTTTCCCGGCATTACGCAAGCTGTGTGATAAATATGGGATCCTGTTAATTGCCGATGAAGTGCAAAGCGGCATGGGTCGCACGGGCAAGTGGTGGGCGATCGAACACTTCGGTGTTGAGCCTGATATCATCACCTCTGCAAAAGGAATCGCCTCCGGTTTGCCGTTGGGCGCCTGTATTGCACGTGAGTCGGTAATGACGTGGTCCAAGGGCGCGCACGGGAATACATATGGAGGCAACCCGATCTCTTGTGCGGCTTCACTTGCAACGATCGATCTGCTCGAAGAGTCGTATCTTGCGAATGCCGCAGAGGTTGGTGAGTATACGTTGGACGCCCTTCAAGAAATCCAGATGCGGCATCCGTCCATTGGGGATGTGCGCGGCAAGGGTCTCATGATCGGTGTGGAGTTCGTGAAGGATAAAAACACCAAAGAGCCCAATGAAGAGATCCGCAATATGATCGAAGAAGTTGGTTTTGAGCACGGTCTGTTATTGCTCGGCTGTGGTAAATCCACAATTCGACTTGCCCCGCCACTGTGCATAACGAAAGCTGAAATGGATGAAGCGCTTGAGATCTTTGAAGAAACCATCACCGTCGGTGAGAAAAAACAGGGATTGAGATAAATTCATAAAGTTAAATCAAAAGGCTGTTCCACTAGAGAACAGCCTTTTGATTTTTAATCACAACGGGCTATTTTACGGGTTGCACGTCGACCAGCACGGCGCGGACGACGATGCGGGTTAAGTAGGTGGCTGTTTTTGCATCGAATTTATCACAGGTGATGAGCGTGAGATATGACTTCTCTTCATGTTTCAGCACACTGATGTCGTTTGGTTGAACAGACTTGTTGGATACAACCTTGTATATGTAACGGTAACCGGAATTGTAGACAAAGATATATTCACCTACACCCAGCGCTTTTAGCCTGGAAAATACGCCAGACTTTCCATCTGCATTGATGACATGCCCCATGAGCACACTGTTGCCTTTCCATGTTGGATAAGCGGTTCCATCCAACCATCCAACCTGACCCTGTAGCCAGGAGACATCCCAATACCCATCCTTAAACTGCACACCGGAAATGGGCGCATATATTTTAAGTACCGGGATATCAATCATGAGACCTGTGGTGTCATAGAGTGGACGAGCTAACACATCTAATTTCGTTTCAGTATTTGGAGCGAAGCCGGTGACTGGAATAAGAAATGCACTCGCAGAAACGGATGAAGGAGAGGAGGTTAAATTATTGTTGCCTCCGCCACCGCCCTGACCACCAGAACCCACCGGTGTGAGGGTGAGTGAGGACGTATCAGCGTAAAGATCGACCAAATTGGCTGGGTCATGATGACGCTCTGTCGCAAAACTATTCGGGGGATTGGAGAACGAAGTAGGAGTGGTTTGATCGCCGGGCATGCTGGACCATGCAACACTGCCTGTATTGGTAACACTGCCATTGGCCGGGATGGATGCATTTCCAACCACACGGAATTGAATGATGCCATGATTACCGGCTGGCAATAATGTGAATGTACTCCATATGGCGCTGATGGTGCGAGTCCCCGCGTCATAGATGCATGTTCCTGCATCAGGATCCTGTTCGCCGTTGTCACAATCCAGCGAATTCGAGACAAAATCCAAACCTGCTGGTAATACGTCAGCGAGAACCACATCGAAAGCATCCGAATGGCTTACGGAGGTATGTGAAACAGTCAGTGTGAACGTTGCCTCTGAACCATTGGCGATAAAGTTCACGTTGGCTGTTTTCTCGATCATCATATCCGGTTCCACGATCGCCACAGTAGTTTGTGCAGGACCAAGCGTTCCACTGCTTGAATTCCAAACTGCGCTGTTGTTCAAATTGACTCCGTCGAGATTTGTTCCGATATCGAGGACAATCGCGCGATAGGTGATCGTCAAGGTCTGGTCAGTCTGACCACTATTGGTCAAGGTTCCAAAACTATATGTGACGAGACGGTCAACATCCATGGGCGTGCCGCCGCCTGCGTCACTCGTTGTGGGTGTGGAGCAAATCGAGGTAAAGTCACCAGCTACCGATGTAGTCAGACCCGGTGCATCGATGGTATCGCATCCTACAAAGGCGAGACCACGTTCCATCGTGTCCACCAGCGTTGTATTGGTATGAGTTCCGGGAGGAACTGTCACGGCGACCTGGTAGGTTACGATCTCGCCAACGGCAACATTCGTGCCGGTGGTGGAGGTCAGATCCGAATCAGCAATTGTTTTCGTTAAACCGCTGACATTGCCTTGCACGACAAGGATGTCGGTTGTCGAGACGGTGTTCGCCACACCACCATCCGCAGTCAGCCCACCGGCAGGAATCGTATTTACATATACCCCAGGTTGGGTACTAAGCACATCGACCGCAATGACGCAGGATGCATTCCCTGCCAGGTCCCCGCCAACTAGTTGAATCTTTTGAGAAGCCGGAGTAGCAGTTAGTGAACCGCCACATGTGGTGGTTTCATTTGCAGGGTTGGCAATCTCCAATCCATTAGGAAGACCGCCGGGGAGTCCATCGGTAATTTCCATGTTGACCACTGGGACTAGACTGGTGTTTGTGATGGTGATCGTTAGTGTGGCAGTTTCCCCTGTCAACACCTGGCTTGGAATGAACGCTTTATTGACATCCACGCTTGGCAGGTTGGTCAGTGAGGCTTGAGTGGGGAACTGACTACTAACGCCATTTAAGGTGGTCACAGCTCCAACCGGGATAAGATTCGTTAAATTTCCATTGACTATCATAGTCACGCTCAAGGTCACTGTACAACTCGTGTTGGGCGGTAGGGTGCCGCCACTAAGCGAGTAGGATGTATCACCCGGGTTCCCAATCAACATTCCACCACAAGTGCCAACATTCAGGTTTGCAGGATTGGCAATTTCCATACCTGCCCCCAACAATGTCATATCATCTGTAAAGGCAATGCCCGACAACGTAGCGTTATTGGGATTAATCAATCGGACGCTCAATGTGGAAGATGCACCACCGTAAACCAAGACCGGATTAAAACCTTTGACTACGCCAATGGTGAGAGGCAAGGTCTGAAGGGTGGCAGTTGCATTTGCTTGGGCATTGATGGTTGTCCCAGTTCCTTGAATTTCGCCGCTCACATTTGTAGCTGGAATCGTGTTCGTACGGGTGGTGGTATTGCTTTGCGCTTGAATATCCACGGTGATCGTACAAATGCCCGGAATACCCCCGACTTGTGGAGGTACCGTTCCACCTGTTAATGAAATGACTGTTCCGCCTGCAGGGGCGCTAAGTGTGCCACCACAAGTAGTACTGGCATTCGGCACAGGTGCGATCCGAACTGCATTTCCTCCAGTTCCCATGGTTGTCAAGTTGTCAGTTGCCGTTGCATTGACTATCGGTAAGGCATTCGCATTTTGTAATGTGATCGTGAGCGTTGAAATGCCGCTTGGAATAACCTGATTGGGATAGAAAGCTTTCGAAACGGTAAGATCGCTGGGCGTGCGCACCGTTAGATTCGATGTGATATCTCCAGCTGGATCTCGGTTTTCATTATTTGTGATATCAGCAGGCGTAATCCTATTGGTGACCACTCCCGGTGTGTTGCTTGTCACGTAAACTTCAATGCGGCATCGAGTACCGGCATTAATGGTTCCACCCGTCCAGGAAATGACCGTTCCGCCTGTAGGGGCGCTAAGCGTACCGCCGATACAGTCTGCTGATTTTGTGGCAGGCGTGGAATTGCTAATGGTGACGCCAGGCGGCAGGTTATCTGTAATGGAAAAATTTGTCAGGTTGGTATCAGTAGGCGCGGTCAAATCGATTCGTAAACGAGTGTTTTGCCCCGGATCGATTGTTGCCGGAGTAAACGATTTTGCACCACCAACCCCGGTGCCAGTCGCATAAACAGAAATATTCGCTGTTGCGGAAACATAGTTAGTAACGCCGGGTTGATCAGCGGTCAAAATACGTTCAGGAATTATATTAGTGGCTGTTGACGCAGTTGAACCCACCGGAGCCGTTACTTGAACCGTGATTGTACAAGTGCCTGGAGGGGTTGGCGGGGTTCCACTAGCTGGGATCGTGCCGCCAAATAACTCTACAAGTTGCGTTCCTGAAGTGGCGGTCACTGTCCCGCCACAGCCATTGGATACATTAGCCGGGTTGGCGATCACAAACACGCCGGGCAATGTATCAGATATACCCACTCCCGTATAATCAGCTCCAGACGGGTTTTGAAGTGTGATCGTCAGCGTAGTTGTCCCGCCTGCCTGAAAATTCGCCGGAGAAAAAGACTTTACGACCCCAGCCGGTTGTATATTTAAATTTGCCGACGCCGGGGTACCATTCGTTACACCTTGATCGGTTTGAATGGAGCCGGGACTGCCTGGCCCCGCTGGAATAGTATTCGTATACACCCCGGATGCACCTGTTACATCTACCGCAACCACGCAATTCTGATTCGGAGTCACTGTGGCTCCGCTAATCGCAATGGTATTTCCGCCTGGGTCGGCTGTTAGTGAATACGGTCCGCAATTCGTTACGGTAGCGTTTACCGGATTGGCTAAAACAACTCCCGCTGGTAATGTGTCGGTGTAGGAAGTTCCTGTCAGATTCGCGGAAATATCATTGTTATTGAGAGTAATGGTCAACCGGCTGGTTTGACCGACCAGGATCGTATTGGGTGTGAACCCCTTGGTAATTGATGGGGGGGTTACTGCAATTACAGTGATCGTGGCACTAGCTGGAGTGGTGTTGGTAATATTAACGATCGTTCCACCATCATTACCTTGCGATACCAGATTCCTGGGAGGAATCGTATTAATTAAGTTGCCTGCTGTCACGGAAGATACATTGATCTCCACATAACATTCTCCCGGTGTTTGGCCTATCTGACGCGGAACCGTCCCGCCGCTTAAGGAAAGATCTGTCGTTCCGGGTAATGCTGTTACAGTACCACCGCAGGTGGTCACAATGCCGGCTGGATTGGCAATGAACAAACCGGGTTGGACACCGACAAGATTATCTGCCCAAATAGCGCCCGTCAATTCGTAGGAGTTTGGGTTAAATATCGTCACCCGCATTACAGAAACACCCCCTGCATTAATTTGGAGCGGCGTAAACTGTTTGTTAATCTCTGCGGGCAGAGAAGCTGCATAGACAGGCTGTGCCTGAATTAAGAGCCCAGACACCAATACAACGATCATGCCCAAGCGTAGAAAAGAAGCGAAACTATTCATCACCATCCCCGTTGACAGAATCCGCCCTACAAGACCAGGATAACTTTTCATATGTATTCTCCATAACCGCGATCGGCTTTGTGACCGATATAGCTTATTTTGCACATGCAAAACGGCAATAATTAAAAAGGATAAAGTTGGCTTCAGACACCTTGCGTTTTTGAAAGGATTGTAGTGTTCGGAGGGGTATTTGTCAACGAAAACGGTGTAGCTGGATGTAACAAACTTGGGCAGGAAATTTCAAAATGCCAATGGGCGAGTCTGGTGGTCTCGTCACAATGCCTCCCTCGTGTATCAAATCCTCTTACAATTTGCAAACATGGTAATGATAAAATCCTGCCATGCTCCCTGATTTCCGTGTCAGACAACGTGATTATCTCCTCGAAATATCCCGCGCCCTCACGCAGGAACTTGATCGCGAGAAACTGCTTGCGCGCATTTTGCGGATCGCCATTGAAATGTTGGCGGGGCAGGCTGGTCTCATTGCGCTCAAAGAGCGGGATGGCTGGCGCGTCTCTGCTGCCCATGGAATTGCTCCTGCATTTCTGAGTTACCTCACCCCTCTGCTTGCTGAAGAAACCGTTCGTGAGTTGGATGTGCGCGAACTTAATCGCATGTTGAAGGAGTTAACGTACACAGCCAGTATGGGACTCCTCAATGGTACCGCTCTGCCATTGGCGACCCACGGACAAGTCATTGGGGTGATTTTCATTTTCCGAAATTACCCTGATAAGTTCACCCCGAATGATCGGATACTCTTACAATCCTTTGCGGATCAAGCTGCGATCGCAGTGTATAACGCGCAACTCTATGGACAAATTTCCTATGAAAAACAACGACTGGATGCGCTTCTCGACTCAGCCGCGGATGGAATCCTGATCCTCAATGCAGATTTGACCATCGAGCGCGCCAACGACGCCTTTGAGCGACTCTACGGCAAGACCCATGATGAACTTGTAAACCTTCCGCATGATGAAGTGATACGTTGGGCAAACGATCCGCAAGGGTCAAAGTTGAACGAAGCCATTGCAAGTGGCTGGCCCCTCACACCGAATGCGACCTTATATGTGGAAGGTGACCTGGAACGTGACCTGCCTCCTTCGCTTCCCGTTGGTGTCACATATGCGCCATTGCTTTCACAAGAAGGCAAACTTCGCAATGTCATTGTCAGTGTGCGCGATATTACACATTTCAGGACCGCCGATGAGATCAAAGCAACCTTCATTTCGATTGTGAGTCATGAGCTTCGCACACCAGTTGCCCTCATCAAAGGCTATGCCTCCACCTTGCGACGTGATGATGCAAAATGGGATAAATCCACGATCAGCGATTCGCTGGCTGTCATTGAAGATGAAGCGGATCGTCTAAGCAAAATGATCGATGACCTGCTCGATGCCTCCCGTTTGCAGGCGGGTGGGTTGAGTCTCAACCGTGCAGACGTTTCACTTCCCAATCTTTCGAAACGTGTTGCTGAACGGTTTGCCACACAGTCAAATAATCACTCGATCGTTACAGACTTTCCTGAAAAATTTCCAATTGTTCTTGCTGACGAGACTCGTGTCGAACAAGTGGTTGTCAACCTTGTTTCCAATGCGCTCAAGTATGCGCCGAAGGGTGAGATCAAGATCAGCGGAACAACGCGGCCGGAGCAGGTGATCATCTGCGTGAGCGATGAAGGGACGGGTATTGAAGCAAAAGATCTGCCGCACATCTTCGATCGCTTTTATCGTTCGACAAAAGCCGTGAAGCATACAAAAGGCGCGGGGTTGGGACTCTATCTTGCGCGTGCGATTGTCGAAGCACACGGAGGCCGCATCTGGGCGGACCCCAAGCCTGATTCGGGTGCGAGGATCTGTTTCTCGCTACCGCGTTGACTTGAGGGCGCGACGCACTTGTATTGTCAGGGATGGTAAAATTCAATCGAAACAGAAGCAACTTTGTATGAGTCGGAAACGTATCCTAAATCCAAAAGGTTGGTAGTCATGGCTAATAAAGTTCTCCCCCGAAATAAAATTGACAGGAAGTATACATGGAATGCCGAGAGTGTATTCCCGTCTGATGCGGCCTGGGAAAAGGAACTCAAACAGGTTATTGAAGATACTGCGAAGATCAAGAATTTTCAAGGGCGCCTGGCTGAAGGTCCTTCCATATTGCTGGATGCCATGAATGAGTTTGCTAATCTCGTTGCGCGGGCACAGATCGTTGCGGTGTATGCAGGTTTTTCATACCAGGTGGATACGACCAATCAGCAGACTGCTGGCATGCGTAGCAAGGCGCAGGGGATGTATGGGCAGGTCTTATCTGCCATATCGTTTTTACAGCCGGAGATTTTGGGGATTGGAAAAAGCAAGCTCGATGAATGGATGCACGAAAGTTCAAAACTGGAAGTATATCAACAAAGCTTTGAAGATCTCTTCCGCAAGCAGGCGCATGTCCGTTCCGCCGAAGTGGAGGAAGTGCTTGGCATGGTCAGTGACCCGTTGCAAGGTGCTCACAGTTCCACCAGCATGTTGACCAATGCGGATTTCAAATTTAAGGCAATTAAAGACAGCAAAGGCAAGCTCATTGATGTGACACAGGGGAATTATGATTCACACTTGATGTACCTGCCGGACCGGAAGGCGCGCAAAGCCGCATATAACACCTACATTGATAAATATGTAGAGCATAAAAATACGCTCGCGACCAATCTCGCGACCTCCATTAGGTCCAATGTGTTTTATATGCGCGCTCGCAAGCATGAGAATACCCTTTCGGCTTCGTTGTTCGACCTGAACATCCCAACTGATGTTTTTTATAATCTGATAGACACCTTCAAGAAAAACTTGCCCGTGTGGCATCGTTATTTTGCGCTCCGTGGAAAAGTCCTGGGACTCAAGAAACTTGCTTATTATGATATGTGGGCTCCGATCTCGAAGAAGAAAGTAAGCGTGCCTTACGAAAAGGGTGTTGAGTTGATCTGTGACAGTCTGGCGCCCATGGGTAAGGAATATGTGGATGCTGTCCGCAAAGGTTGCTTGAAGGATCGCTGGGTGGACGCGTATCCGAATCAAGGGAAGAGTCATGGGGCGTTCTCTTATGGTTCGCAGGGTACTCATCCATTTATCATGATGAGTTACACAGATGATGTGAACAGTATGAGCACGCTCGCGCATGAACTCGGTCACTCAATGCACTCGTTCCTCACATGGAAGAATCAACCGTTCATTTATTCAGAATATTCATTGTTTATTGCGGAAGTGGCGTCTAATTTCCATCAGGCGATGATGCGCGGGCATTTGCTTAAAGAGGTCAAGGATAAGAACTTCCAGATCGCGTTGATCGAGGAAGCTGTGGGTGGAAATTTCTTCCGTTACTTCTTCCAGATGCCGACCCTGGCGCGCTTTGAATTGGAAACTCACCAACGTGCCGAGCGCGGCGAACCTCTGACCGCCGATTCAATGATCGACCTTATGACTGATCTGTTCGCCGAGGGATTTGGTCCAAACTTTGACATGGATCGCACACGCGTCGGTATGACCTGGTCTACGTTTGGGCATCTCTTTCAGGATTATTATGTCTATGCCTATGCAACGGGTATTTCCGGTGCGCATGCCCTTGCTGGACGTATTTTGCGCGGCGAGCCGAATGCCGTGGAGGATTATCTCGGCTTTCTAAAATCCGGTTCATCGGATTATTCATTAAATGTGCTCAAAAAAGCCGGTGTGGATATGACTTCCCCCAAACCTGTTGAAGAAACATTCGCTGTCATGGAAAGCTATATTGATCGGTTGGAAAAATTACTAAGTTAATACCGTCATTGCGAGCTGCCGATCTTCCCTGGCACCGAACGCCAGGACGGTGTGGCGGCATGGCAATCCCCCTATGAAAGCAAGGATTGTTTCGTCAGGCATAAGCCCTCCTCGCAATGACAAAGAATCTTAAATCAGAAATCGGAATTTGAAGAATGCCCCAAACACAAATCGCCTGCCCACGTTGCCGCCAGATGATCGCGGCAAATATTGAACAACTCTTTGATGTGACTCAAGACCCGCAAGCCAAGCAGAGACTGCTTGGAGGCGTATCGAACACCGCGCGTTGTCCGCACTGTGGATATCAAGGACGCCTTGCGACTCCTATTGTGTATCATGATAACGAAAAGGAATTACTGCTCACTTTCTTTCCGCCCGAATTGGGCATGCCGTTGAATGAGCAGGAGAAGCTGATCGGTCCGATGATCAAGCAGATCACGGATAAGCTTCCGCCGGAGAGGCGCAAGGGTTATTTATTGAAACCCATGCCAAACTTTACCTATGAGTCCATGATCCAGACGATCCTTGGCAAGGACGGGGTAACACCTGAGATGCTCAAGGCACAGCAGGATCGTGTCATGTTGGTTGAGAAACTCATCCAAGCCAGTTCGGCAGATGTGCGTAGTGAGCTGATAAAACAAAATGTTGGTTTGTTCGATGAGCAGTTCTTTGCATTATTCAGCCGCCTTGCGCAAAGTGCAATGGCAGGCGGGCAGGAGCCTGTTGCCAAACAACTTTTGGAGTTGCAGAATCAACTTCTCGAAGAGACTGACTTCGGCCGCGGGCTGAAGGAATCTGTCGGCGAACTGGAGACAGCTCAAAAGTCGTTGCAGGAAGCGGGGCAGGGGCTCACGCGCGAAAAACTGCTAGAGTTTGTCATCGCTTCACCGAACGAGGCGCGGGTGCGGGCGTATGTCAATTTGGTGCGCGGCGGGATGGATTATCAATTCTTCCAGTTGCTGACCGAAAAGCTTGATAAAGCCTCTGGGGATGAAAAAGTAAAGCTTGAGTCGTTGCGTGAGAAACTGCTCGAATTCACGAATGAAGCGGATAAACAAAGCGAAGCGCGTTACAAACAAGCGCAGGAGTTTGTGGAATCTTTGCTTGCACAGGATGATGTGGTCAAAGCAGTCCACGATAATCTGGATAAATTCACACAAGACTCTGTGGATATTGTTAATCAATTATTACGGCAGGCATCCGAGAAGAATGATTACACACGCATGGGTAAATTGCAAAAGATGGTGGAAGTTCTGCGCGAGGTTTCCACGCCGCCAGAAGTTGCCTTCGTGGAACAGTTGCTCGATGCCCCGGATCAGGCCTCATTGGAAGGCATGCTCGAAGCCAACAAGTCATTGGTCAACGATCAATTCATGGAAGCGTTAATAGGTCTGGTTGCACAAGTGGATCAGGCGTCCGAGCAGGGCAATCCCGAAGCTAAAGCGCTTGGCGAAAAATTAAGCGTCGTTTATAAAACCGCATTGAAATTTTCGATGAAGAAAAACATGGGATAAAAAAACTGGGTTCCGCAAGGAACCCAGTTTTTTTGGAATTTGAATTATTGGAGTTCGCAACTCACGGTTGTCGCGGTCTGTTCCCTTGGGTAACAGACGAAAGGCTGTATCAACAATGCAGGCGGGGGATTATTGAGGTCAATATTAAGACCTGGGTATACAACGATCGTTCCTTTTGTCCAGAAAGCATCGTCAAGATGACCAACCCAATTCGAACTGGGGCATCCAGCAACATCCCAAGGAATGAAGTCGCTTGTCTCAGTGAAGAATGGGGATCTTCCATTCTTTCGGAGGTCATCGTCTCCAGCCAGGTTCTGTTCACCGATAGCCTTAATTTTCTTCGGAGAACTCTGACCAGGGACAAAATTGGTGCCATTGTTTATGCAGGAAATTTGCGGAGGAAATTCTGGATCATCTGCGATTGCCTCCAGGACCATTGTCACATCGGTATTGCCCAGACCGCTGATCTCTCCCTTTGCGATGAGCGAGCCTTTACTAAAATCGAGGTCTCGGAATTTCAGCCCGCCAGCTGCAAAGGTTGTTGAACTAGTGAGCATTGTGACAAGCATTACGGTTAGTATCGTAAAAAGTTTCTTTTTCATATTCATTTGTCTCCTCGTTTGTTTTTCTCTGAGTGAATCGATGTTGTTTGAATAAATAAC
>Ga0180069_1000064_pt1 | contig 22690 bp, 14 predicted proteins | sample EasRivERM_16_10D_2_FD_121793 | JGI IMG/M metagenome (GOLD analysis project Ga0180069, IMG submission 121793) | Soil microbial communities from meander-bound floodplain in the East River, Colorado, USA - East River metaG ERMLT231B'_16_10D | ecosystem: Environmental > Terrestrial > Soil >...
CCGACGAGCATCAGCGCAGATTGACCCTCATGTTCCGCGATGAAAAGCGGCGCAATGCCGACAAGGTGGTCATTTTCGGTTGCTGAAATTAATACCAGCAAGGGCGGAGGTGCCCCGTCCCTGTCCTTCCATTCGCCGCCGCCCAGTGTCTGCCACCATTCGCAAAGATATTCATAACGCGAGAACGGCGTATCAGCGATGCTTTGCTCGACAAGTGCATTCCATGTGGCTGGATCTAATTCAGAAAAATCTTTATGCAAAGTGAAATTCATAGACAAAACTTTGCCACAGGGAACACTGTGACTTTGAGAAAGAAAATCAAAACTCAAATATCTCTGTGAACTCCCCTAGCACCACCCGCTAGGGCAGGTGTGTGGCTATTCCTTTATGTGTTGTTCAAATTTTACCAGTATAATGATAGAAACTTTCTCAACAATCTTACGCCGTGACCACATTCGACTTAAACATCCTCCCCATTCATAGAATCAATGGACAAGATTTGCCGGACTTGCCGGGCTTGCTGGCTGTCACTGCGCCACGCAAAGCCGCGCGCGGACGCGAGAAAGACAACCTGATCATTTACCTGATGCTTTCAGGCAATGCCACTTTCTCAACAGCTGAACTCAACCAATTAAATAACAACGCCGCGAACCTGTTTTATCAATCGTCCGGTTCACTGACCTCTGCCATGCGCAAGGCGGCAGAAAATATCAACAGCGTTTTGCTCGAACGCAATTTATCCACAACGGGACGCGGCCAATACGCGTTCGGTCTGCTGGTGCTGGCTGTGATTCGCGAGAACCAGTGCACATTGTCGCTGAGCGGACCCACGCATGCAGTTTGGGTCACAGAGGGACAGTCGCGTCACATCCATGATGCCGCGCTTTCGGGCAAGGGCTTGGGATCGAGTCAAAGCATTCAAACCTATCTTTCACAAGTTGAGTTGCATACAAATGATTTGCTGGCGTTGTGCGGAAAATTCCCGAAGGATTGGGAAGCCGATCTATTGGGCGAACGTCCACCTGCCTCGTTGGATGCAAGTTATCGCAAATTGACTTTTACAAAAGGCGACTTGAACGCCGCACTCATCCAACCACAAAACGGACATGGCATGATCACAGTCCTGCGCGCCGAAGTAAGTACAGCGCGTCACTCTCAGCCGATACCTGCTCCTATTACCCAAACAGTGACTTCATCCGAATCCATTGACTCTGCGGATGAAGCCTTCACCAACGCAGATCAAAATGTTCCCGAAGATTCGCCAATTCTCCAATCTCCAATCTCAGACTTACCAATTACCAATTATCGCGAAGCATCCCCTCCCTCCATCACCGAAGAAGAACTCGATGAACTCGTGGATTTCGCTGCACACATGGTTCAACCCTCTGCCTACGCGATCCCACCGCAACCCGATGATATCGTCCCTGCTCTTCCTACGGCAGAGACACCCAATCCGGCAACTACAAACACGATATCCACGCCGCGCAATTTTCCGCCATCCATTCCACGTGGAAAAACAATCGAACCAAAGATCGAACCCGTCATCGTGGAGGAACCGGATGAAGAGTTGGAAGAAGAAGAAACGGAGATCGAAGAACCTGTTTCCGTAACCGCCTCCCCCCCATCAGATGAAACTGGAGCAGTGTCATCAAAGCCCGATGCGCACGTGATCGCAACGCGTCAGATGGCAAAAGTCATGGTTGGTGGGATCCAGACCGGGCGGCGCGTGAACGAACGTCTAGGTTCTTTTATGCAACGCTTTATCCCGCGTCTGCTCCCCGGCACGGAAGGCGAATCTCAAAAAAAACAACAGATGTTTTTCATGCCAACCTATGCGATGGTTTTTATTGCAATTATTATTCCGGTTTTGGTTTCCGTTATTGCCTGGATAGTATATGATAAGTATGGCCTGAACGAGAGGTATCATGAGCTATATCAACAGGCACTGGTGGCGAATGCACAGGCGTCCAGTGAAACAGATGTAACCCGTCAACGCGATGAGTTAAACAAGGTGATTGATTATTTGGATCAAGCTTTGGAATATCGAAATTCGGATGAGGCCAATTTATTACGCTCTGAAGCCCAGAGAAAACTCGATACGCTGATGGGCGTTGTGCGACTCGAATTCGTCCCCGCTTTCACGAACGGAATCGGTGGCGCCACACAGATCAGCCGCATGGCCGCCAGTGAAAGCGACTTATACATGCTCGATGCCGAACGCGGAAATATCATGCACGCCTCATTCACAGGTCGCAGCCTTGAGTTGGATAAGGCGTTCAACTGTCAGCCCGGCACGTACGCGGGTTATCAAGTCGGCACGTTGGTGGACCTGCTCGCGTTACCCAAGATCAACGCCGCGGGTGCAAACGTCCTTGGCATTGATTCCAGCGGCAATCTTTTATACTGCGCACCGGGGCAGGTTCCACAAGCCATTCCACTCCCGGCTCTGCCCAACACCAATTGGGGACGCATCACTTCGTTTTCATTGGACAACGGCAACTTGTATGTGCTTGATTCAACTTCGCGCGCAGTCTGGGTCTTTGTTGGCAAAGACAGCACCTTCGTTGATACACCCTATTTTTATTTCGGCAATCAGATCCCAACCAGTATTGACAACGCCATCGATCTGGGCATCAGCGGTGATGATCTGTATATGCTTCACGCCGACGGGCACATATCCACCTGTACTTTCAGCCGCATTGCAGAAACCCCCACGCGCTGTATTGACCCGGTTAACTTTCAAGATTCATATCCTGCGCACCAGGACATCAACGTTTTTGCACAAGCGCATTTCACCCAAATGTCACTGACCAATCCGCCGAATGCAGTCGTCCTTTTGCTTGATTCTGAAAATCAAAGTGTCTTCCGCTTTTCACCGCGCTCGCTCGAGTTGCAAAATCAAATCTACAGCCATGCAGGCAAAGGCAATCCATTCAAATCCAGTTCTGTCGGCGCGATGACTGTCAGCCCGAATTATGTGTTGTATCTCGCCATCGGTGATCAAATTTACTTCGCCGCGGATCTCCCGTAAATGCCAGCTACGGAGACGCAAAGTCACGGAGATTCTTTCTTCTTTACCTCTTTCAACGGATTACTGACAACTGCTCACTGGTTTCGCTTATGAACCTCTTCTTTCGACGAAAAGCCCCGCCGCCTCCCAAGCCGGTAATTGCTCCGGATTCCTTAGACGAATCTCCCCAACTGACGATTCTCAAGACCCTCGTTATCGTCTATGATCCCATCGTGGATAAAGCCTCAGGCAAAAAACTTTCCGAAACCATGAAGTGGAACAAGGTCGAAGATCTGGCAAAAGGATTCATGTCCGACATCCTGCAGGCCAGCGGTGGACTCGTCCGCTATCAAATCGTCCAGCGCATCGATGTGGATGCCTTCCCCGCTAAAGTGGATGGTCACGTGTATGACGCGCAGATCTATCTCAATATTGTACGCGGCATCTCACGACCCTACATGCCCCAGGAAGCGGATTACTACGCCATCATCGAACGTTTTGAGATCCTGCAGCGCGTGGCAAAGAATGAAATTGATGAAGTGTGGGTCTTCAATTTTCCGCACGCGGGCTTCTACGAATCGATCATGGGCGGACCCGGCGCCTTCTGGTGCAATGCCCCCGCGCTCAAACACACCGAAGCTTCAATGCGACGTTTTGTTATCATGGGCTTTTCCTATGAACGTGGTGTTGGAGAGATGCTCGAAAACATGGGGCATCGCGCCGAATCCATTATGGATAGGACCTTTGAGAAATTATCGGGGGATAATAATTTATGGAAACGATTTATCCGCTATGAGAAAACACATCCTGGCAAAGCCGCTCTGGGCAATGTCCACTTTGCGCCCAACAGCGACCGCGACTACGACTGGAATAACCCCTCCAAAGTCACAAGCGAATGTGATGACTGGCTTCATAACTTCCCAAACTTCAAAGGCGTGACTCGTGAAGTCAGCGCGGCGGATTGGGGCAATGGCGATACCCGCAAACATCACGTCTGGTGGCTGAACCACTTCCCCAAAACAAAGGGACGCAAGGACGGCATCCACCATAACTGGTGGCAGTATATTGCAAATCCAAATAATGTAATAATATGATTTCCACCAGCATCTTGTCATCTTGTATGCACGAAGATGCTTACCCCCATAATGGGGGATTTCACCTAATGTCATTCACAGTGCTGGAGAATAGGGCATCACAAACTTGCAATTTTATATTTGCAGTAGGGGGATACAATAAATAAATGACCGGGTTTTGATGTAATTTCCCATGAGATTGATTTATTGTTACCGCTTGAGCATACCATGAACAGACTTGCCCAACCACAAAATAAGAGCTTCCCCTATTCTATTGTAGCAATCGAATTTGTATTATATATAGCCCTGTTCGTTTCAACCTTTGACCGCTTGGGGTGGGGAATTGCACCCGTGGCAATCGTGCCCGTCAGCGCCGCTAGCTGGTATTTCGGAATTAAGGGCGGGATCCTAACGGCAATATTATCCATATTGACAAACATGATATTGCCAGCAATTTTCGGGCATTCTTCCGGGGAATTTTTGGAGACCTCCGGCAATGTGGTGGAAAGCTTTGCGCTGCTCCTGGTGGCGGTAATCGTTGGCAGACTTAGCACAGTAACTCGTGAACGGGGCGAAGCTCTGGCTAAACTGGAGCAGTTGGAAAAAGACCGTCAAGCCCATCTGAAGTTCATGGAATTATTGAATGAAATGACAGGGACAGCTCTTGAAGCCGATGATCCGAAAGCGATCCTGAAGGTGTTCATCGAACACATTGGGAAGCTTTTCGAAGCGGACGATTGTTTCTTTGCCCGCTGGGACGATGCGAATAGTGTCACGATCCCGATTGTGGCATATGGCTCTTTGAATGACACCTATCCTCGCATGCATTTCGAACCGGGCGAACAAACTTTAACCGCTTCCATCATGGAAGCGGGTCGTCCGATTACAATTTCAAACTTGGAAAACTCTTCGTTCGTAAGCCCAAAATTTGCAACACAATTCCCCAGTAGTTCAATGCTCGGGCTTCCCCTCATCGTACAGGGCCGCAAGTTGGGTGCCTTGATTTTAGGATACAACAAAAGCCGGTTGTTTGATCCTGGTGAAATTTCCCGTGCGGAAATTGCGGCTGAACAAATCGCCCTGGTTTTGTTGAAATCACAGTTGCTGAAGGATGCTCATAGGCAGGTCCTCGAGTTGACTGCTCTGCATGACGTTGCACTTGCTTCAATCGAGGCGGATAACGAAGACCAATTGATCGAACACGTAACCGATATTATTGGCAAAAATCTTTTCCCCAACAATTTCGGTATCATGCTCCTTGACGAGAGCAGCGGAATCCTGCATGCTCATCCTTCCTATCGCTTTCTTTCACCTGAGGAATTGCACATGGTTGATATACCTTTTGGTGAGGGCGTGACAGGTCAGGTAGCCAAAACCGGCATACCACAACGCATTGGGAATGTGCATCGCGTTGAAAGCTATCTGAATGTGGACCAAAGAACAATTTCTGAACTTTGTGTGCCCATCAAAATTAGGGAACGCGTGTTGGGCGTAGTCAATGCTGAGAGCGCCAAAAGAAATGCTTTTACGGTTGATGATGAACGCCTGCTGGTAACACTCGCGGGGCAACTCGTCACTGCAATCGAACAACTGCGTAAAGCTCAGAATGAACGGAAAATGCTGGACCAGCTCACCCACTCCAATAATTTGATCTACTCCATTGCTCAGATAACAACCCAGATCGAAAAAGCATTGACAATGGATGAAATCATACAGACCCTGGGAAGAGAACTACACAATATCGGACTCACCTGCATTATGGCTATCTATGATGTCAACCAATTATTATTCACCATCAATTACACATCGCTGCAGCCGTCTTTTCTTGAAATTGTGGAAAACGGACTGGGTTATCCACTGATCCAGTATACATTTTCAGGCGACAAGTTGAACCGCGCATTGGGCGCAAAAGAAATCCTTCAGCCCACCGTGCTTTCCAACCCCGAAGTGGAGATTGAAATCCTCTTCGATAATGCTGAAAATCTGGGTATTGTGCGAATCCTGCAGGAGATAGGAGTCACACCCGAAACAGAGCCGTTACGCCTGCCTCTGGTCTTTGAAGAAAACCTTTTGGGAATATTATGGGTATGGGGAAGAGGCATCGCAAAGTCAGACCTGCCGATTATGTCCATATTTGCGAAGCAGATCGGAATTTCCCTGGAGCGCGCCCGGCTTTTTCAGGAAGTGCAAAGTCTCGCCTTAACCGACCCGCTGACCAGCTTACATAATCGTCGCAGTCTCTTCCAATTGGGCAAGATCGAATTTTCCAGAGGGCACCGTATGGGTCGTCCCATCGCTTGCATGATGCTCGATCTCGACCTCTTTAAACAAATTAATGACAATTACGGACATCCGGTTGGCGACCAGATTCTGCAGGAATTCGCAAAACGCTGCAAGGATTCTGTGCGGGAGATTGATCTGGTTGGCAGGTATGGTGGTGAAGAAATTATTATTCTACTTCCTGAAACAGATTTATTACCGGCGGTGCAAGTAGCCGAACGCATATGCTCGGGAGTTGCAACAACGCCGATACAGGTCTCTCAACAGGAAATACATGTGACAGTCAGCATCGGGGTCGCCGCGAAAGACGAAAATACCGTTGACCTGGAAACGCTCATCGCACGCGCCGACCAGGCGATGTACATTGCCAAACACAAGGGCCGGAATCGTGTGGCAGTCAGCAAGTAAGTGGGTCTCTGAAAACTAAGCGGAAACCTTCAACGCGACCAATGTCAAATCATCAGCCAGCGGTACACCATTGCTATATGCGCTTATACCCTGACGGACAACTTGAAGCATATCAGAAGCTGATAAATTTGCAGCGCTTTGGATAAATTCAGCCAGGCGATTCTGACCAAACTGCACCATATCGTTGTTAAACGCTTCCGTCACCCCATCCGTATAAAGCAGGAGCATATCACCTTCTGAAAGTTTGATCGTCTCAGTCCTGGGGAAGTAATGCTCCGACAACCCGACCGCCGGAGCAGTGCGCGTCAGCCAATGGATCTCAGATGCATTCTTACGAAATACAGCGGGCGGATTATGCCCCGAATTGACATATGTCAGGGTACCGTCATTCGAATCATATCGGGCCAGAAAAACAGTCACAAATGTCGTAAACCGGATGTTATGAATATAGAAACGATTGATCCGTTCAAGGATTTCTGCAGGCGAATCAGTATCGGGCGCCATGGTTTGCAAGGCAGTTTGCAGACTGCTCATCAACATACCTGCTGAAACGCCGTGCCCGCTCACATCCGCAATTACCAGTCCATGCGTCCCATCTTTGAATTTGAAGAAGTCAAAATAATCGCCGCCAATAATCTCTGCGGGACGGCTGAACGCCGCAACTTCCACGCCGGAAATAACCGGGGCGCGCTGGGGCATCAAAGCGCGTTGAACGATTTGCGAAAGTTCCAGTTCAGATTCCAGCCGGCGGCGTTCGTCCTCAGAATAATGATCGAGACAGACAGCCACGGTGTAATCCATTTCAAGCAGGCTGGCTTCAACAATGCCCTGACATATTTTGCAGATCCCCAGAGTCCCATCCATGAGTTTAACAAGAGATTCATCAATGACATGCAAATGCTCATCAATGCAAGTCTCATCATCGTACAGGCAGGCGGATTTCTCCGCCTTGGAAGCCGTCTCAAGGAATTCATTCAAAGCCTGGCGTTTTTCAACCAGGCCCGCTTGTATATGTTGATAAACATCAGCAGTAGCCATAAAATGCTCCAATCGAGTTTTCTAAAAATTAGAACATATGTTTAGACTCGCTTGACCCGAGAATTCTTACGCAACAGGTTTCCAAACTTGATACAAACCCAAATCCCCACTTTCTCCATCTGAATAAAAAGTCTCGATAATTTTAAACCCCGTTATTCCAGCTAGCTCTTGTAGTTCACTTTCGCTAAAATGATGGACGTAACGCAGACCTGCTCCTCCGCTTCGCCAATCCAATAGATAATCGCCCGCGTCCACTTCCAAACCTGAAACTGCCGCGGCCTCCCACGGCTGGATTCTCCCTTTGAGTTTTTCGCTGTTCAAGAACTGCCAGTTGGAGTGGATGAAGAGCCCATCGGGCTTGAGAAGCTGGTGAACAGCATGCAAAATATTCAAGCGCAGTTCAACCGAGGGGATATGATGCAAAACAGCAAATGCAGTAACCACCGACCATTGACCATTCGCTAATAGCTGATCGCTGAAAGTTGAAAGCTTCGTAAGATCAACCTGCTTGAAAGTGGCAGAGAAAGCCTTGGGCTGGAACCCAGCATCTCGGAGCAGAGGCAGGCTGAAATCCACGCCCAGATACGAGCCGTGATGGTCACGCTTCGCCAGTTCGCGTGCGAGTTCACCGTTGCCGCATCCCAGGTCCAATATGTTCTCGTCCCCATTCAACGTTTCGAGCACGCGCCGCACCCCAGGCTGAATTCGATGCCGCGTAGCGGAGAATGAGTCACCGAAACGGGTGTAAAAATCTTTATTAAGCTCAATTAAGCGCTCGGCAGTGACCAAATCCATGCGGCGATTATAACGGGTATAATCCCGCCATGCTTACGCCCTTGGAGATCGACAAGCTCTCGAACGAGTTTGAGACGAAGACGCCGCAGGAAATCATTGCATGGGCAATTGATACCTTCTGGCCCCAGATCGTGTTAAGCTCATCATTTCAGACACAGTCTGTGCCGTTATTGCACATGGCATCGCGGATTCGTCGCGACCTTTTGATCTTCTTTCTCGATACGGGCTATCACTTTTGGGAGACGTTGATCTTCCGCGAACAGCTTGCTTCGGAATGGCAGTTGAATATTTTGGATCTGTATCGTAATACGCGCTGGGATGACTTCGCCCAGGAACGGACCCGCAGATTACCGCTTGAGGACCCGAACCTGTGTTGTTTTATTCACAAGGTCCAGCCCATGCAAACAGCGTTGAAGGACATGCTGGCATGGATCAGCGGTATCCGTCGCGACCAGACATCTGAGCGGGCACACGCAAAGATCCTTGAGTTGCAGGAAGACGGCTTGATAAAAATCAATCCCCTGTTGAATTGGACAAAAGCCGATGTGAAGCGCTACGCGGAAGAACATAACCTGCCGTCGCATCCATTGCTGGAGAAAGGCTATCGCAGTGTTGGATGCGCGCCCTGCACCGTTGCGATTGGTGTTAATGACGATGAACGCGCTGGTCGCTGGCAGGGACGCGGGAAGACAGAATGCGGGCTCCATACCAATATGTTTGAGAATAAGGATTTTTCCAAATTGAAGAATGACTTTCAGACAGATGTTTCAGTTATGGAAAGAAGACAGACAGATAGACACGGAATCAAGTAGACAAGTATGCATACCGAAAAACGAGAACGCTGGAGAGCAACGCATTTCCTCACCCCTGATAAAAAAGATCTGGCACGCTTTGTGCTGGATGAAATTCGACGCGGACATGATGTGACGAAGACCCTGCGCAGTCATCCGCTGCAGGATGGGAGCGGCTATCTCAACAAGTCCATGCTGGTGACGATCTATAACGAAATGGTCGCGGCAGGAGAGATGGAAGTGGACGCACGCCTGCTCGAGCGGATTCGCATGAAGCCGATGCGGACTCTCTCCGGTGTGACAACAGTCACGGTTCTGACGAAGCCGTATCCGTGTCCTGGCAAATGTATCTTCTGCCCCACTGACGTTCGGATGCCCAAGTCGTATCTGCCCGATGAACCGGGTGCGATGCGCGCGGTTGAACATCAATTCGATCCTTACGCACAGGTGAGATCAAGGATCACACAATTGAAATCCCTGGGGCATCCAACTGACAAGATAGAGCTGTTGATCCTCGGCGGAACGTGGTCATCTTATAAACGCGATTATCAGGAATGGTTTGTCAAACGTTGCTTCGACGCCATGAACGATTTTGCAGATCTCCCCATGGAAGAAATGAAAATAGGGCAAAACGAACTCACTGATGCCCATACCTTCAACGAAACAACCGATCACCGCAACGTGGGACTCGTCATCGAGACGCGACCGGATGAGATCAATCCCGATGAAATAAGATGGCTTCGTCATCTCGGTGTGACTAAAGTTCAAATGGGCGCGCAGAGTTTGGATGACAGAATTCTGGATATGAACAAGCGCGGGCATGATGTGGAATGTACACGTCAAGCCACTGCCCTGCTCCGTGCGGCAGGCTTCAAGATCGTTTTGCACTGGATGCCCAACCTGCACGGCGCGACACCCGAATCAGACCGCGAAGACTTTGCTCGATTGTGGAATGATTTTTGTCCCGATGAAATAAAGATCTACCCAAATCAATTACTGGCAAATGCCGAGTTGTATGAATATTGGCAACGCGGCGAGTTCAAACCATACACTACACAAGAGTTGATCGATCTCATCGCCGATATCAAACCGACAATTCCAAGATATTGCCGGGTAAATCGTGTCATACGCGATATTCCTTCTACGAATGTTGTAGAGGGAAATCGTCGAACCAGTTTGCGACAGGATGTACAGGATGAATTGAAGCGGCGCGGGACACAGTGTCAGTGTGTGCGGTGCCGCGAGGTGCGCGGAAAATCAGTGAACGCCGAAGCATTGAAGCTTGATGACATGGTTTATCGAGCTGGTTCGGCAGAGGAACATTTTATTTCTTTCGTCACACCCGATGATAAACTGGCTGGCTTTATACGTTTGTCATTACCTGGCAAAGATTCCCTGCAAACGGGAATATCCGATTTGGACGGCGCGGCATTGATCCGTGAAGTGCATGTCTATGGCCAATCTCTAGCGGTGGGCGCGGAGAAAGCAGGCGCGGCGCAACATGCCGGACTGGGTACGCGTCTGCTGGAAGAGGCGGAGCGTATCGCAAAGTTGAACGGCTTCGAGCGTATGGCAGTCATCGCGGCTGTGGGCACACGGGGATATTATCTCGGGCGCGGGTTTGAGCGGGGCGAACTTTATCTCACGAAAAAACTCGTTTGAGAAGGATCAGGCTCCGGCTTGGAGAGAAGCGGGAATATACATGCGCAAGGGCAACCCTTCACGGTCATCTGCCTTTACGTCATGTCGCAAACCTTTCAATCCGGAATCCATTTTTGCAATTGGCGGTCGCCCCTACAATACATAGAATTAGAGTTGTGTTAGACATCCAAACGGGTGCTTGACTTGCGTCTTGCGCGGTGTAAAAATACAAGCATGGATTACAAAGATTACTACAAAATACTCGGCGTCGAGCGCAAAGCCAGTGAAGATGAAATCCGCAAGGCTTATCGTAAACTTGCGAAGCAACATCATCCCGATTACAACCCCAACAACAAACAAGCCGAGGACCGCTTCAAGGAGATTAACGAGGCCTATGAGGTGTTGAGTGATTCAAAAAAACGCTCACATTACGACAGGCTCGGTTCTGAGTATTCAAACTGGCAGAGGCGCGGCAACCCGGGCGATTTCAATTGGGACCAATACGGCGGCTTTCCGGGCGGTTCACGCGTGAATATGGATGATCTAAACGACATGTTCGGCGGGAACAGCTTCTCTGATTTCTTCCAAACCATTTTTGGCATGGGCGGTGCGAGACCATCCCCGCGCAATCAAGTGCAAGGCTATCAACAGGAACTTGATATCACACTTGAAGAAGCCTATAAAGGCACAACGCGCCGCATTCAAACCGACGGCAAGGAAAAGATCGTACGCATTCCAGCGGGGGTGCGCACCGGTTCAAAAGTACGCGTGGCGGGCGCGGGACCCAATGGCCTTGATCTATATTTGATCGTGGCTGTCACCGAAGATAAAAAATTTGAACGGCAAAGCAATGACCTGCATACGACTGCAACGGTCAATGTCTTTACAGCGCTGCTCGGCGGCGAAGCTGAGGTTGAAACCATGGAAGGCAAGATCACACTCAACATCCCCACCGGCACACAACCCGACCAGGTCTTTCGTCTGGCTGGCCGCGGTATGCCAAATCTCAAGAACCCAAAAGAAAAAGGCGACCTCTTTGTGAAATTAAAGATCCAGATCCCCAAATATCTTTCCGCAAAACAACGCGAGTTGTTGGACGAAGCATCACGCATCAAATTTTAAGAAGGACTTTATGAAACGCATATTACTTGCTCTATCCATTTTGACGATCACCACACTGGCCTGCCAGATGACGGGACTCACGCCTCTTTCCCAGCCGACCGCTGTTTCTCAAAACCAATCAGCTCCGCCTATTCAAGTGGATCCTGGCAATATCATCCCGCAGGATGGTTCACTGGAACTGCTTTATCAACAGGTCATCCCCGGTGTTGTCTCCATACAAGTTTCGACCTCACAAGGCGATGGATTAGGCTCCGGCTTTGTCTATGATACCCAGGGACATGTAATCACCAACTTCCACGTAGTGGATGGCGCAAGCACCGTGGAAGTGGATTTTTCATCCGGCTTCAAAGCGCGCGGAACTATAATCGGCGTGGATAAAGACTCCGATATTGCGGTCATCAAAGTGGACGCGCCTGAAGCGGAACTTCATCCATTAACACTGGGCGACTCAGGTAATCTGCAAGTCGGTCAGACAGTGATCGCCATTGGTAATCCCTTTGGATTAAACGGCACAATGACTGTTGGTATCGTTTCGGCGCTTGGGCGTACACAAGCTTCAGAGCACAGCACAGAAAGTGGCGGATTCTTTAGCGCCGCAGATATCATACAGACCGACGCGGCGGTCAACCCCGGCAACAGCGGTGGACCATTACTCAATACCAGCGGCGAGGTGGTGGGGATCAATCGTGCCATTGTCACCAATAACAGTAATGCAGATGGTCAGCCCATCAATTCAGGGATTGCATTTGCAATCTCCGTAAATATTGTCAAACGGGTTACACCCTTCCTGATCAGTGATGGGTCTTATGATTATCCGTATATGGGTATTTCATTCTTCCCGGACGAATTATTGGACCTGGATGTGATCGAAGCCCTCGATTTGAAATCCTCCACCGGAGCCTATGTTTTGGAGGTGGTGGCAGGCGGTCCCGCTGAACAGGCTGGTATTCGCGCCGGGGATAAACCCACTCGCATTGATTCACTATTTGCCGGCGGGGATCTGGTCACTGCAATTGATGGAAAATCAGTCAGGACTTTCGATGAGTTGATCAGTTATCTGGTCACGAATAAATCGCCCGGTGATACAGTCGTCCTCACAGTAATACGCGATGGACAATCACAGGATATATCAATAACATTGGGTGCCCGTCCCAATTGAAAATATAACAATGGGCCGGGAATTTCCTCGACCCATTGTTTATCCAAATCTTTCTTCCTTCCACACATCCGCCCGGTTGTGATAACCCGCCTGCTCCCAAAATCCACGCCTGTCGCGTGACATGAATTCAAGCGAGCGCAACCATTTTGCACCTTTCCATAAGTAAGGCGTTTCAAGGTTTTCGTTTTCGGGGATAAATCCTACCGTGCCGCGCAATGGGTAACCATGATCAGGTGTGATCGGTTCGCCGTCAAAATGAGTGGCAAGCAGGAAGTTCTCTTGTAACACAACCTCCAGTGGGAGGTTGACCGTGAATCCGTATTCGGCATGTTGCATCACATGCGTGGCGTTGGGTTTGATCTTGAACAAGCCATTCTCCACCATCGCTTTGACGGAAACACCCTCCCATAAAGTATCAAACTTGCTCCAGCGCGTTACACAGTGAATATCCATATGGATTTTGGCGCGTGGCAGTTTGTTGAACTCATCCCACGTCCAGTGCTTTTCCTCATCCACTTCGCCCCAAACTCTAAAATCCCAGGTGGCAGGGTTGAAGTGTGGAACAGGACCATAATGGAGCACAGGAAATTTAAATGTGAGCGACTGCCCGGGTGGGAGACGCCCATCCTTGCGAACACGATCTTCTTCCTTGCGCCGGTCCGGTCCTTCGAATGATGAAAACATATCAAACTCCTCTTCAGGATTATATCAACAACTTCATAGGATAGACTCTCCGTAAGGAACAGCTGTTACACACAAACTATTACAATATCCTTAACTCGCCAGGATGTCTATATCTGGAGATGTTCTGCATTTTGCCGGAGAATGGCTGATACCGGACGATTAGTGTTTGCCAATCATCCATGCCGGCATATTCTTTAGGTACTTAGGTACTAAAGATGGGTCAGGTTCGTGCTAATTGCAATTCAACAACCGCAATCAACTCCCAAATAGGTATATAATATTGAGAAACCATGTATCCTACCGCAATTATTCCGAGTAACTTTTGGGCAGCAAAAGACGTCTTATATATAGAAGACCGGCAACCAGGAGCGGCCTTCCATGATTAAAGATGGCGTTGCATTGCTCAAAGCCGCACAAAAACTGGACGAAGAAGCGCTTACTACGATCTTCGATGAATTTGCGCCTGCTATTTACAAATATACACTGCGGCTCTGCCATGATGCGATCGTGGCTGACAACATTGTTGGAGATGTGTTTGCCCAACTTTTGGAGCAATTTGCCGCAGGTAAAGGTCCACGCACAAACCTACGCTCATACCTTTACCAGACAGCATATCATCTCGTGGTTGATCGCTCCCGTTACAACCAGCACACTGCTCCCCTGGAAATTGCGGTCAATATGACAGGAAAAGGTCAAGCCGCCATTCCAACACAAACCCAGATCGAAGAAAGGGTTCTGATGGAAGGTCTCGTGACTGCCATGAATTCGGAGTTGACAGAAGATCAACGGCACGTGATCATCCTGCGGTTTTTGGAAGATTTCAGCCTCAAGGAAACCGCAGAAATTGTTGGCAAGGATGTGAACAATATCAAGGTGATCCAGAATCGCGGCATTGCCAAGTTACGTAAAGCCCTCGGGCTGCAACTGGAAGATGAATAATATGGAACAAAACCCCGACGACGAGAAGGTTATCGATTTACTATCGAAACTAAAAGATACCAATGGAAGGTATCCCTCCGATATTCTCGCGGCTCGCCGCAAGAATTATCTGAAACAGGTTGCGAATGTTGGTCTGGGTATTGGCATTGGCGCAGGACTTAATAAAAACACTCCAAAAGGCGGTGGCAGCGGTGGAACTGTTACAACCGTAACCAGCAAAATTTTGGAAAGCGCCTTGATCGCAGCAATTGTCCTGGAAGCCGGCACAGTCGCTTATTTGTATCGAGACAAAATTGCCGATGTGGTTAGAACATATACAGGCTCGTCGAATGTTCAGGATATGGTCGTACAACCGGAAGAGGATGCAACTGCTGCCTCTGAATTGCTCATTCCAACCATCACCATATCGAATACACCGTCAATCACCCCATCGGTCACACCCTCGGGTACACCATCGGCAGAGATTGCTGGTGACAGTAACAACGCTAATGACGCAAACCTCAGTGTCAACGCCACACCCAGCCCGAGTGGAAATAATGGCAACCATTACGGAAACACACCAAAGCCTGAACGAACGAAAGAACAAAATAATACTAATAACAATAATGATGGCAGTGGCGGTAACGGGGGCAACAACAATAATGGGAATAAAAATAAGTAAACTGTGCTGACTGCATGAAATCGGCACTTGCAACGGCGTTCATCAGATCTGATGAACGCCGTTTTGATTCACCCCCTTTGAGCGGCGAACATTACACACTCAAAATACATTTCGCTTTTTATTTATATTTCGCTAACATACCCATGCTATAATCTTCCTCCGAAAAGGTAAATTATGCTGAAAAGTTTTGTCAAAATCTTCGGGGGTGACCCCAACAAAAAAATCATCGAACAATTAAGTGGAGTGGTTGAAGAGATCAATTCACTGGAGCCGGAATTCGAAGCGCTCAGCGATGAAGCGTTACGCGCCAAAACGGACGAGTTCCGCGAGCGCATCACATCCAGTATGGGCAACGTGGAAGGCCTGGAGGTGAAGGAGCAGTTCAAGGTTGAGCAGGAAGCGTTGGAAGAGATCCTGCCTGAAGCGTTTGCGGCAGTCCGCGAAGCATCCAAACGCACGATCGGCTTGCGTCCTTATGATGTGCAGTTGATCGGTGGAGTCATCTTGCATCGCGGCTCGATCTCAGAGATGCGGACGGGCGAAGGCAAAACCCTGGTCGCCACAATGCCGATCTATCTCAACGCCTTGCTTGGCAAAGGAATTCATCTGATTACGGTGAATGATTATCTGGCACGCCGTGATGCGCGCTGGATGGCACCCATTTTTCATATGCTGGGTCTGACCATCGGTGTTTTGCAAATGGCGGCAGTGACTGAAAATGGCAAGAAGGCTTTTCTGGTGGATTTCGAACGCGAGTCGCCGCATGAAGACCAGCATCACCTCCGCATGGTGGATCGCAAGCTTGCCTACGAAGCCGACGTGACCTATGGGACCAACTCCGAATTCGGCTTCGATTATTTGCGCGACAATATGACCATGCGCTTAAGTGACCGTGTGCAACACGGGCATCACTACGCGATCATCGATGAAGTGGACAATGTGTTGATCGATGAAGCACGCACACCGCTTATCATCTCAGGTCCAGCATCAGGCAATCTCGAGTGGTACGGTAAGATGTCGCAGGTGGTGAGCCAATTCAAGCCGGAAGATTATGAAGTTAACGAAAAGGATCGCAACGCCTCGTTCACAGAAGTTGGGCTGGCACATGCCGAACAATTGATTGGTCAGCCTTTGATGGACCCGGATAGACCGGAAGACGTAACACCTGAACAAGCGCGCTTGCGAGGTCATCTTGAGCAGGCGATGCGCGCGCATTTTCTCTTCAAGCGCAATAAAGATTATCTTGTACAAGGCGGCAAAGTAATCATCATTGATGAGTTCACCGGGCGACTCATGCCAGGCCGAAGATGGAGTGATGGTTTGCATCAGGCAGTGGAAGCCAAGGAAGGCGTGAAGATCGAGGCTGAAAATGTCACCTACGCCACCATCACCATTCAAAATTATTTCCGCATGTATCAAAAACTGGCGGGCATGACCGGTACCGCCCTTACCGAAGCCGAAGAGTTCAACAACATTTATAAAGTTGAGGTGGTACCTGTGCCGCCCAATCTTGAATATCAAGCCTTTGGCAAACAGGCACCTCTGGTTGAGATCAAAGCAAAAGATGACGACGGTTACACCTACAACTATTTCGCCAGGCGTGAAGATACCCAGAAGACTCCGCTCTTCTATCGCCGGAAAGATTACCCGGATGTCATCTACCGAACTGTGGAGGCAAAACTGCGCGCGCTGGTTACAGAAATTGTGCGCGAATACATTCTCGGGCGTCCGCTGCTGATAGGGACTACGTCAGTTGATTCCTCGGAAAGACTCTCGCAACGCCTCAAGGCGGAACCTGTTCGCCGTTTACTGCAAATTGCCCTCGTCCGACGCGTTTGGATGGATGCAAATAAACGTGAAGAGGACGGACGCCTCATCCCTGAACTGGCGCAATTCAACGACGCGGCCGATAAAATTTCACCCGATGTTTTGCGCAAATTCATCCAACCCTTCGGGCTGACAACGGTCAGCCTGGAGGATGCAGCCAACCTCCCGATTGTTCTCGATATCCTGCGACTCGGTACACAAGATGTAAACCGACTGAAGTCGGTGCTACAGGGGGGCGTACCTCATCAAGTGCTCAACGCGCGCAAACATACAGAGGAGTCGCAGATCATTGCGGGCGCGGGTGCGTTCGGCGCTGTGACCATCGCCACCAACATGGCCGGCCGCGGTGTGGATATTAAACTCGGCGGTGAGATCGCCGAGGAGGTAATCTCGGCGGTTCATCGCGTACTTCGCAAAGCGGGCTATGAAAATCCTTTTGATATGACGCTCGAAGAACGCCGCCAAATTCTCAAGAATGTTGATCCATCCAATTACAGCATCTACGCGGCCGAGGTCAATCTCTTCCTGCAATATTTTGAAGACATGGAACGCGTCAAGGAACTTGGTGGTCTGCATGTCATCGGTTCTGAACGACATGAAGCCCGCCGCATTGATAATCAGCTGCGCGGTCGTGCCGCACGCCAGGGCGACCCGGGTTCTTCCCGTTTCTATCTTTCGCTTGAAGATGAACTCATGCGAATTCAAGGCGGCTCGCGGGTCAGCGATCTCATGGTCACCCTCAAAGTGGATGACTCACTTCCACTTGAAGTTCGCCTAGTCGGAAATATCATCGAGCAATCGCAACATCGCATCGAAGGCGCCAACTTCGATGTCCGCAAGCATTTGCTTGAATATGACGATGTCCTCAACAAACAACGCGCCCAAATCTACAGTCAGCGCGACCGCATCTTCGTGAAAGAAGATTTGAGTGATGACATTCAAGAGATGCTGGACGTTGAGATCAAACAACGCGTTGAAACCGGACTCGTTGACGAAGAAGGGCCCTGGAAATTGATCGCCTGGCTCGAACAAGTCCAGCCGCCGTTCATGGCGGACAACCGCCTCTTCCCCAGTTTTGGCCTGGCTCTGTTGCTAAAAGAATTATCCAAATCTGATCCTTCGTCAAGCTCAGGACAGGCTTTCCGCCAATCCACCCTTGATATTATTACCCGCGCCATCGAAGCGGAAAATACTCATCACCTGAACGCCATCGAGGGCATGATTGACCGAACAGAGGAGGCGTTTGAGGCACAGGTCGCCTCTCGCATGGATTCAGTGGATGCCTACTTCGACGGTTTGCGCGATATGGAGGAAACGCCGCGTCCGCAGAAGATGTTGGAAGAGGTTAGTGCGCTCACCGGCGTGCCGATAAAATTATCCAACGAGCAACTCCGCACTTTTGGGGAAGATGCTTTTGACTCCAAAGAAACCATCAAAAGTCTGGTCACCGCCCAATTGACCGGGCTGTATGCCTCACGCTTGATCGCATCCATTCAGAATCGTGTTGGCGAAGCGCTGGGTGATAAATTTGAAATCAAGGATTGGAATGACGCGGCAGATCAGATTCAGGATGTCGCAGGCAAAGCCCTGGAACGTCGCCGCGAACGACTGGTTGGCGAGAACGGTCAGGTTGCAAATGATATTGATGGTTTGATGCCATCAGAGTTGAATGATACAAGCAAATTCCAATTGTTGCTGTCGCTCTCACAAGGCGCACGCACCGTCTTCGACCAAAAGACACACCGTCAGGTAAAACAGGTCTTCAACCGTTTTGGTTATATCTTCCTTATCGCGCAATTGCTGGATGGATATGATGCCGACCAACTCACAGATGAGGTATTGGAGCATCTTGAAAAAGCGGACGAAGCTTTGCGGTTGGCGATCGGTCAAAGTGAATTCAACCGGCTCTCAGCAAATGCCGCGCGCCTTGCGGATTTTGGTCCGCCGGCACAAATGGCTTTCGGCGGAGAAAAGCTCAATGAAACCGTGGCAAGCCTCGGTGAGTCTGACCGGGAGATGCTGGTCGAGTCGGTCGGGAAATATATATTGAACGAAATCCGCCGTCAGTTGTTGCTGGGCGCCACATCCGAGTTATGGGTCGAGTATCTCACGCGCATCGAAGCCTTGAGGGTTTCAATTGGATTGGAGGCTTACGCACAACGCGACCCGCTGGTACAATATAAAACGAGAGCATCCGAAATGTTTGTGCAATTGATGGAAGATATTCGAGGGCTGGTGGTCAGCCGTGCATTTGCGGCGCAACGCAGATCAGTTGAGATCACTCCTGTGGAGACCAGCGATGCACCTGAAGTAACACAGAGCATTGCTGCGGATGAAAGCGACAAGAAAAAGAAACGCCGGCGACACTAACCAAACCTAGCAGTATGACAGACCGAGTCACCGCTTCGCTGAACACTTATCGCGCCCTCCCAAAGGTGGAATTACATCGCCATTTGGAGGGCTCGTTGCGTTTGGACACCATGGTGGAAATTGCACGCCAGCATGGCATCGAGATCCCTGAGGATGTGATACGGTTGAGTACGCTGGTGCAGGTGCAGGAAGAGGATAAATTCACCTTCCAGAATTTTCTTTCCAAATTCAATACACTACGATTATTCTATCGTTCGCCCGATGTGATCCATCGCATCGCCCGCGAAGCAATCGAGGACGCGGCAAAAGATAACGTAAAGTACATGGAATTACGTTTCACCCCCGTAGCATTGAGCCGCGCGGAACGCTTCCCCCTGCACGATGTGATCGATTGGGTAATGACAAGCTCCAAGGAAGCCGCAGAGAAACAAGGCGTGATCGTGAATTTGATCGCTTCGGTGAACCGACATGAAAGCCCGGACCTCGCCGAGCAGGTTGCCTGGCTGGCGGCGGAACACATGGAAGATGGTCTCGTTGCACTCGATCTGGCGGGCAATGAAGCCGAGTTCAAATCCGAACCATTCTATGGTATCTTCAAGGAAGCCAAACAAGCCGGTCTGCATGTGACCATCCATGCTGGTGAATGGGGACCTGCAACCCACATCAAGGAGGCCATTGAAGACCTTGGTACGGAAAGGATTGGTCATGGTGTCCGTATTCTTGAAGACGAAAACATTACTGCGCTGGCAAAAGAACGCGGCACAGCCTTCGAAGTCTGCATAACGAGCAATTACCAAAGCGGAGTTGTCGCCGCACTGGACGCCCACCCACTTACGAAAATGCTGAACGCCGGACTTAACGTCACGATCAACACGGATGACCCAAGCATTTCCCGCATCACGTTAAGCCACGAATATTACACCGCCTGTGAGGACCTGCAAATGCCACAAACTATTTTGAAGGAACGCGTTGTCGCCGCGGCACAAGCCGGGTTTTTACCCGCCAGCGAAAAGGAGAAGTTGGTAAAACAACTTAGGAAAGATTTGAAAATTTAAATTGCACCACAAAGACCCCAAGGGTATCAAAGGCGCTCCTTTGTATCTTTCGTGATTTTGTGGTGACCTCACCCCTGACCCCTCTCCTACCCGGAGAGGCGAGAATGGGGCAAAACCACCAAAGGAGTATCACATGCAAGATCTATTTAATTCACGCGACACATTAAAAGTTGGGGATAAGGATTACGTCTTCTACCGTTTGGATGCGCTGGAAAAAGCGGGGCTGACCCAGCTCAAGCGGCTTCCGTTTTCGATCCGCATCGTGCTTGAGGCGGCTCTTCGCCAATGCAACGATAAAGAGATCACCCAGAACGATGTGAGGAACATCACCGCATGGACGCCGCAAGGCTACCGCCCAGGCATTCCATTCCTACCGGCGCGCGTCGTGATGCAGGATTTCACAGGTGTCCCCGCGGTGGTTGATCTCGCCGCGATGCGCTCGGCTGTTGCAAAACTTGGTGGCGACCCCAAGACGATCAATCCGCTTGTGCCTGTGGATCTGGTCATCGACCACTCCGTGCAGGTTGATTTCTTCGCCACAGCCGATGCTCTGAATCGCAACACCGAAATGGAATTCTTCCGTAACCGTGAGCGCTATGAATTCCTCAAATGGGGACAGCAAGCCTTCAAGAACTTCCGTGTCGTTCCTCCGATGACCGGCATCGTACATCAAGTCAACCTTGAATATTTGGCGGATGTAGTGATGAACAAAAAAGAGGGCGACTATACAATCGCCTTCCCCGATACTTTGGTCGGCACCGACTCACATACCACCATGATCAACGGTCTCGGTGTGCTTGGCTGGGGTGTCGGCGGCATCGAAGCCGAAGCCGTGATGCTTGGTCAACCCATGGACATGCTTCTGCCGGATGTCATTGGCTTCAAGCTATATGGCAAACTTCAAGATGGTGTCACCGCGACTGACCTTGTTCTCACCGTCACACAGATGCTCCGCAAGAAAGGCGTTGTAGATAAATTCGTAGAGTTCTTCGGTCCGGGTCTTGAGATGATGAGTCTCACCGATCGTGCCACGATTGCGAATATGGCACCCGAATATGGCGCGACCATCGGCTACTTCCCTGTGGATGCTGAAGCGCTGCGCTACATGCGATTAACTGGTCGCTCCGAAGAGACCGTTGCCCTCACTGAAGCCTACATGCGTGCGCAGGGACTCTTCCACGAAGCGGGTATGCCTGAGCCTGAATACACCGATACGCTCGAACTGGACCTCTGGTCCGTTGTGCCCTCATTGGCTGGACCCAAACGCCCGCAGGATCATGTGCCAATGTCTGAATTGAAAGAGACATTCAAAAAAGCATTATCCGCGCCTGTCAAAGAACGCGGCTTCGAACTAAAACCTGAAGCCTTGAACACCGAAGCCACATTCGGCACGAACGGCGGCACACAAAAAATGAAACACGGCGCGATCGTGATCGCCGCGATCACATCCTGCACAAATACATCCAACCCATCTGTCATGGTCGCGGCGGGACTGGTTGCAAAGAAGGCTGTTGAAAAAGGACTCACCGTCAAGCCCTATGTTAAGACATCACTTGCACCCGGCTCGCGGGTTGTGACTGAATATCTAAAACAGGCTGGTTTAATTGACCCGCTCGCGAAACTTGGCTTTAACGTCATTGCTTACGGATGTACAACCTGTATAGGAAATTCGGGGCCGCTTCCGGGTGAAGTCGCCAAAGCAGTGACCGGGTCTGATCTGGTTGCGGCGGCGGTCATCTCAGGGAATCGAAACTTCGAGGGCAGAGTTCACCCATTGGTGAAGGCAAACTTCCTCGCCTCCCCGCCGCTTGTCGTCGCATATGCGCTGGCTGGTACC
>Ga0180069_1000065_pt1 | contig 22597 bp, 20 predicted proteins | sample EasRivERM_16_10D_2_FD_121793 | JGI IMG/M metagenome (GOLD analysis project Ga0180069, IMG submission 121793) | Soil microbial communities from meander-bound floodplain in the East River, Colorado, USA - East River metaG ERMLT231B'_16_10D | ecosystem: Environmental > Terrestrial > Soil >...
CCTGCAACGTTTGTCTGCTTGTTACACAAAATCTTGTCGCATTGGCAAACATCCAAACTTCGCGTGTACTTACCAAATGCTACTTGACCCTGTTGCTACTTTCTTACGTTGATAGATATGGGATGGGCGGCTGCCCATCCCTACACGGATAAAATTATGAAAAAAATATTCGCCATCGCATGGAAAGACGCCATCATCCGATTTGCAAGTTCATCGGAGTTGTTATTCTTCATCATCCTGCCCATTGTATTTACCTTCCTATTGGCAGGCGGAACACCACAAGGGGACGAAGATCCACGTATTTCGTTATTGGTGGGGGATGAAGCACAAACGACAATTTCAGCACAGATCATTGATGAACTCGAAAACTCGACCGCCGTCCGCCCTGACGTATTGACGCGCGCGGAGGCGCAGAATCAATTCGATGACCGTCGCGCAGATGCGGTATTTTTCATCCCCGCAGGTATTGATATTGCAGCGCTACAAAACAGCTCGGCAGAAGTGGAACTCCTTCAACAGCCCAACAATATCAACGCGACGATTGCCGAGCGCGCCGTGTTGACTGCGATTCGTCGAGTGAGCAGCGCCATCTCTGCCGCACAGAATGCAGTGAGCGCGCGCGAATCAAAACAACCTTTTGCTTCGGATGCAGAAAAACAAACATATTTCAAGAGTTCGCTGGAAATGGCACAAACCATTCAAGCTGATGCACCCGAACGCGTGACTGTTGTCCAGGGTTTGACTGAAGACCAGGTCGATTATGATCCACGCGCCAATTCATCTGCGGGACAACTCATCACATGGGTGTTCATTCCGTTGTTCGGCATATCCGCGCTGTTTGCATTCGAACGCCAGCAAGGGACACTACGCCGCCTGCTCACCACGCCCTCGCGCAAAGCGACATTCTTATTGGGCACAATTTCCGGTCAGGTTGCAATAGCACTCGTGCAAATGTTATTACTCGTTGGCTTTGGTATTCTTGCGATGAAACTTAACTGGGGGCGCGAGCCACTCGCATTATTCTTAATCCTATTTTGCTCTGCGCTTGCCGCGGCAGCGTTCGGGACCACGATGGGCACATTCATCAAGACCGAAGGTCAGGCAAGCGGATTAAGCATCATGTTCGGCATGGTCTTTGCATTGATGGGCGGATGCTGGTATCCGCTTGAATTGTTCCCGCCTGCGATACAAAATGCCGTAAAGGTTTTACCAACCACCTGGGCAATGCAAGGCATGTTGGATCTAGTGTTACGCGGAGGCGGATTGGTGGATATCTTGCCCGAAGCGGGAGTCCTGCTGGGGTTTGCGGTGATATTTTTTAGCGTAGGTGTAATGAGATTCCGTTTTGAGTGAGGAAAATATTTTTCGGACAGTAGCAAATCAAAGCGTCGCTCTGAGCGAGTCGAAGAGTCCCGCTTGCGAGGCGGGACTCTTATAATTAATCCGTTACCAGTAATGCTTTTGCCATCCGCCCATGCAGTTGACCAACACCGCGCGCAAGGTTCATAAAAGTAGTCCACAGGAGAAAACCACCCAAAACCAAAAGCGGATACGACCAGTTCGGGAAGGAATATCGTATGCCATTGTTATATATCGCGCCGATCCCCAAACCCTCCTGCATGATTGGAATGGCAATGAACGAGAGCGAAAAACTCAATACGGTGACAAAGGACACGAAGTAAAACGTCCCCAAAACAAATTGAATGAACATATATAGGATCGAGAACCAGGTGTGCCTGTCCATCGCGAGTTCTTTGAGGCGGTCGAGCCACTTCAGGTTTGGTTGTGTGAATAGTGGGCGACGCGGCATCCGCACGCCAAGCAAGCCTTCCACGAGCCGCCCTTCCAGCAATGCCAGCCCGCGCACGGAGAGGAAGAACAGTAATGCGAAGGGCAAGCCAAAGATGAAGAGTGAGAACGATATGGAGGTCGCCAGCCCGGTCACTGCCCACGAGAAATAAAAGACACCTGTGACGAACGCGATCAACATATAGAGCAATGCGCCCCATGCACGCGTATCGGTATAGACACCAAAGAAACGAGCCACTGCGGATTCGGTTTTTTGACTTTCGCGCGCAAGTTGCGGAACAGTGCGACGCTCCACTTCAGCATAAGCCGACGCAGTTTCGGCTGGTGAGCCATATTGATCAATGACGGAATTCAACGCCGCTTCCTGCGACAATTCAGGTTGTTTCTCGCGCAAGTTAACCAGCGCAGCTCTGAGATGTTCCTCTGCATCTGCGAGCGCATCCTGCGCCGTCGCAGCGTCACTGTCTTTGAGTTCAGCTTTTAATTGATCGAGATATTCTTCAATTGATTTGATCATCTTTATACTCCTTTGATCGCCTTGTCGACGAACGATTTCATTTGTTTCCAAACGCCCTGCCAGACGCCAAGCGTTTCCTTGCCTTCTGCCGTGATCTCATAATATCTGCGGGGCGGACCTGAGACCGAAGGCTCCACTTTACTTTCCAACAAGCCGCCATTCTCCAGCGAATGCAGCACGGGATACAACGCGCCCTGCTTCATGAAGGATGCATCGCCGCTGTAGTCCTCGAGCAGTTTTGCGATCTGGTATCCATACATGGGTTCGGTGCTTTTCTCCAACACACTGAGCAACACCAGCGATGCGATGCCAGCGTTCAACTCTTTCTGGAATTTCTTGGTAACAATAGGTGAGTCAACCATAGTACTCCTTTCAGTAGACTGGGTTTATTACTATTATTAGATTGATAATAGCATCAAATTGCGAGTATGTCAAGGGTTTTAACCACAAAACCCCTCCTTCTCTGGAGGGGTTTTGGATTCGGGAAAATAATCCTTATTGAGCAGGTCTCAAAACAGGTTGAGGCTTTTCACGCGAGGTCGGGAAGAATCCAATTGGCAATTCAATGGGCGTAAAAGTCTGTCCGTTTTGCAAATCGGCATACGCGACATAGTAAAGACCGACATCACTACTGTCAAAACGCTGGAACACGAACAGGATATATTTTCCATCCGGGCTCCAGGTTGCATCACGATAACAACAAACACCATTCATGGGATTGAGCAGTATTTCCTGTTGGGCATTACTGTCATATAAATACAGATCACCGAAGCCATCATTACGAATGGAATCATTCAACAGGAATAAGTGGTCGCCATCCCAATCATAACTTGTGATCTTCTTGGTGCTTTCATTATTTGAATAACCGAAATGTAAACCGGGGATCTTGTCCACACGCGTGGGGCCAGTATTGGCACAGTTCGGAATATCAACATACAACAATGAGATTTGATCGGAGTTGATCAGCTCGGTATCTACAATCCGCGCGGCGATATATTTGCCATCGTTCGACCAAAGTACATCGCGGAAAGAGAATTGATTGTAAAAGCAAAAGCTTTTCATCACCGTTGATAGGCTAAATCGTGTATCGACCTTGCTCAAGGTATCCAGATCGAACGGCACAATGTTCAACGTTTTTTGAACACTGATCGCCACCAGTTTTCCATCTGGCGATACCCGGAAACCTTCCAGTTCTTCGCCCAAATTAAAGCAGGCAATCTGTTTGGTCTCCTTGGTATTCCCATCCACAAGATAAGCACAATTGCGGGCTATATACACCAGACGATTACCAGGAATCCAGTGCAAGTTCGATTTGGCGGAATTATCCGTCCGCACCCGGATCAAATTACTACCGTCTGTGTTCATGAGATAGATTTGGTTCCCGGAAAGGAAGGCGATCAGGTCTGCGCCACCGGGCGCAGGGATGATGGTTGGCTCAGGTGTTTGTGTGACTGTGGGTTGAGGCGTGAAGGTCGGGAGCACAGTAGCAGTTGGCGGGATGGTTGGAGAAACAGGAACCAGGCTGGGGGTCGGGTTGGAGGCGGGCGATAGAAAAGGCAATTGCCCACCGAGCGCAAGCAATCCCACGATCGAAATTAAGATGATGACTCCCAAGGTCAGCCAGCCGGTCACGCGTCCGCGTGAGGAGGCAAGGATGCCAGGTCTATCCACCAATGTCGCCGATGGATTCAGAAGACGGCCATCGCCAAAGGCGCTTTGGTTCAAGGCACGCGCAAGATCGAGAGCGGTTTCATAACGATCAAACTTATCTTTTGCCATGGCGGTCTTGATGATCGTATCGACCTCGGGCGGTAAATCCGGGTTGACTTCAAGGATTTCAGGGATGGGTTGTTCAAGATAAGCGCGGACTTTTTCAATGGAGGTATTGGTCGAGAATCTTTCTATTGATCTACCAGTTAGCATCTGATAAATAACAACGCCCAGAGCATATACATCACTGCGCGCATCCACACGGTCATCGTAGGCCTGCTCGGGACTCATATATCCCGGCGTGCCCACCACGCGGCTCTCCGTGTTTTCGTCAACTGAGACCTCGGTCAACTTTGCCACGCCAAAATCAGAAATGTAGGGGTTGTCGTTCAGATCAAAAAGGATGTTATCGGGTTTGATATCACGGTGGATAATGCCTTGTTTATGGGCATGATCCAATGCAACCGTAATGCGTTCAATGATGCGCGCAGTATCCTGAAGTGAGAATTTGCCCTCCTGAATGAGCATGGAAAGCGACCCGCCCGCCATGTAACGCATCACAAAATAAGGCCGACCATCCTGCTCCCCCACATCATAGACCGGCACAATGGCAGGATGCTCCAAAGAGGCAATTGTTTCCAATTCTTTTTTGAAACGCTCAAGCGAATTTGCCTCCTTACCCAAAGACTCAGGCGGCAGGACCTTTACGGCCACATCCCGTTTGGAACTTGGGTCAAAAGCGAGATAAACGGTTGCCATCCCCCCGTGCCCGAGCGTCTCTTTGATCTCATACCTGCCAATTGTTCTAGAAGCCATTATCCTCAAGTATAACAACGCCAAAGAGGTGACGCAAGCAATATGTGATTCAGAAAGATTGCCGTTAACCGCCAATCTTGCCTGAATTCTAGGAGATTAGAATGGATTAGCCGATAAAATGTCTGTTTTGAAAAAAGCCTCGCTTCGTGCGAGGCTTCGAGTTACTTCTGTTTCGAATTTAGGTTTTCCCATTTCTGACAGTAAAACCTCATCCACGAGGGATCCTAAAGGGACACAAAGGGGCAGTTTTTTTGAGATTGACGAATACAAGCGAAAGAGGCTTTGGGCAGTGTATAATTTTCAAAATGGACACAAAAAATCAAACGGATATCAATCGCTATATTCTGCTTTTGGAAAAACCAGGCTATAGTTTTTTGTTTGCATTTATTGTGTATTTTGCTTTATCCACACTAGGGGGCTCACCTTTTCGTACTCAAGAACTTGCCTACTTCAATTACCTGGCAGATGCTTTTTTACACGGTCAATTGAATTTGAGGCTTATCCCAACTTCCACATTCGATCTTTCATTTTACAATGGAAATTTTTATCTGTACTGGCCGCCCATGCCAGCAATCGTCCTGATGCCGTTTGTAGCGCTCTTCGGTGTTGGATTTAGCGATGTGTTTTTTACTGTGCTGGTAGGCGCAACAAATGTTGCAGTTGTGGCAATGCTCCTTCGTGAGGCGCATAGCGAGAAACTTATTGTAGCCGACGAAATTTATCGGGCATGGCTTGTTTTATTTTTCGCATTGGGAACAGTGCATGTTTATCTGGCCCCTTTTGGGAGCGTATGGTTTACAGCGCAGGTATTGGGTTTTCTTTTTGTCGGGTTGGGTTATGTTTCCGCAATAAAACTTAAAGGTGTGGCTTCATTCGTGGTAGCGGGTGTAATGATGGCCTGTGCCATGCTTACCCGCAATCACCTGATTTTTACCGGCATCTGGCCTGCTTATTATTTACTGCACAAAAACTGGAATAATCGTCCAAGGTTATTCTTTTACACAGTGCTGGCTTTTCTGCCCGTGTTTATTCTTGGGATGTTGTTTCTTTTATATAATCATGCGCGTTTTGGCAATCCTTTTGAACTCGGGATTCAATATCATAATATGTCGCTGTTTTTTGAGGAGAATTACAAAAAATATGGGGCATTTAATATTTATTATTTACCCATTAATTTCTATTACCAATACATTCATTACCCACTCCCTATTACAGAAGAAAGCTATATGGGTGGTTCTCTTTTTCTGCTAAGCCCGGTCTTCTTTTATGCATTTCGCGGAATATTTCGCGGCTATCGCAATCCCAATGTTGTGGCGTGGATGGCTTCCATTCTTGCTACGAGTATTCCCATCCTCCTGTTGATGGGAACAGGTTGGATACAATATGGTCCACGCTACACACTTGACTTTACAATACCATTATTAATGTTAACTGCCAACGGAGTTCAACCAACATCCAGGCGCCTGCTTTTCTATCTTACAGCCATCTCAATTATTCAATATATCCCAGGCGTGTTTAATTTTTCTTGATAACCCATGCCTTCTCAATTACCGTATCAGGATAAGCCTAGTCGCTGGTCAAGTCATTCGTTGATCGCCGCGCGCCTGCATAGTATTCCTGCAAAAAGCAAAGTATTGGATGTGGGAACCGCATCTGGAATGCTTGCGCGTATGTGTGAGGATCATTCGCATCGTCTCTTTGGCGTGGAACCCAACCCTGAGTGGGCACAAATCGCATCGCCCTTATACGAAAATATCTGGGTGGGTTACATAAATGATATGGATGACGAATCGCTAAAAGACTATGACGCTGTTGTTTCAGCGGATATTCTGGAACATCTTTCTGCGCCTGAGACAACTTTGCAAAAACTGGTCTCGTTGGAGGGGTCGAATTGTACTTTTCTGATTTCCATGCCAAATATCGCCAATCTTTGGGTAAGAATCAACTTGTTATTTGGACGTTTTGATTATACAGACCTCGGTATTCTTGACCGAACACACCTACGGTTCTTCACGCGCAAAACTCAGATTGCTATGGTTAACAAAGCAGGGTTGGGAATCGCTTCCATTCAGGTCACATCAATCCCATTGGAACTAATCTCCAGTTATTTTGTTTCATCTCCTGGTAAGATCATTCATTCCATTTTTGCTAAACTTACGTTTTTGTTCCCGACCCTCCTTGGCTATCAATTCATTGTTGAAGCAAGAAAACCAGTATAGTTACATGAATAAAAAAAATGTCTTCATTGTTTTGCCCGCATATAATGCCGCAAAAACACTATTGCGCACGTTGGATGAAATACCGCCGGAATATCGTCAAAACATTATTCTTGTGGATGATGCATCCAGTGACAATACTGTGGAAATTGCACAGAAAGCCGGGTTGACAGTAATCGTTCATCAACGCAATCTTGGCTATGGCGGAAATCAAAAAACTTGTTACCAAGAATCCTTAGAACGCGGGGCAGATCTTGTGGTCATGCTTCACCCTGACCACCAATACGATGCAAAGGTCATTCCGCATTTGATCCAGCCTATTTTGGATGGTGAAGCTAATGCAGTCTTTGGATCCCGTATGTTGGGTGGGCATCCACTGGAAGGAGGCATGCCCTGGTGGAAATATGTGGCAAATGTTTTACTTACAGCCTTTGCAAATATCGTTTTCCGACGTTACCTCACCGAGATCCACTCAGGCTTTCGCGCTTACTCACGCCAATACCTTGAAACGGTACGTTTTATGGAAAACAGCAACGACTTTATATTCGATACGGAAATCATCGCGCAAGGCATGATGTGCAAACTTACTTTTCAAGAAGTGCCAATTACCACTCGTTATTTCCCCGAAGCCTCCTCCATCAATTTGCGCCGAAGTATTATTTATGGGTTTGGCATTTTGGGAGTGCTGATAAAATTTTGGTTTCATCGAACTGGGCTGATACGTTTTCAAAAACTCGAACCACATAAGAAATAATTATTTCTGGTCAAAATGCGCAATGAAATCAATAATACTTTTAACCCTTCTCTTCATTGTTACCATTCTGTTGACTTCCAACATAACCACGAATCGGATTTCCACGCCCGACCCTGATACGCCTCCCACACAGTCGCATCTCGCATCGCCTTCAAACGTCCAAAGGGCTACGTCAGGTGCCGTGCCACTTGCGTATATCTCGGCGCTCGTTAGCGTAGGCTTGCCAAACAGCCTGGTTTTGACAAGCCATATTGTGGCAATGTGGACACTTTAGCACAGTCCTATTTCAGCCCATTCTTTTAGCTATGTCTTTTTTTTTATCCTTCGTAACCCGTTGTCTTATTTGTGTTGAGAAGAGAGTTTCCTATTAATAATGGCAAAGCCAAATCTTACTTATCCTGGATCTCAGCCGCTCTGAACGTGTTCGCCATGAGCATGGCAATCGTCATCGGACCCACGCCGCCGGGGACAGGTGTAATGAACCCAGCCACTTCCTTTGCTTCCTCAAAATTGACATCGCCGACCAGTTTCTGGCGCGGCTTGCCGGTCTTCTGACTAATGAGCGGTGAGCCATCGGGGTTGAGCAATGGGATACCGTTGATACCCACATCAATGATCGCCGCGCCGGGTTTGATCCAGTCGCCGCGCACCATTTCTGCACGACCAATGGCCGCGATGATGATATCCGCCTGACGCAGGATGGCCGGAATATCCTTCGTGCGTGAGTGGACGACTGTTACCGTGGCATTTTCCTTGACAAGCAAAAGTGCGGCAGGCATACCGACGATATTTGAACGACCCAACACCACCGCGTTCGCACCTGAGATTTTCACTCCAGCTTCCTTGAGCAAATAGATACAACCAAAAGGCGTACAAGGCACGAACAACGGTTCGCGTCCCTTCTGGGCAAGCCGACCAAGATTGATCGGTGAGAATCCATCCACATCCTTTTCGATGCTGATGAGTTGCAACACACGCTCTTCATCCAAATGGGCGGGCAAAGGCAACTGCACTAAAATGCCGTGCACTTTCGGATCGGCATTTAATTCCTTGATGAGTTTTTCCAGATCAGCCTGCGTAATATCCGCTGGCGTTGGATGATGATAGGATGTCATCCCCAGATCAGCACAAGCCTTCTGCTTCATGCTCACGTACGTCGCCGAGTCGATCCGTTCCCCAACCAACACCGTCGCCAACCCCGGTTGAGACTTCCCCTCCGCAATTCGTTTGGCTACTTTTTCTTTAACCTCATCGCGCACCTTTTGCGCGATGGCTGTTCCATCAATTAACTGAGCAGTCATGTAAGTTCTCCTTTTTCGAGATTGCTTCCATTCTACATCCCCATCCATTTTCCAAAAAGTGACACTTATCCCGTATTCAAGATTACGCCCTTCAATTTATCCCCAGAACAATTCTGCAACAAAACCACATTCAACTCGTTCCAGCGCGGCGAAGGCGCAAATGCCTGTACGCGCAAATAATTTTCCGTCAACCCTTCCATTTGCCAGCCCCACTCGCCCATCTCTGAAGTCGATTCCCATAATACGGACATCTTCCGCCCGACAAATTTTTCACGATAGGACCTCGCAGACTCTTCAAGCAAATCTGTCAGGATGTGATTCCGCTTCTTTCCAAGCTCAGGCCTGACCTGTCCTTTCATCCTTACCGCCCCTGTGCCTGGACGCGGCGAATACGTGAAGACGTGTCCGCCTGCGAAATTGATCTCACGCACGAAATCAAGAGTCTGCGCAAACTCTTCTTCTGTCTCACCAGGAAAGCCTGCGATAATATCGGTCGTTATTGCAACATCGGGCATTACATCACGCGCCGCAGATACCAGCTGACGGAATGAATTGGGCGTGGTCTTGCGCCTCATCCGCTTCAGCGTGGATTCGCTTCCAGATTGCAAAGGCAGGTGCAGGTGAGGCATGAGGCGTTTCCCTGAGCTTGTCGAAGGGTCCCAGAGAGAAAAGAAATCCGAAGTTAAATCCCAAGGTTCAAGTGATGAGAGACGCAAACGCGGTGTATCGGTCTCACGCAGAATTGCTGTAATGAGCTCAGATAAATGCAAATCAAAATCATAGCCCCATGAACCGAGATGAACGCCAGTTAAAACAATTTCCTTTGTGCCGCCATCCAACGCGGCTCGAATATCGAGAATCACGTCTGCAATATGACGGCTTCGCCCTTCACCGCGCGCAACGGTCGTAATGCAAAACGTGCATTGATTGTCACAGCCATCCTGCACTTTGATGAAGGCGCGCGTGCGGCGATGCAGACCTGGCAAAGGCTGGCGTGTTATGGGTTCAAGGTCGAAGGTTTTAGATGGAAGGTTAAGGACATCGGCAACGAGTTGATCTTTGCGATCATTCATGACCACACGCAAAACATTCGGCAACTCATTTGCTTTTTGCGGCTGAAGGGTCGTCCAACAACCGGTTGCCACAATTTCATTTACCCCCGCCCGCGCGATCTGCCGGATCTTACTGCGGGAAACTGATGCGGCATCATTCGTCACTGCGCAGGTATTGACCACCGCCATATCCGCATGTTCGGCAGTTGCGACAATTTCATGTCCTGCGGCGCGGAATTGCCGCGCCATCGTTTCGATTTCGCTTTGATTGAGTCTACAGCCAATGGTATCGAGATAGATTTTCATATTGTCTGTGTAAGGACGGGGTCTCCCCGCCCAGGGCGAGAGGACCTCGCCCTTACATTCAATTTACGGTTGCATCACCACAAAATTATCGAACGACACATCCACGCCGGGTTGCGAGAATGAGCCGGCGAGCACGCCCACATCACCTGATGGCAGGTCGTCATCCTGCACAACTGCGACTTGATTGAAGTTCAAATAAAAGGTCAGGGTATTATCAATACAATCTGCACGCATATGATTAAACGCATTCGGCTGAATCAACGCACTGGGTTGCATTTCACTCTGACCCAGCAATGTAGTTTGACCATTGATAAATTTTCCAATGGCATAATAGCCATCATTCGAAATAATAAAGAAATAATAGTTCCCGCCGTGATAACGGCACATCAACCCCATGCGGTTCTCGTCAGGCCCTGCCAGTTTCAAGGCATCGGCTTCGATACGCACATCGCCATAATTCTTTTCAGGCGTGGACCAGTAATTCAAGCCAGGTAGTTGCACCAAAATCCGAAAGCCGCCTTCGAAATAATCCATGATGCCGCCATCGTTGGCAAAACGGTCCCAGCCGGTGGTGCTGGCTTCAAACTCATCCTGAAAGAGCACCGTGCCGGAAGGTGCGATCGGCGTTGCGGGTGTTGGCGCGGCGGCGCAGGCGGAGAGAAGTAAGAGGAAAGAGGAAAGAGAGATAATATATGATTTCATGCGGGAGATTTTATCATGTGCATGATTCTTGAGTCGGACATCTTGCTGTCCCATTACCAGCGCTTCGACTGCATTCGACCTTCAGTCTCACTCCGCTCTGCGCGATGCTATGGAAAATACTGGTTCAACACAGCCTGGGCATCCGTATTGCCCAGATCACGCGCGCGGATCAGATGATCGTATACCAGGTCTCGTTTTTCCGTCTGTAAATACAACATCGCCAAATGAAAATGTGCCAAGGCATTTTGCGAATCCAATTCGAGCGCCTGCAGGAGAGTTCTTTCCGCCTCGGGGTAACGCGCATCGAGCAATAACAGCCAGCCAAGCATATCCTGCAAGCCGGAGTCATCCGGCTTGATCACCACGGCGCGTTGCGCGGCAGGGATACCCACATCTTTTATATTGATATTATTCTGTGCACAAAATTGCGCCAGCAAGCGCCAATAATTGGCATCATCGGGTACAAGCGACGCAGCATATTGATAGGCTTCCAGGGCGCGGATCAGGTCGCCCGTCTTTGCATACGCCTCGCCGACGGCGACATGCAATGTAGGGTCATTTGGTTCAAGCACCGCTGCAAATTGAAACTCGATAAGCGCCTGACGAAAATTGCCGATGCGCTGGAAGTACAAGCCGCGCAGACCGCGCACTACAGCTGAATTTGGATTTAGACTCAAGGCACGCTCAAGATGGATCAACGCTTCATCCCCATCCGTTTGCTGGTTCACTTCGCCAAGCCAGGCCCACGCCTCGGCGTTCTTCTCGTCATCTTTTACGGCTTGCTCGAACGCGGCTTGCGCCAGTTCCCACTCGTTGACAAGTCCAAGTCCGCGCCCGATGATGACAAACTGTGCGGAAGGCGCGTCACTTAAGGAGGCAAGGTTCAAGGCGGTGCGCAGGGTCTGGGCAAACGGATCAAGCTCCGGGTCCAGTTTTGAGGCGGTGATCAATTCCGAGATCGCAGTCGTGGGATCAGAAAGAGTCAACAAGAGTCCGAGCTGGTAATGGACGGAGGCATCCTCCAAATGATTGGATACATAACGTTGAAAATATTCAGCCGCTTTGGCATAATCCTTTTTTTCTTTATAAATCAACGCAAGGCGCGAATAAAGATCTTCAGAGGGATCCGCCTGCTCCAAACCTTGTTCCCAAATTTCAGCCGCGCCTTCAGCATCACTCATCCAATAATGGACATCACCCCATGCCACCCAGCCCTCTGCAGTCAGCGCGCCGCGCTGAAAAGCTTTTTGATAGGCAGTCTCTGCCCGCGCATATTCCTTGGCATAGTAATATGCATGTCCCGCCAGTTCATAAAGGTCGGCGCGCCATGGCAGACGCCGCGCCGCAGATTGGTAATATTGCGCGGCTTCGAGGTGAGATGGCGCGCCACCAGCTTTATCCAGCTCAGAGTAGCCCGAGAAAATAACTGGTGCAATGATCGCCAATGCAATGACAACCAGGATCGGCATTGCCCGGAGTATGTTCCGCATGGGATGTATTATAAAGTAACATTCCAATTCAATTTCTGTCTTGGTACAGTACGTCCGGAAAAAGACAGTTTTCTATAAGTGGCAGTATAATCACGGATATCCATGGGCGCATCACTCACTTCAATCTTTGCATTCCTTACAACCTCTGAAGGAAATCTGGTTTACCACATCGTACTGGTATTCTCGATCATTACCACACTTCAGTCTGCCTTCTTTCATGCGCGTGCAAGTGGTTTTCCACAAGAATGGCGTGCGGTTTTCGGGCTCTCCATATTGATTTCCGCCCAAATTGCCCTTTTTCTTTTTAATGCATTCGCGGCACAGATCGTCAGTTTGTCCGCTTTTCTACCGACCATTGACCGTGCCCTGACCCTCTTCTCTTTAATTTGGATGATCTGGCTGTGGGGTTTTCCGGAATCCGCCCGTCTGGCAGATCTGGCAACAATCCTGATCAGTCTGCTGGTTGCGGCGGCTTTTGCCTTGACGATGGTGGCCCGTCAGCAAAATCCAACCGTCCCTTTTAACCTAACCTATTACGATACACTCTGGCAATTGGCAAGCATTGTCATTGCAGCGCTTGGTCTGTTGCTGATCATTTTCCGCCGCCCGAATGGTTGGGGAAATGGCATGGCTGTAGTATTGCTCGCTTTAGCCGGGCATATCGTTCATTTGATTTTTGGCAGGACATTTGCCGGTGATTTCCCTGGAGCAGTGAGGCTGGCATATCTGGCAACCGCTCCCATTTTGATGACCCTGCCCCAACGCTTCCCCGCGCCATCCTCATCGTCTGGAACCACCTCCATCAACAAGCAAACTTCGCCGGTGGATGAACGCCGCCGCTATAGCACAGACCCAAAGACCTTCCATGCGCTGTTGGCGTTGGCAGGCGAATCCAGCACAGATAAGTTGAGCGAGGCGATTACACGCGCCATCGCACAGACCATGCTGGCTGACCTGTGTTTCCTCATTTATCTCACCGATAACAACAACCAGATGCAGATCGCCAGCGGATATGATCTCATCCGCGAAGAAAATCTCGACGGCGGGAGCATGAACAAGAATATGATCCCCATGCTCACCAACGCCCTGCAACGCGGGCGTCCATTGCGGTTGCCATCCAGCAGCACCTCGGCAGACATCAAAGGCTTGAGCGATCTGCTTGGGCTTGCCAGCCCGGGTCACTTGATGAGCGTGCCGATCGTGACACCCGAAAAAGATCCCATCGGCGGCGTGCTGATGCTTTCGCCTTATTCCAACCGCCTGTGGAGCGCCGAAGACCAGGCCTTTCTCGCCAACATTGCCATGTCACTTGTGCCAATCATCCAGCGCGGACAAAGGATGACCTCACTCGAAAACAAGGGCGAACAGACGCGCCAGGCTTTGGATATCGCGCAGACACGCCTTGCAGATATGGAACGCCGCAACAACGACCTGCTCAAACAAATGGAAGCTGTAAAAGCCGACTCACAGGAGGGACTGGCTCAAGCTGAGAATCTCGCGGCGCTCACCAAGGTACAGGAAGAAGCGCAAAAAGCCATTGAAAAACTGAAAAAAGAAAATGAGGAATTGCGCGCCACAAAAGATGTGAAGGGCGCCAAAAGCGCTGGCACATCGGGAACCAATTCGAAGCAAATGGAAGGCGAATTGCGCATGACGCTCGAAGAAATCGCCCACCTGCAAAACCAACTTGCCGAAGCCAATATGCGCGCGATCGAAGCCGAAAAGGGCGTCACCGCGACGCATTCCACCGAACAGGCGGAAGTAGTCGCGTCCATCTCGCAGGAATTACGCCAGCCGATGTCATCCATTGTGGGCTACACTGATCTGCTGTTGGGCGAATCGGTCGGCATTCTTGGCGCATTACAACGTAAATTCGTGGAACGCATCAAATCATCCACAGAACGGATCGGCACATTGATCGATGACCTGATCCAGGTCACCACGCTCGAAACCGGACTCAATGAACTCAAACCCGAACAGGTGGATTTGAACACGATCATTGACAATGCCATGTCCTACACCAGCAGTCAGGTGCGTGAGAAAAATATTTCCCTGCACCTCGACCTGCCGAAGAATATGGCACCCATCCATGCCGACCGCGAAGCGCTCCAGCAAATATTAATTCATCTGCTCCAGAACGCTGGATCAGCCTCCCCGATGGAAGGAACCGTGCATCTCACCGTCCAAACGCGCACGGAGGACAAGAAGGAATATGTCCTGATCCAGGTCACTGATACCGGCGGAGGCATATCCGCGGAAGATCTGCCGCGTGTGTTCACTCGTTTATATCGCGCCGATAATGTGCTCATCCAGGGTGTGGGCGATACGGGTGTGGGACTTTCAATTGCAAAGACTCTGACCGAAGCGCAAAAGGGACGCATTTGGGTTGAGAGCCAGGCAGGCACAGGCTCAACATTCAGCGTGCTGTTGCCCATCGCTAAAACCAACTCAAAGGCAGCGGAGAAATAATTATGAAAGCTCTGCGTCAAATGGGTGGGGGAGTTCTTATCGCCATCATCTCACTTCTGTTGGTCATTGGTGGAATCTCGCTTTCGCTCGCAGAGACCAATCCCCCGGAGCAAGCCACACCAACGCCGTTACCACCCATCATCGCAACGTCACTTGAACTGCCAGTTTCTTTTACTCCGATTATTACAAATACAATTCCAGCACCTACGCTGACTTCAACCGCTTCACCCAGCGCAACCCTGGCGGTTGCCAGTGTATGCAATCGGCCCACGGGTTGGCTTCAGATCGTCGTCAGCGCGAACGATACGCTATACACCATCGCCGAAAGATATAAAACCACAACAGAAATATTAGGCGCCAATAATTGCTTGAACAACACCATCCCCGCGGCAGGGTCATTATTGTATGTGCCGCCTGTTCCAACTGTCACAGTCATTCCATGCGGGCCGCCAGCTGGCTGGATTAAAGCGTACAGGGTTCAGCCCGGCGACAACTTGTTCCGCATCTCGTTGTTATATAGAACTACAGTCGCGAAATTACAGAGCGCAAACTGCATGGGCTCTTCCAGTACCATCTATACCGGCCAACTACTTTGGGTGCCGAATGTTCCGACCAGCACACCGGGCGTTACGAATGTTCGCACCAACACACCGGGCGTTACCATCGTCCCTGATTTCAACACAGTCACCTCATCACCTACGACGCCCTCCTACCCCTAAAATATGAAAAATGTGTTTCATGTCATTCTCCTCGCGAGTCTTATCGCCACAGGACTTGCTGGATGTGGGCTCAACGCGCTCCCTGCGGGACAACCAACCCTGCCTTTTGCATTTGTGACAGTCGCGCCGAATGCCTCACCGACTCCGACTCCTTTTCAACCCATTCCCTGGACGCAAACCATTTCGCCTCTTTCCCAGCCGGTAACTGACTCATCCACCCCGACCTCGACTCCCCCCGCGCCGGCTCAGACTCAAGAGCCCACCATTGATCCAAATCTCCTCATCAACACGGTCGCGCCACAACCAATGATTGACCCGTCTGAGCTGGACAGTCGAGTCCTCAACAACGGACAGGAGACCGTCAACTTTCTGCTGATCGGTTCGGATAAACGCCCGGGCACATCCTTCCGCACGGACACAATGGTTATCGCGATCCTGCGTCCCAATGAGGGACAGGTCTCGCTCATCTCCCTCCCGCGCGACTTATGGGTATCCATTCCAGGTTGGGAGAATCAACGCATCAACACCGCCTACCAACACGGCATTTCCACCAACTACCCCGGCGGCGGACCCGGCTTGCTCAAAGACACCATTCAATATAACCTGGGCATTCGCATTGACCACACCGCCATGGTGGATTTCGATGGCTTCCGTCAAATCGTGGACACCCTCGGCGGCGTGGACATCCCCGTCTCATGTCCCTACACCGACTGGCATTTGATCAACCCAAGTTATGACCCCCAGATCGAAGCCAATTGGAGTTTGTACACTGTCAATCCCGGCGTTGTCCACATGGATGGTGATCTCACGTTATGGTACGCGCGCTCGCGTCAAAAATCCAGTGACTTCGACCGCGGACGAAGACAACAGGAAGTTTTACGCGCGCTATTCACACAAGCCTTGCAAACCGGCACAATTTCCCGCATCCCCGAACTCTATAACAATTTCAGTAGCGCCATCGAAACCGACCTGGGACTCGGCGACATTTTACAACTCTCCCTCTACGCCCCCAGGATGACAAGCGCCGACATCCGCAGTTATTACATCAGACCACCGTACGTCAACTCATGGATCACCGACGGCGGCGCGTATGTCTTGTTACCCAACCAGGATATGCTCTCACAACTGTTGACCGAAGCGTTATCAGCTTCGACAAAAACTGTCGAACGGCAAACAATCACCATTGATGTGATGAACGGTACATCCATCGCAGGCTATGAAACGCTGGCATCGACTCGACTCGACTACGCGGGCTACGAAACACGCATCATCCCCTCCGACAGACAGGATTACGCCTATTCCGTTCTGATAGACAAAACCGCTCCCCAGGACCGCAACCTTAGCAACCCCATTCTCACCGTGATGGGCATGTTGCCCGGCAGTCTTATCCCCGCGGCAGACCCGAACAGTTCAGCGAATTATCTTTTGATCCTGGGATATGATTATCAGCCATGCTTCCGTCCTGAGAGTTTGGGACAGTGAGTAGGGCATACTTGAACTATGCAACGAACAGTTAAAATCAAAAAAGTTGTTACAAAAATAAAACTCAACGACAAGAAAACCGACTCTGCCTACTGGAGAGAACAGTCTTATTCCGCGCGGCTTATCGCCTTGGAAGAAATTCGACAGGAATATCATCACTGGAAGTATGGTGGAGAAGAAAGAATGAAGAAAGTTGTGAAAATTATTCGCTTGAAAAATGACAATTCACAGCACTCCTCTTATAATTTTGACATGTGTCCATAACTTATGACTTCACCATCAAACATTAACCATTTTGTGGGGAGACAAATCAGAGACAATTGAAATAAAATAAGCCCTTGTAGCTTCGCAGATATCTGTATTCAATATCAGATATCTGCGAATCGCATAATACCCATTAAGGAGAAAAAAATGAAACAGAAACATAGCCCCATCTTATTGGCGATCATTGCTCTGGTATTCACAAGTCTTGCATGTCAGGCGCTCGCTGGTACACAGCCTGCCGCAACGCAGGAACCTCAACAGCCTGACCCACAACAACCCGCACCCACCGAGGCCCCATCCCAATCTCCAGTGGAGCCTGCAACCGTTGACTCAAAAGGTGCGGGAATTCTATGTGTCGGATCAACGGCTGGATTAAGTTGTTTGACCGAGAATGGCTGGGAAGTATACACGGATGAGAATTCCGATTTACCGAATCCATATCTCTATGCTGGCGCTGTCTGCCCGGATGGTCAAATCGCCATCGCACATATCAACGGCGTCGTTTTATTTGATGGCGCAGCCTTCAAACAAATCCCTGAAATGGATGGTTCCGCCACACCGGAAGGCGTTGCTTGTGACGCGGACGGTGGCATTTGGGCGGCACACTTCCAGGGCGTGAGTCATTACTCCGATGGTCAATGGACAACTTACGGGTCGGAAAATTTAGCGAGCGGCGAATCCACCAATGAATTGGTCTACGATGTCGAGGTCGCGCCCGATGGGAAAGTGTGGGTCGTCTCATCCCGCAGTGTGGCAATGTTTGAAAACGAAACATGGACGATCTTCCAGGAGGGCCAAGGCTTCGATGGGAGTCGCTTCTTCAACGCAATCACGCTCGATGCGAAGGGACGTCCCTGGGCGGCACACAGCAACGGTGTGGATGTTTTTGAAAATGGCGCGTGGACAGCCATCGAAAAATCAGATTACAACACACCTGAAAGCCTGGCAGTCGATTCAAAAGGTCAAGCCTGGCTCGGAACATTAATTGACGGAGCGTATCTGTTCGACGGCACTTCGTGGACACACTACGACCGCGTTTCAGAACACCTGCGTAGCAATGACATCGCCTCCATCTCAGCCGATAGCGGCGGCCGTGTATGGTTTGGCACAACCTACGGCTTGACCGTTTTCGACGGAGCAAGCTGGCAAACGTTCCTGATGAGCAATTCCGGTTTGCACGATAACGATATCGAATTTATCGTCGTGACGGATGACGGTCCTACCCTTCCTGCGATGGAAGAAAAAGCCAAAGGCTCGCTGACCGGCACACTCGAAGATGCAAACAATACTCCAATGGCGGATATGCGCGTGGAGATTTGCGTTGAGACAATCGGCTCATCTTTCTCAGGCGACACCCCATGCTCAGACCAACCCTTCTTCCTCTCCACAAGAACGGATGCGAACGGAGTCTTCTTATTCGAAGATGTCCCTGCGGGTTACTACGTTATCGTCGCCGAGACCGACACCGGCTGGGCACAACTGACCGATCAATTCGGCATCACCTCCGAAAAGACGTTGATCCAGGTGGGGGAACAATATGATATTGAGACGCTGACGTTGGAGGAATAATCCCACAGTTGGGGTGCAGTCTTACAAACGAGATTGCACCCTGCATCTTTCGTTTTTACCGGTGTAAAATATTGGAATAGAAAGGATGAAGCATGGCTCCTCCTGCTCGTCTCATTACTCCAAAAGGTGAAATTATAGAATTGACACCAGAGACTTATCGGAAAATCCGAAGGCTTATTGACACGCGCCATAGCAGACGCGTAACCGCAAAATTCATTCAGTCAACTTATGGGAAATATAAAGGCAGAGGGTTGATGAAAGCACTTATGGCTGAGAAGGAACGCGAAAAGGCATTATAGTTGCTTTAGACCAGAGAAGTTGGGACTGTAGTTTACGGCAAATTTACATGACGGGGAAATATGAGGTTGTAATTTCTTATAAATGTACTACTTTTAAATCATTGACTTACATCTTGGTTAATGGTAGTATCCTTTCAAAGAAAGGAGACTTCCAAAATGGAAACCTACGCCACCGTCAAAGGTCAAATTGTCATTCCTGCCAATTTGCGAAAAAAATATGGGATTAAGAACGGCACGAAAATTATCGTCACAGATAACGGGGATTCGATCACCTTGAAGCCAGTAACTGAACAATATCTCAAAAACCTGCAAGGCTCACTCAAGGGCAAGGGTGGACTAAAGGTTTTACTGGATGAACGCCGCAAGGATAAAGGAAGGGAGTAAACATGGCTACAAAAGTACTTGACTCTTACGCGCTGATGGCCTTTTTTGAAGATGAGCCAGGAGCAGACTTCGTTCGAGGCTTGATTCACAAAGCGGTGGAGAGTGATACAAATCTCTTGATGAGTGTCGTCAATTTGGGAGAGGTGTGGTATTCAATTGCCCGTACCACCTCCTCAGAGACAGCAGACCAGTATATTCACGAAATCAAAGGGATGGGGATTGAGATCGTGGATGTGGATTGGACGCTAACCCGACAAGCCGCCGCGTTCAAAGTCAATGGAAATATTTCTTATAGCGATTGCTTTGCGGCGGCATTAGCAAAAAACCGTAAGGCAGATTTAGTGACGGGTGACAAAGAATTTAGAGCGCTCGAGGACCAAATAAAGGTTCAATGGGTATGAATAATAACTCGAAGATAATAATGGTCTGATAAGGGAAACCATGCAAGATTTGGATCGTATTTCCGTCGAAAACCTCAAACTATCGAAACGTACATATCGCGCGCTTGTGCGAAGCTACATTAGGACGGTTGGTGATCTTAAGCGACTTTTCCCCAATAAAAACCTGCTTCAAATTCGCCTAATTGGAGAAAAGAGTTTAGATGAAATATCAATGGCATTAGATGCATTGTATAAAAATCCACCCCAGATTATTGAGCCAGAAAAAGCATCGAACCAATTCCCAATTATAGTTGACAGTATAAGTACGGATGCTTTAGACCAAGTCTCTATAGATGATCTTCAATTGCCTAGAGCTATACGAGGCTCACTAAAAAAGAACAGGATTAGGACGATTGGAGAATTAAGAAAATTATCAAATAGTGAGCTCCTGAATATCAATCGGATTGGCCCAAATTCATTAAAGGAGATAAGACAGCTTATTGATGAAGCCGTCAATAACGCTGATGAATATTTGGCCAAGAGTACGGTTGAGCAAGAGAAATCTCCTAAAACTGTCATTGCAAATGTTCCTTTACAAGAGAAATCAGTCCCAAATTGGGCGCAAGTTGTTGAGGGTTATTTTCAAAACGAAAAAGCTGTTCGCACTTATATATTGATTTCAAGATTCGGATATAAGCCTAAAAAACTTGAAGAAATTGCAATCGAACTTGGCGTAACACGCGAGAGAGTACGACAAATTCAAGAATTTGTAGGTGGTCGTTTCCTTCGACACGTAAGACAGTCGGGTGGTTCCGAATTGCTTAAGAAGATAAATGAAATATTTTCAAAATATGGTGAAGAGTTGTCTTTGAAGAGTTTCAAAGTGATCTTGATGAGAGAAGGTATCCTTGGTCAGTTTTCTGAGGTTATATCAACAGAGCATATCCAAAAGTTAGATTTGTTTGAAACTTTAATTTGTTGGTTAAACTTACTCTCGGATAAACGATATTCTATCCAGCCTGTAGCTTTCACAGTAGATATTCGCGATTTATTGCGATCTGGCAATACATCAATAAAGGATCATGCCGTCCTGTCGAATATTACGTCAAAGGAGCGTAGAAAAATTAGGCGAAAGGTATTATTTACGGGTGGAATAACGATAAAGGAGGCCACCAAAATCTTATTAACTGATGATACTGTTGCAACTTTGTTGATGGAAAGTCTAAATTTACAAAAAGTTGATGATGTATGGTTCAGTTTCAAAAATCTTAATGACGATAAGGAAAATAGCAAAATTCCATTGAGGATTGCTGGATTAAAAATTTTGGCTATCAATTCTGAAATGGATGTAGATACATTCCACGATGGACTTCGAAGACATGCGAGTCGCTTCTATGCAAGCATCGCTCCCACGAATATTGTTGATCATGTTTTGCCGATGTTGGGATTTGAAATTAATAACCGTAAAGTTACGACAAAGCTTTCGACTGCTGGTGTTTTGTCACAGAGTGAAAGAAGCTTAGTTGCGGCTATTAGCAAAAACGGAGGTGTTGCAAGTTTTTTGGAAATTGCGGAAGAATTTTTTCTCCAAAAACTTTCTTTGCCAGCCGTTTCCGTTACACTTAAGCGATCACCAATAGTGGAAAAAGCTGATGAGGGACTTTACAAATTGCGAGGATCAGATGTAGCATGGCAACAAATTGAGGTTGCTAAAAAGAGGCAGAGAAGATTCTCCCAAGATGATGAGATTGTTCATGGTCTTGATGGAGTAATTAGGATGAAGTTTACTGTGAACAGTTATACGTTTTTAACTGGGGTAGTCGGAGCTTCCAGTATAAAAGCATTGTCAGGTTCTTGGTCTGTGGTGCATCATGATAAATTATACGGTGACGCAAAAATCGATGAGGCTTACTTATGGGGATTGTCTAAAGCTTTCAAGGAATTAGAAATACAAATAGGAGATCGAATTGAATTGGGATTCAATACGTGGAATAGAACACTCTCTGTCGAAAAGGTGAATCATGGAACTTCATGATGAGTTAAGTAATCCTGAAATACTAACCCTTGTTGTTTATTTACTTGGAGGGACAACTGTACCGGTTGATCTTGAGGATGCAGCAATCGAGGCATTTAAATTAGCCCCTAAAAAATTTAGCTGGATTAAGTATGATGACCGTATTGACCTACGAATAGTGCATTACTCTTTACAGAATGCTTGTAAACCAAATATGAAATATCTCAAAGGCAGTTCTAGACATGGATATATGCTTACTCAAACTGGACTTAATTGGGCTAAGCAATTTGATGAGAAAAAGCAATTAACCACCACATCACGAAAAATGTCGCCATCTGACTTGA
>Ga0180069_1000066_pt1 | contig 22548 bp, 7 predicted proteins | sample EasRivERM_16_10D_2_FD_121793 | JGI IMG/M metagenome (GOLD analysis project Ga0180069, IMG submission 121793) | Soil microbial communities from meander-bound floodplain in the East River, Colorado, USA - East River metaG ERMLT231B'_16_10D | ecosystem: Environmental > Terrestrial > Soil >...
GGTTCGCTGGCCGTTGCCGCAAGTACCTGGACAGATGCCCTGGCATCCTTCTCAAATCATGGATCATGGGTGCATGTCGCCGCGCCGGGTGAAGACATCCTCAGCAGTGTGCCCGGCGGTGGGTACGCTGTGTGGAGTGGCACTTCCATGGCAACGCCTTTGGCCGCTGGAGAGGCGGCTTTGGTGCGCGCCGCAAACCCTGGTTATTCGACAGTCGATGTGGTCGCACAAATGATCTCCAAAACACAAGGCATCAATGGCCCGGTATCAAAGCGCCTCGATGCTGCCGCAGCTCTTAACATTCCGATCATCAGTGAGTATCGCTGCACGGGCGCGGTGAGCAACTTGACTGCAGATAATCTTATTGTGCCGCCGGGCAAAACTTGTACTATTCTCGGCGCCTGGATCAAAGGCAGTGTCAAGGTTGAAGAGAAGGCAAAGCTAAATGCAAGTGCCCTATACGTGAAGGGCGGCCTGCAGGCAAAGAAGGCCGCTTCTGTCATCATCAGCGACTCCGTGATCAATGGCGGTCTGCAGGTCGAAGAAGGTGGATCAGCCCAACTGAAGACATCACTCATCCAGAGCGACGTGTTGTTCGTAAAAAATACGGGTAGCCTGACGATCTTGAATAACACCATCCATGGAAATCTGCAATGCAAGGAGAATAAGCTGCAACCCTCCGGTGATGGGAATATCGTTCAGGGGAACAAAGAAGATCAGTGTTCAGGACTTTAGCAAGTATCTCCTGCTTGCATAGCAGGAAACTGTATAGGTGCCCGCCAGATGTTGTCTGGCGGGCACCTTCATTTCATACGTTGCATGTATTTGTTCGTTACTAAACGCACTGTTGGATGTATCAGTGGCTTAACCCGTTGTACTGAGTGTGTACCAAAAAAGTACCAAACAATTCTGCAAAAAGAGTACAAATTTCGGTACATAAATTGCACCTCGGGGGATAGTTACCTAGAGTTTACTTAACTAAAATGATAACTGTTAAGTTCGCATTAATGTAAAAGAGGAAATCAGATGATTCGCATACTGGTGATGGCAAATGAATCGCTTCTTGCAGATTACATTGCATCGACCCTGTCACAAGAGATTGACCTGGATGTAATTCGTGTGACGCGCGATGAGCTTGGCCTGCGGAAGGATTATTCTGTGGTGATTGTTGTCGATGATGGGCTGGTTGAAAACGAATCAATAAAACTACAAGAGGTCATTCGGGATGATATCGCCTTGCTCCTGGTTAGGGTGTCACTGAAAAACAGGATTGTTTATATCGATGAAAGTTACCAGCTTATTAATCCCGGGATGGCACAGGTGGTGGATCTGGTCAGGGATTTCAACACAAAAAATCTTAAAAAGAAACCTGAAGAGGGGACAGACTCGCAAAAAAAAATGAATAGAGCCGGCCTACAGACAGGAATATATAACCGGCAAAATGCATATTTTCCGATTGAAAAACCAGTTGTACTGGCACAGGTGGTCGAGCTTGAATATCAGCTGCCTATCAGGGCTAATCGGACCTCATTATCAAATGAAGTTTTGAGTTTGTTTATTTCTTTTTTCCTTCATCAGTTAAGACGTAAAGACCCAAGAGATGTGACGCTGTCAAACCAGCAGGGATATTTGATAGGGAATAAAAAATGGTGACAAGATGAAAATACCATCTGCTCCCAGTTTTATCACAAAGGAATTATTAAGCCTCGGTCTTTCACGAGGCAATTATTGGTTTAACGATCAAAACAAGTTTCAGCAAAGTTTATTTAACAGCATTTGTCTTAATGCGGAGGTAATCTCATGAATACTCAAAGTCCGATTCTGCTCTGGTTAGTTGGTTTGGGCAACACACTCAAATTGGTTATCCAATTCCCGGCGCGATTCTTTCAATTTATTCGTAGAACTTCAAGTTTTGAAAAGAAGGAGAATATTCCCATGAAAATTCAGGAACAATTTATGTCCAGGTTATCCAATGTGATCAACAGGATTCGAAATGCATCATGGACTCGGCGTCCAAAAAGTCGTGGACAACTCTTGATGCGGGTCTTGGTGCTCGTTGTTGTGCTGGCTCTGGCAGTCGTTCCATTCTGGCGGGTGTTCGCTTACTCGTTCATCGTCAATAGCACGGCGGACCGGGTGGACTCGAACCCCGGTGATGGTATCTGTCGTACGAGCGCCAACACTTGTACGTTGCGAGCCGCGATCCAGGAGGCGAATGCCTCACCCGGTTTGGATGATATTTATGTTCCAGCCGGTGTATATGCCATCACCATCCCGCCGATGAACGATAACTTCATCGACAATGGCGATTTCGATATTACCGACTCTCTGAGAATTGATGGAGCAGGTGCGGGCACAACCATTCTCGATGGTGGAACACCTCCATTCGGTTCACCGCCTGTAGTGCGCGGACTTGACCGCCTGATCGAGATCCACCCCGGCGTGGATGAGGTTGTCATCACCGGTTTGACGATACGCGAGGGCTATTCAGCCGAATCTGGTGGCGGTATTCAGTTCGGCTCTGAACTTGTTGATGTGTCCGGAATGCCGGTACCGGTGACAGGCACTTTGCGGCTCGAGAACGTCAGCGTTATTGACAATTATGCGGCAAAGTATGGCGGTGGCGTCAACAGCACTGGCCGCGGGCTTTTGCAGGTGGTTGCCTCAACGTTGACTGGTAACGGTGCAACCGAGGGCGGAGCGGCGATCAATAACGCCTCCGCAGGCACGGTCGAAATTCTCGACGGTTCCCTAATCTACGAAAACCCCGGACCTGTAATGCCAGACCCGACAGATCCCGAGGGCATCATTCTCGTGAATCCATCGGATTATCCGCTCGGACCCGGAGCAGTCAATAACCAGGCTGAAAATGACCTGATCGGAACGATCAGGGTTGTCGATTCCACGATCCGTAATAATGCCGCGATGGCCAGTGGCGCTGGAATTCACAACACGCGCGATGGCGCGATCATCGTTGAAAATTCAACGATCAGTGGCAACATCTCGGAGGCGAACGGCGGTGGCATCTATACCACCAGCGGTGATGTGACGATCCTTGGCAGTACATTCTCCGGGAACAAGGCAGCTGAGGGCGGCGCCATGTACAGCGATGGCGAACTGACCAAGGCGGGCCTTCCCAATCATCTCGAAGTCACGAATTCGACCGTTTCAGGCAATGTCGCGACTGCGAACGGCGGCGGTATTGTCAGCGGTGGTGAAACGTTCTTCACGATGACCAATGTGGATGTTATCGATAACCAGGCACACGCCCAGGGTGGCGGCGTCATCAATCGAGGCAGATCAAGCCTGGACGTGATCGGAGGCGTATTCTCCGGGAATGAAGCAGCGGAGGATGGCGGCGCCCTGCTGGTCCAATCGGAACGCGAGACTACGATCACTGAGACGGTCTTTACAAATAATCATGCCGGTGTCCTGACGCTGACCGAAGATCCGATCCTTGGTGAAACGGCAGGCGGAGGCGGCGGTCTGTACACCGATGGCATGGGCGCGGTGGTTGTGACGGATGCGACCTTCGAAGAGAATACAGCCTACGGTCAGGGTGGCGCAATATCCATCCACTCGTTCGGGAATGTGACAATTAGCAATACCCTGGTGAATAATAACCAGGCATTGGGTGAAGATGGCACCGGCGGCGGTATCGAGAATAGCGCTGCGCTTGTAATCTTCGAGCGGCTCACAGTGACCAATAACTCTGCCACTTCCGATGGCGGTGGTATCCATAACTCTTCGAGCGGCGAGTTCACTGTTCTTGACAGCACGATCAATGACAACGAGGCTCTGAACGGAGGTGGGTTCACCAACGCTTCGGATAGTACTCTGGTAATTCGCCGGACACTTTTCTGGAACAACCAGGCAAAACTCGGTTTTGGGGAGGGTGCTGAGGAAACCGGTTTTGGTGGAGGTTTGTACAGCATCAGTGACGGTGGTGGTCTGATCGAGAACTCCACTTTTTCAGGCAACACCGCAGATACAAAAGGCGGTGGTATCTATAACAATGCCGACGGCGCGTTGCGTGTGGTGAATGCCACCATCTGGCGCAACTCGGCTCCTTCCGGTGGCGGTGTCGCGGTAATGTCTTCCGACGCGGTTCCCACCATTCCGCCAACCCCACCAACTGGATTGATCCTGCGCAACTCGATCGTATCCGGCAGTATTCAGGGTGGCGGTTGTGATGGAGCGGTCCGATCGGAAGGCGGCAATATTGATGAAGGCAGTGTCTGTTTTACATACACGCCGACATCCAGTGATATCGTGCCCATCGGCGACCGGATGAATACCACTCCAGAACTTGATGCTCTCGCCGATAACGGTGGTTACACCCTGACCCATGCCTTTTCCTCTGGCGAGAGCATCGGCATTGACGGCGGCGTGAGCACGGTTACGAATACCGCGGGCGTTGTCATGCCTGCCTGCCCGGAGACCGATGCACGCGGCGTCACGCGTCCTCAGCATCTGGCTTGTGACGTGGGCGCGTATGAGCATGATGGTCCTCTGGGTCCCCCGGATACGGAAGATCCAGATACTGAATTCACGAACATGGCGACGGATGATAGCACTGGCGAGCAGTTGCTCTTCTACTTCAGGGGCACGGATAATATGACTGCTCCGAACGAATTGACATTCCAGTGCCGTCTGCTCGAATTCGATCCCACCGAGCCGGTTGAACCTGTTGCACCAGGTGAACCGCTGCCGATTGAGCTTCAATTCCGCAGTTGTTCAAGCCCATATGCAGTGCCTGCGGTGGAAGCAGGCTTATTCACCTTTGAAGTATTTGCTATTGACCGTGCAGGTAATGATGACGATACGCCTGCCGTTCATATTTTTACGATGAATGATCTCAATCCCCCCGAGACATTGATCGTTGAATATCCGCCCAGCACGACCACAAGTCACAACGCGACATTCACCTTCTCGGCGATCGATGACTTCACACCTCCTAACTTGCACGAATTCGAGTGCCGGTTGGACAGTCTTGATCCGGAGCTTTGGTTGGAATGTCTGAACCCCACGGTCTTCTCTGACCTCGCGCCGGGTGAGCATACCTTATTTGTACGTGCCACAGATTTGAGTGATAACGTTGACCCGTCACCGGCGATCTGGACCTGGACGGTCACGGAACCCACGAGTTGTGATGAATCGAATATCAACCTGATCGCGGTTGCCGATGGCTGGGTGGATGAAGTGAATCCTGCCGAAGCATACCCGGCCATGACGGAACTTGAAGTGCGGTCTGGCTTACAAGGGACCGCGCCTGGAAATGCACGCGCCTTCTATCGTTTTTCGGTTCCAACAGAAGCGGCTGGATGTGCGCTTGAGTCTGCCACGCTGCGTCTGTACTCCGGTGGTGGAACCGCCGGTCGCACCATCGAAGCGATCCCGGTGGCAGGACCCTGGTCTGAAAGCAACCTCACGTGGAACAACCAACCGGCGACAACGGGGACCGCTTCATCGGTGATTGCAACTGGTACCGATGGTTATATGGAATGGGATGTCTTATCGCAAGTGGATGCTGGAATCGTATCCTATGGATTCATGCTGCGCGATGCCGTGGAGAGTGATCCTGAGGGCAGCGACCAAAGCTTCCTCAGCCGCGAAACCTTCCAGGATCCGCCTCCCGTCACGCTGCCACAACTGGTTCTGCGTTATGAAGCGGCAGGCGATCCTGCTCCCGAACCTCCCGCGCAGCCGACCGTTCCAACAGTCGTCTCCTGTGGACAGGTAATCACCGAAAGCACCCTGGTCGCAAATGATCTCGTCGGTTGTATGGGTGAGGGCTTGGTGATCGGTGCGCCGAACATCATGCTCGACCTCAATGGTCATTCCATCACCAGTGGCGTGATCGTCCAACTTGGACAGGAAACCGGTCTGCTGGCGGGCGTCCGCAATAGTGGACATGCCAACGTCGTCATCAAGAACGGTACCATTAAGAATTTCGGTTATGGAGTTCAGTTGTTAGGCGGCGCAAAATATAACGTCGTCGAAGGGATGATCCTCGATGGCAACTGGCTCGCCGGTATCGAACTTTTCGACGCCGACGACGGGCGCAATGGAAATACGATCCGCGATAACTACTTCACCCGCAATGGCGAAAATGCGCTGTCACTGATCCGCGGCTCTGAGAACAGTGTGATACTCAACAACACGTTTGAAGGCAATGGCGGTGTGGCAATTTTCGTTGAAGAGTCCAATGGACATTTGATCGAAGGCAATACCATCGACGGCATTTCTGCTGATCCCCTGATCGGCGCCGATGCGGGAATCATGCTCATCAGTTCCAGTGATAATGTCCTGCTAAACAACAGCCTCTCGGAAACTGGCGATGCTGGTTTGCTGCTTGACACTGGATCGAACCGCAACCGCATCGAAGGGAACACGGTCGTTGGCGGCAGCGACGCTGGTATATCCATTAACAATTCGAACGGCAATGAAATCATCAACAACATAGCACACCAAAATGGTGGCGCAGGCATTTCACTTCACGGTGACAATAGCGTCTTGCGTGGCAATGATGTGCGATTCAACCCTGGTGGTATTGAGCTGGGTGGTTCGAACAACCTGATCGAGAATAACAATATCAGCTTCACCAAGTCGAACGGTCTCAGTATCGAAGTTGGTCTGGGCAACCAGATCCTGAATAACACAGCCAATGATAATCTTGGCACAGGCATCGCGGTTGAGACCGACGCGCTGGATGCACTTGGAAATCCGATCCCCGGCAATACCATCGAGGGCAATACAGCCAACGGCAACCTCGGTGATGGCATCAGCGCGGGTGGCGGGCATCTGATCAAGGATAATAATGCTCACAACAATCTAGGCTTTGGTATCTTTGGCGCTGATGGTGTCGTGGACGGTGGCAGTAATATGGCAAGCGGCAACGCGGAAGCTGTGCAGTGCGTCAACGTGGTTTGTACTTCCACTGGAAATGTCCCGCTGACTCAGCCAGACATTGTTCCCCCTGATACGTTCTTCACCGAGACACCGCCAGTGTTGAGCACGAGCGTCTCTGCGATATTCCGCTTCAGCGGCGTGGATGATATCGTTCCTGCCACAGCATTGATCTTCGAATGTCGCCTCGATCCGCCTGCGGACCCTCCTCTGCCCGAACCGGAACCCACGGAACCTCCGACACCACCTCAGCCCGGCGAGACACCCACTACTCCCGAGCCCCCCGAGGTCATCGATCCCACCAACCCGGAGTCCTGGACCGAGTGCCTGAGCCCAACGTATTACCTAAGCCTGGAGGCAGGTACACATCACCTTGAAGTGCGTGCCTACGATCAGTCTGGAAATTTCGACCTGACCCCCGCCACTTTCGACTGGATCATCGAACCCATGCCGGATGGAAGCGGACCAGATACGATCGCGCCTAATACATCGCTTCGAGAATTCCCGTCTAACCCGAGCACGAGCAGCACTGCCACCTTCGCATTTGTCGGCAGTGATAACTCCACACCCGGACCCTATCTCGAATTCCAATGCCAGATTGATGGTGGCGGTTTCCTCTCCTGTTCTTCGCCGCAGACCTACACAGATCTGGAATTAGGTGAGCATACCTTTGAAGTAGCGGCGATTGACCGGTCAGGCAACGTTGACTTGAGCCCTGCCACCTACACTTGGACAATCGTTGCGCCCGTGTCAGATACCACCGCTCCCGGCACCCTGATCCTCTCAGCACCTGATCAGGTAACCGTCGACACATCCGCGACATTCACCTTCTCCAGCACAGAAACTGGGTCCGCCTTTGAATGTTCGCTCGATGGCGGTGCGTTCACCACCTGTACGTCACCGATTTCATATACTGGACTAAGCGTGGATTCGCATACTTTCGAAGTCTACGCCACAGACGCGGCTGGAAATGCCGACTTAAGCCCGGCGCTTCATACATGGACCATTGGACCTGCCCCGGTTTCAGCAACTGTATTCTGCGGTCAGACCGTTACACAGAGCATCAAAGTCCTCAACGACCTGGTGGACTGCCCCGTTTACGGTCTTGTTGTCGGTGCAGACAACATCACAATTGATCTGAATGGTCGCATCATTAATGGTGTCGGACTTGGTATCGGCATCCTCAATCGCGGCTACGACTCCGTCACGATCACGAACGGCACAATTCAGGAATTCGATAACGGCATCCAGTTGGATCCCGGTTCATCGAACAACATTATCGCGGGGATGACACTTGAATTGAATCAAGTGGCTGGCATCCTGCTCCGTGACGCCGATAACGACTCGCTATTGAGCGGCGCTGGCGGTAACATCATCCGCAACAACAACATCATCAACAACGACCTGGGCATCGCGCTCGATCAGGATACACAAGGCGCGCAGGTGCATAACAACGAACTGGGAGGCAATACCGAACACGCCGTCTACATCCAATCCTCGAGCGCCAACCGCGTCGAAGATAACCTCATCAGCGAATCCACCGGCGTCGGTGTGTTGATGGTCGGCGCTTCGTACAATACTGTCATCGGCAACACCCTGTTGACGAACGATGGCGGCGGGATCGTCGTCGAGGCTGGCATCCCGTTTGTTATTGAAGCCAGCATTCCAGCGGAGTTCGAACCGCCCGATCCGCCTATCGAGCCTGAGATTGGTATCGCCTCCAACAATAACCGCGTCGAGAACAACATTCTCGAAAATGGCGGTATCCTTGTCATCGGCTCCAATAACACGCGTATCGTCAACAACTCGGTCCAGGAATCGGAGTTCGGCATCCGCATGGAGACCGCCCACAACAGCCTGTTATTGAACAACAATGTGCGCGGCAACTCAGCTGGTATCGCTCTGTACGGCTCCACGGGCAACCGCCTCGAAGCGAACAACGCCAGCGAGATCACCGGCAGCGGCATCGCGCTTCAATCCTTCTCGCTCAACAACCAACTTGTGTTGAATACTGCCAGTTTCAACGACTCGGATGGCATCTCAGTTTCTGATGCCGCAGTGGGTGGCGCGGGCAACCTGCTCGACCGCAACACAACCTACAACAATGGTAACAACGGGATCTATGTTGCCTACACGGGTCATACGCTGGTTGGCAATATCGCCAACGACAACGGCAACTGGGGTATCTACGCCGCAGCGGGCGCCGGCTCACAGATCAACATTGATGGCGGCGGCAATCTTGCCGCGGATAACGTCCAGCTCGAACAGTGCTTCGGAATCGTCTGTAACAGCGATGGACCTGGAACACTGGACGCCGTGCCGCCCGAGACCCTCATCCTCGAAGGACCTGCCAGCCCGACCACCAATGCATCCGCACAGTTCCGCTTCACCGGCACCGACAACATCAGCACCGTCGAATTCCAATGCCGTCTCGATAGCGCCCTCGAAACTGATTTTGCAGACTGCTCCAGCCCGCACTTATACTCTGGCTTGAGCGTCGGCACGCACACCTTCGAAGTACGCGCGGTCGATTCCGCGGGCAACGCGGATGCCTCGCCTGCGGTCTACACTTGGACGATTGATACCCTGCCTGCCGGTGTCGCGCCGGAGACCACCATTGATTCCGGTCCCGACCTGACAACCGTCAGCACCTCTGCGACCTTCTCCTTCTCCTCGAACGAACCGGGCGTGACCTTTGCCTGTTCGCTGGATGGAGCGCCGTTCACATCGTGCGCAGCTCCAGCGGAGTACAGCGGATTAACGGTCGGCGCGCACCAGTTCCAGGTCCAGGCAACAGACGCGGAATCCCTCACCGACCCGACTCCTGCAACCTACAACTGGACCATCACAGCTGCACCCGTCGCCACGTCCGTCGCCTGCGGACAACTACTCACACAAAGCACGCTGGTCACGAATGACCTGTTCGACTGCCCTGGAAATGCGTTGATCGTCGGCGCTTCCAATATCACGATTGACTTGAACGGTCACACCATTGACGGCGTCGGGCTGGGTAGTGGTATCCTGAATCCGCAGTTTGACTCTGTCACGATCACAAATGGCACTATGCGTGAGTTCGATTATGGCGTCGAACTGCGCCCCGGCTCACTCAACAACGTGGTCTCCAACTTGACCGTGACGACCAACCAGATCGCTGGTATCGCCCTTTCGGATGCCGACAACGCTACGGTTCGGAGTAACATTGTCACCCTCAACCCGTTGGGTATCGTCCTCTACGCTGGCACAAGCGGCGCGTTGGTGAGCGGCAATGATGTCACCACCAATGCCGGGGACGGGATCCGCCTTGAGTTCGCTCTCAATAACCGCATTGAAGACAACACTGCCGGCATGAATGACGGTTTCGGTATTGTGATCGAAGGTGCCGGAGGAAACACCATAACCGGCAATGTCCTGAACTTGAATGTCGGCGGCGGCATCACCATCGGTGCAACGACCCTGCCCTCGAATGACAATCTGGTCCAATCCAATGTTCTGACCGGCAATGTCGGTGCGGGAATCCTCGTTACTGACTCAAGCGGCAACGATGTACTCGACAATGTGTCCAACGGCTCGAACGGCGCAGGCGTTGCGTTGGAACTTTCCAGCAATACGCTCATCCGTGGCAATGATGTCCGCTTCAACGGTGTAGGTATCGAACTCAGCCAATCCAGCAATAACCGCATCGAGTTCAACGACGCCAGTGGAAACACCGGCAGCGGCATTACCATTGACGAATTATCCTTCAACAACGAAGTCGTGATGAACATCGTCAGCGTCAACGGCGGCGATGGCATCGAAGTAATCGGCAGTGCGCCTGCCGGTCAGGGCAACCTGATCGAGGGCAATACTGCCAATGGCAACGGTGGCGACGGTATCTTCGTGGATGGCGCCGGGCACACGCTCAACAACAACGTTGCCAACTACAACGCTGGTTGGGGCATGTATGTGCCGTTGGGTGCAACCAATACGAGCAACCGTGCCGTCGGCAACGTGGAACCCAGCCAGTGCTTCGGCATCGTCTGTGACACCAGCGGTATCGTCCCAGGCGCACCGGATACTGTAATCATGGATCACCCACTTGCGGTGACTGACAGCCGCAATGCGCGCTTCACGTACACCGGTGTGGATGACACCACGCCTCTTGGCAGCCTTATATTTGAGTGCCGCCTCGACTCGACGAATGACCTGGCTTGGGTGGACTGCGAATATCCGGCAGACTACTTTAACCTTGCTCCGGGGATGCACACCTTCGAGGTGCGCGCAGTTGACATCGGCTTGCTTGCCGACCAAACCCCTGCGAGCTTCACGTGGGAGTATGTGCCTCCACCGTCTGGTGTGGCTCCCGACACCTTCATTGACATTGCCCCCGAGCCAGTGACACCACTCTTCGAGGCGCTCTTCACCTTCACATCCAACGAGCCAGATGTTGCCTTCCAATGCCAGGTGGATGACCTGCCGTGGGTGGGCTGTGGACCCGAACTTGACCTTATGTTCGCTGGCTATAGTTTCTACCTAGCCCAATTTGAGGACTTCCAGATCGGTCCGCATACCTTCCAGGTGCGTGCCATAGACATCGAAGGCAATATTGACCCAACACCTGCCACGCATACGTGGAGCATCCTCGGCGGTCCGATCACAACTATCGAAAGCGGACCTGCCTTCATCCCGCCAGCCGCGCCAGGTGAACCTCCCTCAGGCGGTGAGAGCGAGAGCACATCCGCAACCTTCACCTTCACATCCTACAATGAGCCGGATTCCACATTCTACTGTTCGCTTGACCTGGCTCCCTACGCACTGTGTGATGCAACAGTTACAGGCGATCTCTGGTCGGTAACCTACACCAACCTGACGCTTGGCGAACACATCTTCACCGTCTATGCGGTCAGCCCCGAAGGTGTGGAGGAACTCGAGCCGATTGAATACTCATGGGAAGTGATCGTACCATTGGTCAACAACCCGCCGGATACCGTCATCACATTTGCACCCGCAAACAATAGCAGTGATACGGTCTTCGAGTTCACCGGAACGGATGACTTCACCCCGACCTCTCTGTTGACCTACGAATGCCGCCTCGATGTCGCTCCGTTCGAAGGCTGTCTGATTCCGTTCAACATTCTCGAACTCTATCCTGTGGAAGCCTTCCTGCCTGGTGAGCACACCTTTGAAGTGCGCGCCATCGATGACTCCGACCCAACCCCGAATATCGACCCAACACCCGCCAGCTACACCTGGACGACCATAGCAGATACCATCGAACCTAACAGCGCTTTCCTCTCCGGTCCATCCTCGCCGACTTTGTTGCTAGAGGCTGAGTTCACCTTCCTCGCCAGTGACAATGCTACACCCGAGTTAATGCTTGAACTGCAATGCTCACTGGATGGCGGCCTCTGGGAGCCCTGCTCGTCACCGCTCAGCCTGAATTTCCAGTCGGGTGCTCACACACTGCAAGTCCGTTCGGTGGACCTTGCCCAAAACGTCGAAACCACCCCCGCGAGTTGGAGCTGGTCTTCGGCTCTCGACACGACCATTGAAACTGGTCCCGTTACCCTGACCTCCGAGGCAACTGCATCCTTCTCCTTCGTTTCCAACGATCCGCTTGCCCCTTTCGAATGTTCCCTGGATGGCGCGCCGTTCGTTGCCTGTGAATCAGGAATCTTGTATGAGACCATTGATTATGGTGCGCATGAATTCCAGGTGCGTTCTGTAAGCCAGACAGCTGGCATGGACACAACTCCTGCTGTCTGGCTCTGGACACGTGAACTTGAAACGGTCATCAGTTCCGGACCCAACACTTTCACATTCGACACCTTTGGAACGTTTGACTTCGTCGCCAGCGACCCGCTTGCCTCCTTTGAATGCTCGCTCAATGGCAGCCCCTTCACCGCCTGTGCCTCGCCCGCCTCCTACGATGTGGAGATTGGCTTGCACAACTTCCAGGTGCGCGCAGTTCTGCCGACCGTCACTGATTCAACTCCCGCCAGTTGGACCTGGTCTCGCATGGTGCAGACCACCATCCTCTCCGCGCCATTGGAACTGGCTGGCAGCACAACCGTCACATTCACCTTCTCGGCAAATGTGCCTGACGCAACCTTCGAGTGCTGGATGGATGGAGTCATCGCTGCCTGTTCTTCACCAATGGAATACACGGGTCTCTCGCTCGGGACGCACTTCTTTGCCGTACGTGCTGCAACGCCTGCCGGTCCGTTTGGTAACTACTGGACAGACCACGAATTTACGATCGTACCCGCCACCACCATCACATCCGGACCTGATCTCACTACCGAGAGCACCAGCGCGACCTTCACGTTTGTTTCTGAAGCCTCGGGCGTTGGATTCGTCTGCTCGCTGGATGGCGGAGACGTCCTCCCGTGCACCTCGCCGGTGACGTACGAAAACCTTCTGTCCGGCGCGCACGTCTTTACCGTTCAGGCGATTGACCCGGTCACCGGGATGGAAATGGTTCCAGTGACCTATGCGTGGACCATCTTGGACAACACCGCTCCCGATACATTCATCGACCTCGAGCCGGAGAATCCGTCAGACAGCACCACGGCAACCTTTGCCTTCTCTGCCAGTGAGCCGAACGTAAATTATCAATGTTCACTGAATGGGGCGGCATTCGATGTGTGCGATTCGCCGTACATCTTGGAAGGTCTTGCACTTGGCAACTACACACTTGCCGTCCGCGCCGTAGACTTCGCCGGTCTTGTGGATCAGTCTCCCGCCACGTTCGCCTGGGAGGTTGTCGCTGACACGACCGCGCCCAACACATCCATCATCTCGGGTCCGACCGCTGTGATCGGCACCGACTTTACCGTCATTTCCTTCTCAGGCAGTGACACTGGGACTCTCGCCGCCGAACTCACGTTTGAATGTTCGCTGGATAACGGAGTGACGTGGGAAGCCTGTAGCTCGCCGTACGAGATTCAGGACCTCGCGCCCACCTCCTACACCTTCCAGGTGCGCGCTACAGACCTGGCTGGCAACGTGGATCTGACACCCGCAACTCGCTCATGGGAAGTGGTCCTCACCGTACCGACCGGCTTCAACGTATTGGTCGAGATCCCTATGCCGGGCGGCGTTTTACTTGATCCTGCATCACTGACTTTTACACAGGTCACCTCCTCCGGCATGGTCAGCCTCGATGTGCTTGTCAGCCCTCCGGCGCTCCCCGCTGGATACTTCCAGCTTGGTTCGGTCTACTATGACCTCTCCACAACTGCCGGCTACGCGGGATCGATCTATATCTGTCTCGGATTCAACCCGGCAGACTTCAGTGATCCTGCGAATGTCCACCTCCTGCATTACGAAGGCGGCGCATGGGTTGACGTAACCGCCGAAGTGGATCCCACCGGTACAGTGTGCGGCGAAGTGTCCAGCTTGTCACCGTTCGCGGTCGTGGAAGTTGACCCGAATAACGCACCGACCAACGATCCCGAACCGGATACGTTCATTACCGCCGGACCGCCATCTCAGACTTCGAACTATATAGCCACATTCCAGTTCACCGGGCAGGATAACAACACGCCCGCGCTGGATCTTGAATTCCAATGCACGCTGGATGGCGCGGCACTCGGTTCGTGTTCCTCACCGGCAGATATCGAAGTTTTGAGCGACGGATCACATACCTTTACAGTCGCCGCAGTGGACGTGGATGGCAACATTGACCCAACGCCCGCCAGCCATACCTGGACCATCGTGGACTTCACCGCACCCGATACATCCATTGACCTGGGTCCAAGCTCCGAAGCGACTGAGACCACCGCAACCTTTGAGTTCTCTGCCGTGCTCGACGTGGCAGAAGCGGGTGTGACGTTCGAATGCTCGCTCGATGGCGCAGACTTCGCCGCTTGTACTTCCCCTTACACCTTGGCGGGTCTCTCGAATGGCGCGCACTACTTCCTCGTCCGTGCAATTGACGTTGCTGGCAACGCCGACCCGACGCCTGATATCTACGAATGGGTCATCAACGCGGCTGTTGACACTACTGCGCCCGATACCACCATTACCTATCTGGGAACCCTGCCCACCGCGCCCGGCGACCCGCAAATTGATCTGTTCGCCCTCACCTCGGATGAGGCTGGTGCTGTGTTCGAATGCTCGCTCGACGGAGCCGCCTTCGAAGGCTGTGAAGCCGCTCTCGAACTCGAAGGCTTGTCCGCGGGCAGTCACACACTCCAGGCGCGTGCCATTGACCTCGCTGTTAACGTGGATGCCACACCTGCCAGCTTCATCTGGTCAGTTGGCGGCACACCCGAAACGGTGATAGTCTCAGGCCCTGCATCGCCTAGTGCTGATCCCATTGCATCCTTCCTCTTCTCTGCCAACCAGGCTGGTGTCGCCTTCCTCTGCTCGCTCGACGGCGGGGAAGCCATCAACTGCCCGTCACCGTACCTCGTGGTCGTGAGCGTCGAGCCGGTCGAAGGCATCCACACCCTCGAGGTCCAGGCTGTAAGCGCACTAGGCGCGGTGGACGAAACACCCGCCGTATACACATGGACCATCGGTCTGCCGCCTGAGACCACCATCACCTCCGGTCCGCCCGTCGCGGTTGCGCCGGAAACCATCGTCACCTTCTATTTCACCGGTGTGGATGACTACTCGCCTGTGCTCGAACTCGACTTTGAGTGTTCGCTCGATGGAGCCGCCTTCAACGGGTGTTCCTCGCCGCTCGAACTCGATGGACTGGCACAAGGCGACCACGTACTCCTCGTTCGCGCCGTGGATTTGGCGGATCATGTCGACCCGACACCTGCCTCATATCAATGGGCAGTTCACCTGAGTCCTGACACAGCCGTTCTCACCGGACCCGCGCTTGAGACCGACAGCACCGAAGCGACGTTCACATTCTCATCCACCATTGCCGGTTCAACCTTCGAGTGCTCGCTGGATGGCGCACCGTTTGCTGCGTGTGCTTCACCGGTAACCTACACCAGTGTTCCATTCGGCCTGCACCTGTTCGAAGTCCGTGCCGTTAGCCCCGAAGGTGTCATGGATATCGACCCCGCCCAATATGAATGGGCGAGTGGCGACCTCACACCTCCGGTTACGACCATTACGACCGATACACCTGCTGCTCCAGCGACTATCAGCGAAACAACTGCAACCTTCAATTTCACAGCCGATGAAGCCGGTGTCACTTTTCAATGCTCGCTCGATGGCGCACTGTTCTCCATCTGCGTCTCACCTGCCACATATACAGACCTTGCGGCTGGCAACCACACCCTCGAAGTGCAGGCGACCCACCAGAACCTCATTGTCGAACCACTTCCTGCCGTATACGAATGGATCGTGGTGGATGTAACTGCACCTGAGACAACCATCGTTTCCGGTCCCGCCGCTGAGATCGGGCAGTTAACACCTTCCGTGTTCGTCTTCTCCTCCAACGAAACCGACGCAACATTTGAATGTTCGCTGGATGGCGGAGCGTTCGAAGCCTGCGCCGCACCGCCCAACAACACTGCCGAACTCACCGGTCTGGTTGCTGGTCCGCACACTGTGCAAGTCCGCGCGGTGGACCCGAGCCTCAACGCCGATCCAACACCGGCTTCTTATAGCTGGATGGTTGTTGGACCTCCACTCACTACCATCACCTCTGGCCCTCCAGTATCACCTGCCACCACAAGCGACACGACTGCAACATTTGAGTTCACTTCCAGCCAGACTGGCGTTACTTTTGCTTGTGCGCTCGATGGCGGTGACTTCCTGCCATGCGTCTCGCCCGCAACCTACTCTGACCAGACCTATGCCAGCCACACCTTCGAAGTGCAGGCGACCAACATCTTCGGTCTCGTGGAAGAACCGCCCGCGAGCTACGGGTGGACCATCGTCATGCCGCCTCCGGCAATCGCACCGGATACTCTCCTTGCCGAGCCGCTTCCTGCCAACCCGACAACTGCCACATCTGCAGCATTCAGTTTCTCATCCGATATGGCTGGCGCGACCTTCCAATGCTCGCTGGATGGATCAGCGTTCGCAGATTGTGCTTCACCAGTCCAATACACCGGACTTGCACAAGGTGAGCACACCTTCCAAGTCCGTGCAGTCTTTGAAGGAATCCACGACGATACGCCCGCGATCCACATCTGGACGGTCAACCTGCCGCCCGAGACAACGATCGCCTCAGGTCCTGACGCCGAATCTATGAGCACCACCGCCTCCTTTACATTTGCCTCGAATGAGATAAACGTCAGCTTCGAGTGTTCGCTGGACGGTGCGCTCTTCGCCTCCTGCCCGTCGCCGCACGTGTTCGCAGATTTGGCAGATGGTCCGCATACTCTCCTCGTTCAAGCTCGGGATGCGGAAGGCAACCTTGACCCAACACCCGCCTCCCACTCGTGGACAGTCCTTGCACCGCCCGATACCACGATTCACTCTGGTCCGCCTGCGTCACCCGATACTACGACCAGCACAAGCGCGACATTTACATTCGACTCCAATCAAGCCAACTCAACCTTCATGTGCTCGCTCGATGAACTGGGATTTGATCCATGCATCTCGCCGATGACTTACACGGATCTGTTGATTGGCGATCATACCTTTGAAGTACAGGCGACCAACACCCGCGGTCAAACCGACATAACACCCGCTGACTACGAATGGACGATCGTGGCTCCTCTCGATACGACTGCGCCCGAAACGACGATCACTGCCAACCCGCCTGCCAGCACGACGTTGAGAGATGCCTCATTCTCCTTCTCTGCGAATGAGCCTGGCTCCACCTTCCAATGTTCACTGGATGGCGCGGCGTTCACAGCCTGTGCTTCACCGCAGTCCTACTCAAGCCTGAGTTATGCATCACACACGTTCCAAGTCCGCGCCACTGACGGGGCCGGAAACGTGGATGCAAGCCCTGCCAGTCACACATGGACAGTCACTGCTCCAAACTGTGGTAGTTCCATCACAGTCAGTGCCAACGCCGACGCCTGGATCGATCAGAACAGTTCATCCAACAACTATGGAACCGACTCGATCCTCAAAGTTCAAGGTAAGACCGGCAACAACTTCCGTACGTTTATCCGTTTCAACTTGCCGACCGCACCCGCAGGCTGCGTTGTTCAATCAGCCACGCTTCGTATGTATCAGCCTTCATGGACGTCTGGTCGCACACTTCAAGTCCTGCGAGTCAACGCTAGTTGGACAGAAAACGGTGTCAGTTGGGCTAATCAGCCTGCTACAACCGGCACTGCCGTTACAACGACTTCAGGCAGTGGCTACAGAAGTTGGAATGTCCTCACATTAGTTCAGGCAATGTACAGCAGTTCGAACTTCGGCTTCCTCCTCCGCGATGCGAGTGAAAGCGGCGGCGGCGCTGAACAGCAATTCCATAGCCGTGAGAAAGGCGAGTCTATGCCACAGCTCATCATCACGTTTGCTCCGGCTCCATAAGTCAAATTTCCGAGATAGCAAACTGTTCTCCCAATCAGCGCCCGGTGAATGCCGGGCGCTGGCCTATACCCGGTATGAACCTGTAACAATCTAAGCAGACTCTAAGGTTACATTCCCATCATTTTCCCCGATTTCCCGTCCTAATAAGTGAGATGTCAACAATGAGTGTGGATACCTTCTCAATGAAAAAAGCGGCTGTAGATTACGACAAGCAAGCCTTGGTTGAAATCTATGAACACTACAGCCCAGAGATTTACCGCTATGCCTATCGCCTGCTTGATGACAGCGAATTGGCAGAGGATTGTGTGGGTGAGACCTTTCACCGTTTTTTGATCGCGATGCGCGGCGGTACAAAATTTGAAAATATGCGTGCCTATTTGTATCGCGTGGCTCATAACTGGATCACAGATCATTATCGCCGTAAGCCGCCACTTCCCAACGTTGAACTGGATGAAGAAATGCGTTCTGATCCAGATGGAAATCCATCAACCCTGGTCGCGCAAAGTATGGACCGTCAGCGCGTACGTTCTGCGCTCCTCCAATTGCCGCCGGAACAGCGGCAGGTGATCGAATTAAGGTTTATGGAGGATTGGTCGCATCATGAAGTTGCCAAACTGCTTGGCCGAACTGTGGAAGCGACGCGTGCCTTGCAATACCGCGCCGTGGAAGCACTGCGCCAGATATTAGCCGAATAATCTTCATTCAATGGAATTGTTACTATGACAGAACTTACAAACATCAATATGGAACTGGATCCGTACTTAAAGCAGATGCTCAATGCGTACGGGAACATCCCCGAACGCAACCCTGAATCTGCCCGGCGCACGCAGGAAAAGTTCCTGACAGAAATTAACAATATCTTGCTGGACCCAACTGTACCCAGATCCACTGCGCGGAGGCTGGTGCCCGCCGCATGGATTTTGAGTCCTGCACGCCTGAAGGAAGTCTTTATCCCAGTCTTTGGCAGACGCACTGTCATAAAGGGACTGGTAATGTTAATGACGTTGGGTATATTTTTCTTTGGTGGGGCAGGCATTACAGCATATGCCGCATCATCATCACTCCCAGGTGATGCAATATATCCGCTGAAAACAACCATCGAGAACGTACGAGTCAAACTGACACCTGACCCTGCAGACCAGGTGAGACTCTATCTGGATTATGCCGGGCTGCGCCTGATGGAAATCCAGACACTGGTTGATACCGGCCGCTATAATGACATTGCTCAAGCGGCGGGTGAGTATGAAATCGATATACAAAAAGCCTTTGACGCAGTGAAGAGCCTGTCGCAAACGGATCCAACCCGTGCCACCGCGTTGAACGTCAAAATCACTGTCACCCTGCAGGGCTATAGCAACATCCTAATCCAAATGCTGGTCGACATTCCATCGGATGTGCAACCAGTCATCTTGAATATCATCATTACAAATACCGTGATGATTGATCAGGATGACGGTAGTAATACAACTCCTGTGCAAACCATGACTGTCACGCCAATCCCGAATCAAGGTAGCGGTGATGATGACGGAAAATTATCAACAAGCGCCCCGACTGCCACCATTACCAGCACATCCATTATCCTAGCCACTGCCACATCAACAAGTTCGCTGATAAACACACCTGACGTAATTCTGCCTACCAATACACCGGCCCTTCCACCGTCAAATTCCGTGGTTGATGGAGCGGATGCCACTTGCACAGGTTTCATCGGCGCAGTGACTGTGAACAATCTGGAAGTGCCGCAGGGCGCAAATTGCACACTCGATGGAACAACTGTGATGGGAAATATCAAGATCCAGAACGGTGCGACTCTGATTGCTCAACGTATCAGGGTCAATGGCAACATACAGGCGGATGGCGCGAGTTATGTTGAAGTGTTGGCTGGCTCCAGTGTTGGTGGGAACATCCAGCTCAAACAAGGCGGCTCGGCTCGCGTGGAGGATTTGAATATCAATGGCGATATCCAGATCGAGTCCAATTATGGAACGTTCAGCATCCTGCGCAATTGGGTGGGTGGCAATATACAGGTGTTTCAAAACAGCGGAGATGCCTCCATAACCAGCAACATGGTCAATGGCAATTTGCAATGCAAGGAAAATACTCCTGCGCCCACTGGCGGAAACAACGTGGTGCAAGGGAACAAAGAGGATCAATGCGCAGGACTATGACAATAAATATCTGTGACGTTCGCGCGACAAACAACTAAAAGTTGAATTTTCTGTACACATAACGGTCTTTGAGATGAAAGGAGGTGATGTGGGTGTTTGAATGATTTCAGGTACGAAGTTTCCCGCAGACGTGCTGGAAATGAAGAAGAATAGCGCTACAACTTTTATCTGCAGACAATAAACAAAACCGAACATCAGTAACTTTAACTCAAAAGAGGAGATCTAAAATGAAACGTTTGATTAAGGTAAGCCTATCGCTGGTGCTAGCATTGGTCTTTGTATTTCCTGCCGGTCTTGTGGTCCTGGCAGAGGAAGTTACCTGCCGCGGTTCCATGGGCGCAGTGACAGTTGACAACCTGCGCGTGCCGCAGAATGCAAGTTGCAAACTCAATGGGACGATTGTGCAGGGAACGATCAAGGTTGAAACCGGCGCTTCTCTGACAGCCAGCAAGATTTCGGTGATCGGCAATATTCAGGCTGAAGGTGCAAAGTCTGTGACCGTGACCAGTTCCGCCGTTGGCGGCAGTATCCAGATCGTGCAGGGCGGCGCGGCGAAGATTGATAAAGTACAGGTCAAGGGCGATATTCTGTTTGACTCCAACAAGCGCATCTTGAGCGCCACGTCCAATAAGGTAAGTGGCAATGTGCAAGCTTTCCAGAACAGAGGCGGTGTCACCATCTCGTATAATGCCATTGAAGGCAACCTGCAATGCAAGGAAAATCATCCGGCACCCACTGGCAAAAAGAATGTGGTCCATGGGAATAAGGAGGATCAATGCGCGGGTCTGTAACAAAGTAGAATTTCCGAGAGTATCTAAACAGGAAGTGCTACGAAATCGATCAAGTGAAAGGAGTATTTCGGGTACAGGCGTTGCATGAGTTGGCGCTGGTTGTAGCAATAGACAAACAAACGGGGAGTGGCGAGAGGAGTGTGTAAAATAGGAATATGAAATGTCCAAACTGTGAACAAAAGCAACAACAACATGGGAGTGGCTAAAAGGGTGAGTGAACGAAATCGATGATATGAAAAGCGTATTTAGGGAACTGATGTTTTCTCAATTGGCGCTGATTGAAATAATAGACAAACAAACGAACCGCACAATGCAGCGCATACGGACAACGCGAAAAACATCGGGAAGAACGAGCCAACCGAGCCAGGTAATGCCTGAGTTCCGCATTGTTGCCTTCCACCGAATAGGTATCGGCCTTGCCTTCTGAAACCGCATAGCGACCCCAGTGATACCACAAAGAAGCGTACACATCGAAGGCATCACTGAAATACCAGGTGGCTTTGGGGGCATGGTCTACGATGGCTTGGATAAGCGCCTGCGAACGTTCCCAGGTCACTTTCCAACCTAAAATACATCGGGTTGCCCGGTCTACCAGGGTAATAAGATAGATGCGGTTTTTTTATCACCGATGTAGCTGAAGATCTCGTCAAACTCGGCTGTTTTTACTTCGGCAGGTACAGGTGCTTTCGGTAATTGTTCGGCTTGGGCTTTTGCCCAATTCGCCACCGTCTGGTGATGCACGCCTAGTTGCCTTCCGGTGCGTCTCAAACCTGAGCCATCAATGTACATCTTGATGGCTTTTTGTCGAAAGGCTTTGCCATAGCCTTGCGTTTTTCTCTCAGGCGTATAACTATATCTACAACTAGTACATCTTGGCATAAATAAGGCTTTGGTATAGGATAAGGCAAATGCAAGCAGGAGCTGCCAAAATGCGAGGAGCCAAAGCACAAGTAGTGAATCTGTCGGAGACCGAACAACGCGGTTTAGAGAAATTGATCAAGCGTCATCAAGTTGGACAGCAAATCGCAAGGCGAGCCAGAATTGTATTGGCAGCGGCGCACGGACAAAAGAACAAGGAGATTGCACAAACCTACCAGGTGACATTGGATACGGTCAGTCTCTGGCGGAAGCGCTGGGTGAAGTTACAGGACATCTCATTGAATGATCTGAGCCTAGCGTAACTTATGTGCAAATAACGCCATAGATGCGGAAAAGGCGAAAAAAAACAAGGATTAGATCCGCAAGGTAAGTTGAATAGCGACTTGCCGTCTCACGAGAAACGACCTACCCACATA
>Ga0180069_1000071_pt1 | contig 22020 bp, 32 predicted proteins | sample EasRivERM_16_10D_2_FD_121793 | JGI IMG/M metagenome (GOLD analysis project Ga0180069, IMG submission 121793) | Soil microbial communities from meander-bound floodplain in the East River, Colorado, USA - East River metaG ERMLT231B'_16_10D | ecosystem: Environmental > Terrestrial > Soil >...
CGGGCTGCGTGTCCAACTAAGCACCAAAAGTTCTATTGCTCTAAATCCGATACTGAGCAGTGGAGTTTATTGGTACAACTCGAAGAGGACGGTTTAATTAGACGGTATTCTGAAGATGAAGATTCAACACTTTGGGAGCCAGCATGAATCGTGAGTTTCTGATGTTGAGCCATTCCCTGAAGCTCTCCGAAGCGAGAAGCTATTCTTTAGGGAATTGGTTTGTCAGCGAGAAGTTGGACGGGATGCGGGCAATCTGGCTGCCGGACACCAAGGGGTATCCGGTTGGTAGTTTGCCCTTTGCCAACTTAGACAAGGATGTTACCAAGAACCCGAAGCGGGCAGCCAGTGGGTTATGGTCCCGTTATGCCAAGCCTATTTGGGCACCGGAATGGTGGCTTGAAGGCTTACCCAGGAACATGTTCCTTGACGGTGAACTATGGTGTGGGCGTCAAAAGTTCCAGACCCTGACGAGTATTGTCAAGAGACACAACCCTGACGAACGTTGGAGTGATGTTGAGTTCCGGGTCTTTGACAGTCCTAGCCCTGACCAAATTTACTCTGACGGGAAAATACACAACGGAACCTTTAAGAAGCACTTCCGTGGTATTTGGGACTGGTGTAAGACCAACTTGGCCTTTGATTACAATACTCACGGTAACCCGTTTGAGAAAACTCTGCGACTGTTATCATCATTGCCTGGAATCTATCTCCGGGTACATGAGCAAAAGCAACTGAACTGGAACAACCAAAAGGCCAGCGAAGAGGTTCAAGTTTTATTAGACCAAACCCTAGAACAGGGTGGGGAAGGACTCATTGTGAGACACCCTCAAGGGGTTTGGACGCCCAAGAGAATGAACACTATCCTCAAAGTGAAACCTGAAAACGAGGCTGAAGCAGTTATTACCGGGTTTACAATGGGCGAGGGTCGCCTTACCGGGATGATTGGCTCATTAGAAGTGAAAGGCGAGGTTGTTGATGCTCAAGGACGCCGACGCACCGTTGAATTTAAGCTCGGAACCGGTCTCTCTGATTCAGAGCGTGGCTGGCCGAGTACCCTCTTCGCAGTGGGAACAACTGTCACCTATCTTTATCGAGAACTTACTGAGGATGGAGTACCCAGGGAAGGAAGATTTCTTAGGGTGCGGGGTGATTTTTGACGAACTGAAGTACAACTACATGGGTGGTGTGCATCAACTCTATGGTGCAAAACAACGTTCTCCGAAGTGGCCGGAGTTTAGTAAAACCTTTTTGTGGGGAAAGGTTTGTTGGGTTTGTGGTGGGAAGTTCAGGTTGGTGGCCCACCATATTGTACCTTTTCACCAAGACCCATCCTTGGAACTAGAAGTCGAGAATCTTATTCCTCTTTGCGAAGGGAGATATTCATGCAACTGTCATCTGACGTTCGGCCATCTAGGGAACTGGACCTTGGCCAATCCGCAAGTCCGGGAAATGAGCCAGGAGTATGCTTTACGTTACCGACAAGCAAGGACGCCTGGAACTACTTGAGAAAAGTTTGGGTAACCCTAAACCACGGTCAATTTTGGGCGTATGTTGTAGTTGAAGGGGAACGTTGTTTTGGTCTTTGTGCGTGCATCACCCAGCTGCGACGTTCAGGTATGATTTCACATAAGGTGGCAGCGGAAATGAACACCGTTATGGACCGAAATGTTCGTGCTGGCTCTTACTACTGGCCTCGAACAATGGAAGGTGCTGTGGAACGTGTCCAGTTTTGTAAAACTCAAGCCATTATGACAACAAATGAGGCTTGGGAATTTTTGGCTAGGGCCTGGGCAACCACTAAAGGTAGGTGTGCCTACATCGAAGGCCATGATTGTTGGGGTATTTGTGAGTGTATTGACCATCTGTTCGCTAATGGAAGAATTACTCTTGAAACCCGGCGGGAAATGCTATCAGTCATTCCCCAAAGGGACGGTTATATCTGGCCTCGGACACCGGAAGGTGCTCAAATGCGTGCACAGTTTTGTAAAACCCAAGCGGAGGTCATCAATGAAATTGGGAGTTAAAGCCGAGTCCCTGGGGATGGTCCAAGGACCCGTAATGTCTGCCCAATGGGTTGACTTTATTATCAAGGACAAGGATGACATTATTGTCAGGTCTTGTGGAACCGGCAAGGTTCATGTCATCAAGAAAACTGACGTTATGTCAGTGGAAATCTGTGAAGATTTCAAGGTGTCAGTGAAATGATTCCCATTGACAAAGTTTACCAAGACAAAGACCTTGCTCGTCCTTGGCCAGAATACCCTTTGTGCCGGGCAATGAACTATCACCCTGGACTGATGACCACTCACCCCGACACCTGGGAACCTATTCTTGCCCTTGGCCCCAATAAACAAGGTAAGTACCGGTTAGTGGACGGTTTACTTAGACTCGCTGTCGCCAAGGCCCGAGGTTTCACTATGATAAAGGCAAGAACTCACCTATGATCATTGGTTGCATAACCCTAGTTCCGGTGGCTCAGGTGTGGCCAGGAGATTTCCGACAATTAGCAGCAATCAATTGTGCTAAAGGTCGAGGGATAATTCTCCCTGGTGGTCGTCACGAAGAGGGTGAACTCTTCGAAGAAACGGCTCAAAGAGAATTTCTTGAGGAAACTTTGCAACGTTTGGACGGTTTGCCTAAACTCTTCTATCAGGGTTACTGTGAACCTGACAACTACTGTTATTGTTTCTTAGGAACAATGATCGGGGCTTCTACGGTAGTGGAATAACAACGCCTGAGGGTATAACCCGGTGGGCATCTTGGAACAGTTTGTTAAAGAGTAAGTTCAGGGCCTATTACTCTTTACTTAGGATGGTAGTCGAGGCCCGAGGCTTCTACACAGGAGATTATTAGTTGACACTGACCATTAGTTTCAGGTGTAACGACCGTGAGGTTAGTTACAATTTTCAAGTCTTGAGCAAGGAGGATGCCAACAAGTTCCTAACTAAGATTAGGGCGGATGGAATTTGGGTAGGTAACCTGTATCTGGCCCCGAGCACTTTACAGAGTGCTTACGCCCAAGAAAGGTAATAGATGTTTACTCTTGGACAAATCACCGTTAGTCCTGGTGCGAAGGTATGCTTAGGATTAGGTGAGTCCGAAGTTTTGTTAAACCGGCATGTGCAAGGGGATTATGGTGATATTCCCCTTGTGGACCAGTGTATCAATGATCAGTGTGTTGTGGAAGGAGGTCCGATAACCTCGATTTACAGGTCGAGAAAAGGTTTTGAAGTAGTTATTGTCACTGAGAACAATGAGACAAGTATCTCTTTAACTGGAGAAAGGTATGTCTGTTCAAAGTGACCTCGACCGGTTAAATTTTCAGGACGAGGTAATTGAAGTGACTCTCAAGGGAGAGAGTTACACGGCCCGTTGGTTTGAACGGGGTTATTGGATTTATAAAACTAATGGGCGTTTCGATGATCCCGTGTACTTCGTGACGCCATACGGGTGTACCTGTGGCGGATACAAGGCCCTGGGTATTTGTAAACACTACTCTGGACTGAGTGATCGGTTCAAATGAAGTGGTTCGGGGTAGCTAAAGGCTCCCCTGATAAACTTAAGAGTGGTTCGGGGTAGCTAAAGGCTCCCCTGATAAACTTTAAGGAGAATAGGTGGAAACATCTGTGACAGTCATCGCTGACACGATTCGCTGGGATTGTTGGCATGACTACCCCTGTTTAGGTAAACCCTACCAGGACTCGCCTGGGCGGATTATTACTTTGCAGATGCGGTATCCAAGATGGATACATTCGGAGTTCATGACCCACAGGGACCGTGCCCGGAACGCCGCTAGTTCCAGAGCAATAAGCAGTAAGAAGGGGCTTACTAACAATAAGTTCCGGCCAAAGGACATCCCTTCCGAACAGAAAGGGATGCAAGGTGGGGATGTCCTTGGGCAAGATCAGAAAAACGCTGCCTACGTTATTATTGAGCAGATGGCTAACTTTACAACGGCTTGTTGTGAAGCCCTGAGACAGTTGGGTGTGCACAAGTCCATTGGTAATCGTTACCTTGAACCGTTCAGTTACATCGAGGTAGTTTGTACGGCTACCCGGTGGGACAACTTTCTAGGATTACGGGATCATCCGGACGCCGAACCACACTTTCAGGAATTAGCAAGTTTAATTAGACTGCGATTGGGTGAGAGTGTCCCGGTTCCTGGAGATTTTCACGTTCCCTACGTGGACCCTGCTGAAAGGAGTAAAAACAACATACACGATTGTTTGCGGGTTAGTGCAGCCCGGTGTGCGGCGATAAGTTATCGTCGGGACAACTTCAGTTTTGAGGACGAGTTGGCTCTTTGTTCCAAGTTGGTAGGGAACCGGCACTCGTCCCCTTTGGAACACCCGGCAACATCCTTCTGTTTACCTAAGGAAGTGAGGTCCGGTCCAATGGTGGGGTGGAAAACCTTAAGGAGTATCCTCGGCCATGACTAAGAACCTTTCTTTGAAGGACCTTTTGGGAACTGCCTTTAGGTTGCACCCAAGAGAAGTTATTAACGTGAACAGTCCTTCCGCGTGACTAGCAGCGATATGTGCCACTCAGTTGAGTGGTGTACAACATGTCATGGATAGTTGGTCGAACTTTGTGTCAGGAGGAAAATACCGAAGGGTTCCGGACAGTTATGCCAATTGGTGTCGCCTGAACCAGGGCGAACACCCTGTTAGTGAGTTGATTGACGTTTTACTAGACCTTATCGCTGGAGAAAAGAATGTTGAACGGTTTAATTAAACTGTTGGGATTTCGACGAGCAAAACTAACTCGGTTGCAGGTGTTCAAGAAATTGAACCACGAGAGGCAGTACCAACAGGAACGGTGGAAAGACCACATTGATGATAATGTGGTAGTCACCGTTCTCACTGAGAAGGACTTCCCTGTACCCGAACCTGCTCACGAGGTTGGTGCCTGGATCAGTTTCATGGAAACCTATCTTCAGGAAGCAAGGAACCTGAACGCCAAGGGCGAAGATGCCCTGTTGAAGATAAGGTGTGTAGCTGCCCTTGGGGTGGCTTGCCTTGAGCAACATGGATGCCCTGACCGACCGCCAGCCTGTACGCTTTAACCTTTACCTAAGGCTCGTCATGTTCTTGTCAATGAAAGACCTAGGCAACCTGAAAATGACCTCGCTGTTCCTTGGGGAGCCGACTGTTGATGAGATTCACAAAGCCCAATTAAGGGCTGGATTCGGAAGTAATGGCTTTCCCAGCAAAATCGAAAGGGTTGTCTTGGAGGACCCCAAGATTTTTGTTGGGAAGGTGTCAATTGTGAATTTTAACTTGCAAGGAGCCGCCAGTTAGGAGACTCGGTTATGGGGCACTTTTACTAGGAACGAGTTTATTTAATCCGTGGCTCATTATTGCTGCCATTGGTGGATGGTTAAACATCCTAGTGGTTACCGCCAATGGTGGTAAGATGCCGGTTCACAATAGATTTGTGCCTGAAAGTGCCCCTTATCACTGTCAACTCACAGCCGATTCCAAGTTCCCTTGGTTAGCTGACTGGATTGGGAATACTTGGAGTCCTGGGGATGTCTTAATGATCTTAGGACTCATTTTGGCATCTGTACATTTTGTTAAGAGGTTAGTATGCGACTCGACAACTTAAGGGCACTTGAACATTTGTTCAAGACCAAGAAGTTAAAACCTGAGTTGGTCACTGTGGTCAACGAGGTTGCCTATTGGTACGATTACGAGGAAGCTGATGCTGCGATTAAACATTCAAGGGACCGGATTAACACCGGTGATTACCTTACCCAAGCGTTCAACAGAATTTGCCGCCGGTTACGACATTTACGCCCCTACTAATGGGGTGATACCCTCAATGGGTCAGGGTTTAATAAAACTGGGATTTATGTGGGCACCCACTTGGGTCCAGCATAGGAGTTTTCCCGATTTGGGAGGATTCTTTGCAAAGATTTTTGATAGAAGTGGATTGGCGGTCAAGAAGAGACTAAACACACTGGCAGGGGTCATTGACACTGATTACCGGGATGAATGGGGATTGGTAATAACCAACAATGGTCAAGACCCATTTAACTTTAGTCAAGGTGAGAGATTGGCTCAATTTGTCTTGTTGCCATTTCTCGTTGCTGAGGACCTTGAACAGGGTGGCCAGAGAATTGAAAGAACTGGAGGCTTCGGTTCAACAGGCATTTAGGATCAGTTTTTGGACCAAGTTTATTTAAGGTCACACTCACTTTTCACAAAGACATTTCTTTACTGAGGGTTAGAATGAGTAATCATTCTAACCCTCATCTGAACTTCTAAAACCCCATTAGCCGATGACACCTGAACAATGACCTTTGATCCGGGTGGAGGGTAGATCGCTCGGATTAGGTCATTCTGTACGCAGCAATCAGCCGTAAAAGGTCAAGGGTAACCCGGTCCAGGCTCAACGGGTATTTACTGATAACCTACTTTCCCTTCTCTTCTATATGGATTGATTGATTATTGATTGATTCTAAAGTAAGAGAAGGGAATAGGATTATCATCAAAGAGATTTACGTTGAAAAGTTACCAACGAGGGTGGATTTTGTTGGGCGAAAAAGTGATCCTGTTTAACTAAACTGAGGTACAAAAAAAAATAGGCCGGAAATATGTCTATATTTATAGACATATTTTCCGGCCTGAAAAAACATGCGTTAGACTTCAAATTGTACGCCGAGGATTTCGTCGGTCTTTTTAACCTTGACATTGAACAGAACTTTAACTTCCTTGTAACCCGGAGAACCTCGCACGGACCGAGAACCGAGGATTGGCGTAATTACAAAATCTAAGTAAATGTCGTCGTGCGAGAAAGCTGTTTGCTTCAAGGCAATAACAAGTTTCCTGTTGAGATTTTGTAATTGCTGGCCATCAAGGACAAATGTAAGGGTCATTTTGCGCCTTTGTTAGAGTGAAGGGATTAGAATGTACAAGGTTACTTGTACATTCCGTTAGTTACGGTTGCACCGTGCATTCTCGTACTTCCCCGTCCACTACTTTCGGACCTTTGGTGCAAGTGAAGTAGTAGACATTTGCACACGGCACCCACCAAATGCCCGATTTGCCAAGTTGCTTTTCAACGGCAGCTTTTGCGGTGTTAAGACTTTGGTGAACCCCAAAGTAGTGAACGATGTCTGAATCATCTTCAAGACTTTTGGCAACATACACAATCATTTTACCCTCCGGGTTAGAGTGAAAGGATTAGACGGGTAAGTTTTGTTAGACTTACCCATCCGTTACTTGCGGCCGAAGATTATACAGAGTACAACTAACACCGCAAGAACCATTGTGAACTGGTCACACAACTTTCACCAGCCTGCCATTCTCCATTGTCCCGGCGGCGTACCATTTGTGCGGTTCGGGATAATGTGGTCCTTCCAAGGACACCCTCCCATTTTCAGGAATGGTGCCCAAACCAGGAGCAAAGACCTCGACCTTGTCACCACGGGCAACAGCTTCTTTCAAGGATTTCTTGGTCTTGAAATTAGGACGGACGTACATTTGTGATCCTTTCTGTTAGAGTGGAGGGATTAGATGTATCAGTTTAGTTAGACTGATACATCCGTTAGTCACAGGTGTGTGGGTGAAGTGTGCACCTGATAAAGATTGAATCGCACCGTTTCACGGCCAGTGTCATGTGTGACTTCATACACACGCTCATTGTAAGTTGAGTGTGTTAGGTGAATCTGCACATTGCTGAAGGTGATTCGCAAACTCGGCACAATGAAGCGTTCCGCAGTTACAGCCACCCAATCCTTTTCCATGTGACACCCAATCCTTTTCCATGTGACACCAAACTGTGTACATTTAACACCGTCCTTTCTGTTAGAGTGTGTGGGATTAGATGTAACCGTTTAGTTAAACGATTTACATCCGTTAATCACTTGACAACCGTGATGTAGGGCAGGAAATGCGGATTTATCATATTGTTTACCCCTAACGTAATTGGTTTGGTGTATTCAATCTGATACATGTCCGGACTTCCGCCGAAGAATGTGATCGTACAAGATTCACCACTCTCTAATTGAGCAACCATATCGCCCAATAGTCCATTATCACCGTCACTGGCTGTGAATCTGAAAGTTGAGCCAGACATTTTAACCTTTCTGGTAATGTTACCGGAGTGTACAATCCATTGGACAGTTTAGTTAGACCGTCCAACGGCAACCAGTTCACTTTTTCGGAACGTGGTTAATGGGCCAACGTGGATTGTGACTGAGAACCGAATCGGACACCAACAACTTTGGGCTGTCAGTGTAGACAATTCTGCAATCAGGCATTCGGATACTCATTCCGGGCAAAACCGGAATAAGCCTGAACTTTGGGCGGTTCACGATGATGACTAACATAATGTTTCTCCGGAGTGTTGAACGATTAACTAAACCGATTGTGACACCGGTTTAGTTGGTGGTCAACCATTTGGGCGAAGTGCGGCGATCAGGGTTTCGATTGCCAGCAGTTTTTCAACGTGTGCCATTGTGTGCGGAAACACATCTTCCAAGATGTCGGTTGTGCGTGTGTCCATTGGAACCGCAAACAATTCCAATTCGCACACATCTGGTGTAACCATTGCACAATTTCGTGCTTTAACATTGATCCTGACAACAGGACCATTCTCCGTGTTGTCATACTTGGCGGCACCAATTTTCTTACTGGACATTTGACCATCCTTTCGTTACAGGGAGTGTTGACATCGTGGCACCGGCAAGATTAGTTAAACCCAAACCCAAAACATTCCACTTGCGAGGTCAAGGACCCTAGCTGTTGGCCGCAAGAAAGTTCTCAAGCGTCAGCTGGTCCCCCGTCAAGAGGATTTTGGTGAATTCCTTCACCTTCGGATCAGTGATGCCGTCCTTGTACTTCAAGGCAACATCAACCAACTGTTCCAACCGGCGAGCCTCACTGTCAAGGTCGGCGAAGTGAAGAACATGTTTTCCGCTGGCGATTTCCAAAGCGGCTTTCGCTGCCTTGGATTGCGTCAACGTTTTCTGATTCTGTAACGCTTCAACGCTTTGACGTTGCGGCTGTGTGGGCAAGGGATTTCCACATTCATCGACGCCTTTATCCTCACGGATAAACTTGGCGATTGCTGCGTTGAAGTCAACGCCACCCTTCTCAGGGTCCCACCCACCAGGGGATTGTTCGTCCGCCTTTTTTGCACGGGCCAACTCAAGACATCGCGATTGCGACGGCTTGAATTCCGACGTCTCGTAGATCGGATTGCCTTCCGAGTCCTTGCCAACTTCCGGTGCGATGCCGTCGATCAGCATGTCCGACAGTAGAAGAGCACGGCGAACACGAGGACCCATTTTCCCACAACTGAGAATGATGGTATCCAATGTACCCTTCAGCCAGGTCGTGATGACCTTTTTCCGCTCTTCCAATGTCTTACATGCTTCGATCTTCGGAATCATTTTCTGACCCTGCCCGGTGTAGGTCACCATTTGCGGGGCCACAAACATTGCAATGTCCGCGTAAGACATGCCGGCGGCTTGATACCGCCAACAAGTTAGCACGATTTCAGCTCGTGCATAACGCTGTGACCGTTGGTCGTTAATCAGTTCACGCCGTTGTTCTTCGTCGAGACTCTTGTAGACGTTGCAAGGCAACTTTTGGAGAGTCTCAACCAATTCTTTCGACGTTGTACCGTCGGCGACCAATTCCTGAGCCGCATTCAATCGGCGATTTCCCGCAAGGGTGATGTAATAAACATCACCCGCCGCAATCTTGTCGCCTAGCGGACCCTCAGGGGCCGTGTGTTCCTCAACTACGAGACGATTTGGGATGCCGTGCTGGTCGCGAATGACATCTTTCATCGTCCCGACGTTGTAGGTGTCCACAACCGCAATGCCGTCAACTTTCATCCCCTTTCGGAAACGCAAGTTGTCCGGATTGATGTGCAACTTGCCAATCGGCAAGTCCTTGGAAACAAATTTCAAGCGTACGTCATGTGACATGGTGAACCACCTTTCAAGTAAGTCCGTTGGCTTAGGGGACTTCTGACGAAATTGTCAGGTTAGTTAAACCGCACGTCCAACGGGCCGTCATTTTTGACCCACATATGCCAAAGTTCAAAAACCTTTGGTTTAGTTGGTCAGTTTATGTAAACTTGCAAGGTGCCACGATGTCAACACTCCGGTAACATTATCCGTTAGAGTTAAACCGGAACCGCGAAACTAGAATCACAGTTCAGGTGTCCGTTACTTCTCACGCACACGCGAAGCATTGAGGCGACGCCTCAAGGCCCGTTTGACCTTGACCTTAATGTGGTGATTACTGAAGTTGCCTTTGACTTTCATCATTGCACCGTTAGTTAGAGTGAAGGGCAGGGATTAGATAGCCTTGATTCAGGCTACCTAATCCGTTAGATTTTGTCGTGTTTCACGCCACTGGCGAGTAAGAACATGGCCTCAAATTCGTCTTTACCCAATTTGTCGCCATTCTCGCAAGTCCCATGGGCCAGTGCATCTTCGATAACATCGCACATGTGTTCCATTGTCTCACGGTCGAATTCATCCATCGCAGCACCTTTGAGGTTAGAGTGAAGGGCAGGGAATCGGGACCCTTATTCAAGGTCCCTGACTCCGTTAGACGTAGCAACCATCTTGCTGCGAGTATTGCGATACACCAATTTTCGCGGCTTTAACCACTTCCGGGCAATGTCGCTTGAACCATGACCTACACTCTCTTAAGAGTGATCGGCGTTCCCGACACTTCGGGCTTGCCTTCAGGCGAGACATGAAATCGCCCATAACTACCGGGTCTAGTCCCTTGATGCGAGCGATACTCACGTCAGCCTTGCACGTTACCTTAACCATATTAGCCTCAAGTTAGAGTGATAGGGCAAGCGAACGGTTCCCGTTTAGGTAAACCGTCCGTTAGTGCCTAGTTGAAGTTGGCTTCAATCAAGGCGTTGTACTTTCGTTGCAATTCGTCCACTTTCGCGATACACACCTCACGGTGTTCAGTGCGAGTGACGTTTTCCAGGCGTTCCCGCCACTTGCACAATTCAGACCATATCTTATTAATCTCGTCTCGCATCACAATCTCCGGGTTAGAGTGGTAGTGTGATAGGTGGGAGTCGAACCCATGAACCCTTGCCGGTCAAGGCCATCACCAGTGTACTGTCGTTGTACACCCGCCATAACTTTATGTTGTCATGGTAAACATCACTCTAACGGATGTTTCGTGTCATACTAGTACGCTTCACCAGACTGGACACGGTTTCTCTGGTGCCTACCCGCCTGCGGTGTGAAGTAGTCCTGTTTGCCTTATTCGCTGGGGCAGGGCTTCACACCCGGTATACCGGGTTCGGATGGTCGTAGTCAAACCTTGCGGCTTGACCGTTCTCCGTTACACGGAGCATAGTCTAGTTAAACCGTCGGTCCGGTTGCGTCAGGGGAAGCGACAGTAGCCCCGCGTCCCGCGTCCGTTCTCCGCATGGTGTCGGGTGACCTCACCCGTCCGCACCAGCCGTCCCTACACCATAGAATAGTATACACACTTTTTGCCTTCTACACCAATAGCCTAAGAAAAGAAAATAAAAGATCCTAGTGGCACGAAAGATGCCACCTTAAAACTAAGCCACCACAATAAGTAAACACAAATAATCCTAAATTATTCCCTTGACTATGCTCCCACCTTAGATTCAGGTGTCGCGATACATGGTGTCCCCTCAATCTATGGTGACACAATATATCATGACACAATAATCTATACCTATACAATAAACATCCTAATGCCTGACAATAATCTCCCTGACCTGACAAATCTTGAGGCGTGGCCACATAAAAATTGAGGCGGGACCCGGTGGGTAATTCTTGCCACACAAATAGCCGTTTCTTCTCCCACAGTAGACGCAGGTTACTGTAGCGGAAATTTTTCTAAATTTTGCTTGTCTTTAATGACCACCCAAAAGCGAAATTGAAATTCGAAAATTTCCGAAAATTTAGGAGCACTTTTTGGTCCACCAAAAGTGAAAATCGAGGTTGCAAAATTCAAAAAAGAAAATTCCAAAATTTTGAAAATTAGATTCAACCCTTGCCGTATAAAAGAGTGAGGGACACACCCTCAAAAATCATGGCCAGAGGGACCTATGAGTTTAAGAAAACTGGCCCAAAAAGTGCTCCTAATCACTTTTTTGGCTATGCCTTCCGTAAGTCTTGCTCAAATCAAGATGGAAGGCCCAAAACAAATCGAGGCAGGTGAATTAGCCAGGATTAACATCGACGGGATCAAAGGACTCAATGATCCTAAAATCGAATGTTTTCCGAAAAATGACTCTTGGGAAGCTGTTCAAAGGTTGGATGGGTCCCCGGTTATCATTTTTTACACCAAAAAAGAAGGAATTTACACCTTCATTGTGGCCGGGAACAAGGACAATAAGACCTACTTCGTAATTTTCCAAATTCAAGTGGGTAAACCCGATGTTCCTACCCCTGGTCCGGGCAAGTACACTCAACGTTTAAGGTCCCTTTACCTTGTTAATCCCGATGAGGCCGGTTTAACTAAACTGGTGAGTGTTTACAAGAGTATGGCGGCACAAAGTGATAAGATCACCAGTTACAAACAGATGAATGATGCCCTGGCCCTGGCCACCAAGGGAGCTATCGGCGAGATTTCACTCCGGGGTGTTAGGGATGAAGTCGCCCTCATCCTCCAAACCGATTTGGCCAATCGTAATTCAATGACTTATAACGCTACCGCCACTTCCACCATATTTTTGGAACTGGCTAAGTCTTTGTCCGCGTTACTCGAAGGGAGCAAATAATGTATAACTTCGGGTGGCTAGACAAACCGGATGAAGTTGAGAAGGTTAAGAGCACCCTAAGGTACCAGGATGCTGACCAAGTCATCACATCCGAGAATCTGGTGGCGAGGACCGCTGGGAGTGACCCAATACTTCCTTACCTGATGTTCAGGAAGGTGACGGGAGCAGATGCTCCCAGCGGTCCACAAAGGATCGGGGATTGTGTTTCTTGGGGCTGGAGTAATTGCATCAATTACCTGCAAATCTTCAAGATCGCTGCGAGTCTAAATAAACTCGGACTTTGGGACACCTTGGTTCGGGGTTCTTGGTCCCAAGAGATTGTTTTCGATCACCCCAACTACCAAGCTGCCAACGCCCTTGTTTACGAATACCAGGAAATTTGCACCGAGTGGGCCTATGGTTACTCCCGAGTTGAAATCGGTAACCAAAGAGGCTCCCAGGAAGATGGTTCGGTTGGAGCTTGGGCTGCTAAAGGTGCTACTCAGGGTGGATACGCCACCAGGAAAAAATATGGCCCTTATGATCCCAAGCGGGCCAAACTTTGGGGTGCCCAAGGTGTTCCGGATGAGTATGAACCCACTGCTAAAAAGAATAACTGTCCCGACGTTGCACCGGTAACCAGTTACAATCAACTTGTTACTATGCTCAGAGCCTATCGCCCGGTACCAGTGTGTTCTAATCGAGGTTTCACTGAAACTCGCGATCAAAAAGGTCGGTGCAGACCTCAAGGGACTTGGATGCACTGTATGTTGTTCTGTGGTCTTGACGATGAGGGCTGGCCTCTTATTGCTCAGAGTTGGGGACCTGGCCAGCCATCTGGACCAGTTTACTTAGACCAACCCACTAACACCTTCTTCGTAAGCCCGGAAGTTGCCGACAGCATGTTGCGTCAAAACGATTCCTTTGCTCCGGCTGGCTTCCTAGGCTTTGAGGTCGAGGACTTCATCAATTGGAGACACTAATGTACGGCGACGGCATTCAACCCGTTAATCCTAATGAACCAACACCTGTGAATCCTGATCCAGTTCCGGTTGACCCGTGGAACGGTTTTTATAAACCGAGCATCTTCCAGGCCACCTTCGAACTCCTGGCTAATGGTAAAATCAAGGGTTCCTTGGCTTTTACCATTAGTCCCTTTGTTGACCCTAACCCAGCGTTCAAAGTTCACATGCTGGTTAGTGTCAGAGGCAGTGGGGTTTGGTCTACTTTGGCTTCAGCGGACTCGGTTTATTCCCCGACACTCCAAGCGTCTTGGTGTGTCCTAGAAGCCACCCCACCTGAATCTACGGTTGGTTGGGACCTTTACTTCGTTATCAGTCAACCAGTAAGTGGACAACCTTCACAAATTGTTGGCTGGTCAAAGGAACTACCAGTAGGACCATAACATGCGAACAATTTTCACACTGTTGGCTTTTGTAAGTGTCTGTTGGGCAGGACCACAAGAGTCTACAGTCAAAGTTTGTCGATGTATCTACGTTGACAATGACGAAGGACAAACCGTCGCCCGCCATAACTATGGGACCGGGGTGGTTGTTTATTCAGGTAAGGATGCAGATGGGCAACAAGTTGCCATCATCCTTACCAATGCTCACGTCGCCCCAAGCAACGCTACCTACCACATCTTGTGGGACGGTAAAATGATTGACTGTGATTGGGTAACTGCGGTGCCAGTAGAGGACCGCAGTGAGAAAGGGGACTTGGCGGTTTTGATGACATATTTTAAGATGCCATCAATAACTATCGCTAATAAGGACCCACCAATCAACGACGAGGTCTTTCAGTGGAGCCACCCTAAAGCCGGTCGTTTAACTAAACTGACTGGCAAATGGCTCGATGACGGTGGTGGACATACCAAATACACCAGCTACCTATCCCTTCCGGGGTGTTCAGGTAGTGGTGTATTTCACAAAGACAAACTCGTTGGGCTTTGTTTTGCAGTTTCCAACCTCAAGGACAAAAATAACAATGTGTTGAAAGACATTAACGGCAACCCGATACTAACGTCTCCAACCATTGTTATCGGCCTTGAGAAAATCAACAATTTCCTTTTGGCCAATGTTGCCAAAGAAATGGGGTTCATTGTTGAAAAAGGTCCTATGCCTCGTCACATTCCTAGGGGTAGTGACTCCAGGTAATGCTGACGAAATTGACAACATTGTAAAGAACGCAATCTTGGCCACTCAACCTAAAGTAAAGAGTGCTACCCAAGATTGCCAGTGTCCCAATTGCGATTGTGACAACTGTCAGTGCAAGCCCGGCTTCAAGTGTGATGATAATGGTTGCCAACGCCTCAAGGGTAAGGAACCGTCGGTCGAGACCTGTTGGGTGGTGATTGACGACCGTAAAGCCTTCACCATCAAAAACATGTCGCCTGATGTGGCTATTGCTGCTATTAAAGCCCAAGGCCAAAAAGTAGTTTTTGTAGACGCCGGTGGAAGGGTGACTACTCCCCCGGCTTGGTTTCCAGCCCAAACTTTTGCTTCTGGACCCCAAACTTTTGCTTCTGGACCCCAAAGTGCCACCCCTTTTACCATGCCGGCCACAACTGTCCCAACCCCAAGTGCAGGGTGGAACAGTGCGTGGTCGAGCGGGAATTACCGGATGGCACCCACACCCATCGCTGCACCTTCTGTGGGACTGTATGGCGGCATCGCCGTTAGAGGTTCCGGGTGAAGCTAACTTTCCTCTAACCTCAGTTGAGGTCAACATGGTTAAGTATCCTGATATCTTCCCTGCTGAAGCGGCACAGGCCCTTATCAGTGGAGCGTTCAATTTCAAGGACGCCGATGTTAAAACCGTTGTTGCAGCCGCTTACGAAGTAACTGGCTTCATCCTCGGTCAGACGGTTGGACAACCTACTCAAAAGTACGGGGCCGCACCCCAAGCCGAATTCAATGGTCTGATTGGTGCAAGGGACCCCAAGAAAGAAAAGCAGGTCCAACAGCAAGTGCTTGGGTTCCTTAGTTTGGCCTACGGAATGGCCCTCTTCAACAGGGACGTTGGAATTCCCGCAGTCCTCTTAGCGGTCAACAGCCTGATTCTAGCCAACTGGCCCGATCTGGCGGAGACGTATTGGTCTGCTAAGGGGATGTAAGTTTACTTAAACCGAGGTACAACATGCGTAAACTCCTAGTCAGTTTGTTGTTTGCCAGTTTTGCAGTAGCAACCCTACCGACAAATTGGTCTAGCAGTGGAAGTGGACGTGACGGTGTTTCTTTTCTTGCACCCCAAGCTATGACTGTGGATTGGTGGACGAATGGTTGGTGGACAGACCCAAATGGTCCACCGTATACCGACCCATATGAGGCTTGGTACCTAACTCTTGGTGTGGACCACGCCCCGGCAAATACCCTGTTACAAATTGAATTTTCGATAACAGGGGATGAAAGCACCATTGAGGGTAGTTACACAATTACCACAGATGGTGATGGCTATGTGGTCTTTACAATGGACCCATATGCCACTTTCCACGATCCGGTAGCTCTACCCTGGGCCACCACAAGTTGGTCAGGGGTCATTCGAATTACTGATGTCGGCACAGGTAATGTTCTTTACAATCGGAACTACACCACCGAAGTAGAGTACATGTACTAACCCTTAAGGGAACCTAGTTTACTTAAACTAGGTTCCCTTTAACCATTAAAGGAGACTCCAATGAAGATTGCTCAATTGGTTAGTGCAGGTTCGATGGAATTGACTGTCAAGATGACTGATCCTGAAGCCAAATCCATTATGGTCGCAACACCCAACGTTACCATGACTGTAAACGGGAAATCGTATCCTGTTTATGAAGTCAATCCCACCGTTGTCCCGGACATCTATTTGGTTAGATTAACTAAGGGACTCGCCAACAGTGCCCTTAAGGACACCACGGTTACCTTCGTTGAGGGCTAAAAATGGAGTGGCAACGTATTGACAATGAACGCGATCCGGATCGTTGTCAAGGTGTCGATATTCACGGACAATGCCAGTACAAACGTGCGGCACCATCAAACTATTGTCCAAGACACGGCGGCAATAAGGGCCTTGAGAAGGCTGAAAAAGAAAAGGTGAGGAATTATCACCTTGGAAAATGGCGGCATCGTGTCCACCAATTCGCAGATAATCCTGAAATCAAATCCCTTAGGGAAGAAATCGGGATCATCCGTATGATGATTGAATCTGTACTAAATAGGTGTGAGGAAGAAGTTGACCTTATCACCTACTCAGGAAAGATTCAAAATCTCATCGCTCAGGCACAGAAACTGGTGACAGAGTGTCACCGGCTGGAAGAACGCACCGGAATCCTACTCGACAAGCAAACCATCTTAGTTTTAGCGGACAGTTTAGTTAAGATTATTGGTGAACACGTCAGTGACGCCGATGCTCTTGATATGATTGCCGGTAAGATGGTGGACGTTGTCGGTAAAATGGGTGGTCTACAAAATGTCAGAGATGCTGCAAATGATGCGGGACCGAATTAGTTCGGGACTCCGCAAAAAAGCAATCTCGACAGCCTCCAAATGGGCTGAAGCAAACCGGATTATGGGTATGCCTTTCCCAGGTCCGTGGCGGTTTGTGCATCACCCTTGGCTGCGAGAAATGCACGATAGTACCGCACAGTCCAATGTAGGTCAAAAAGCTGCACAGATGGGCTACACCGAAACAATGTTGAACTTGACCTTTTTCAACATTGACATCTTAAGAAGGGATTGTTTGTATGTCCTTCCTGCAAAAACACCTGATGCTACTGACTTTTCTGCTAGTCGTTTTGGTCCTGCCCTTGAGCTTAGTGACTACCTTAGCAAGCTATTCTCAGATGTCCAGAACATCGGGCACAAGCGTGCGGGTGCCGTTAATCTTTATATTCGTGGTAGTAAGTCCCGTGCTGGTCTTAAGTCTGTTCCGGCTGGTTTCTTGGTCTTGGACGAAGTTGACGAAATGGACCAAGAAAATATCCCTTTGGCGGAAGAACGCCAATCAGGTCAGGTCCATCGCCAGGACTGGAAAATCAGTACGCCGACTATTGACAGTGTTGGAATCAACAAATATTACCAACAAAGTACCCAAGAACACTTCTTCTTCCCGTGTCCGTCCTGCTCAAAACACATAGAATTGTTGTGGCCAGATTCCATTATTAGGACAAGTGATGACCCTAACCACCCGGACCTTAAGAAAACTCATCTGATTTGCACGGCTTGCAAAGCTGTTCTTCCCCACGAGACTAAGAAAGTTTACTTAAGCCGTGGGAAGTGGGTACCATCCAAAACGGATACGGATGTGCGTGGCTTCTATATAAATCAGCTTTACAGCCCCGCTGTGGAGCCTTATAAAGTAGCTTCTCTTTTCTTAAAGAGTCTCGCTGACCAAGCGGCCGAGCAAGAATTCTATAATTCGAAACTCGGAATGACGCACATTGTACACGGTGCCCGAATCACTGACCAAGCGTTTAATGAGTGTATTGGAAGTCACAAGCGACACGTTGAGGGCGGTTATCCCCATACTAATAGGGTCATAACTATGGGGATTGACGTAGGACGTTGGAACCATTGGGAAATTGACGAGTGGTATCTCTCAAGTAAAGCTCCTTATGGGGATATGAACACTTATGCTGTCCCCAAAGTTATCGCCTTCGGGAAAGCAGCGTCCTTCAATGATCTTGACACACTGATGATGCAATACGGTGTACATTTTGCTGTTATTGACGCTAATCCTGAAAGACGAATGGCATACGCTTTTGTTCAGAAACACTACGGACGGTCCAAAATGTGTTTCTACACCAAAGGTGTGTCTGGACGACAAACTGTTCCCTCCCCTGAACAGGATCAAGCCATCAATGTTGACAGAACGTCATGGTTGGATATGTCTCTTGGACGCTTTCAACGTGGGCAAAAAGGTATCATTCTCCCAGCAGATATTGACCTCGAATACCGTGAAAACCTGAAAGCTCAGGTGCGTGTGTATCTTAAGGATAACGATGGCAACCCAATGGGGAAGTACGTGACGCCAGCTAACGCAGCCGATCACTATGGTCATGCTCGTAACTATGCGGAAATCGCACTTCCACTTGCTCTTGGCATCGGTCGAGCCTCGGACATTGGTAGTCCGGTTTAAGAAAGGTATAACATGGCAGGTGAATTGAAAATCCAGTCGATGCGACACCCCGAATACCGGGAAAATGCTCAAGACTGGCGACGTTGGCGACTAGCTTACAAAGGTGGACGTGCGTTCGTTGATGCCTTTTTGGAAAGGTACTCCAAGCGAGAAGATAACGATGAATTCACGATGCGTAAGAAGATGACTTACTGTCCACGCTTCGCGGGTGCTGCTATTGACGATGTCAAAAACAGCATCTACCAACGAATGTCTGATATTTCCAGAGTTGGTGGGGACATCACCTACAAGGAAGCTATCGCAGGACTAAACGGAGGAGTAGACCTTGAAGGTTCAACGATGGATCGTTTCATCGGGCAGTTCGTGCTGCCTGAACTATTGGTAACGGCTAAAGTTGGCGTGTATATTGACATGCCTTCCGAAGTCGGTGAAACCTTAGCTGACGTTCAGGGGATTCGACCTTACCTCTATTACTACTGTGCTGAGGACATCGCAGATTGGGCATGTGCCTATGAAGGAAGCGAAAAATTCTACATTTCGCTTCTTCTTAGGGACTCGGAGGTTGATTTCGACAAAGAAACTGGCTTAGCCAAGTCTAACAAAACTACTTGGCGGCACTACCGACTCTTACCTGATGGTGTAGAGGTCCAATTCTTGGATCACGCCGGTAAACCCACTGGCCCTCCGGTGTTCATTGAGGGAATGACAAGAATTCCTTTTGTCATCATGGAGTTGAACAAGTCACTAATGGAAGATGTTGCTGATTATCAAGTTGCACTATTGAACTTGGAAAGCAGCGATATTAACTATATGCTCCGGTCCAACTTCCCGTTCTACGTTGAACAGTACGATCCGCGTAGTGAGTTTAACTTCGGGGGACCATCACCTGAACAGGCCGAAACTGACCCAACATTCAAGAAAAAGGAAATGATTGTTGGTAATACCACCGGGCGTCGCTACCCCATTAATGCAGAAGCCCCCTCATTTATTAATCCTTCTCCAGAGCCGTTGTTAGCTTCGATGCAGAAGGAATTGAACATTAAGAACGACATCCGCAAACTTCTCAATCTGAGTTTAAGTAATCTTGAGCCGAAATTCGCTTCTGCCCAATCTAAAGGAATGGACGACCGTTCCTTGGAGAGTGGCCTGTCGGCGTTGGGTTTGGTGTTGCAACATGGCGAACGTCAAATTGCTGAAGTTTGGGCGGGCTACGTTAAGTCCAAGGTTGCCAGTATCAAATACCCGCGAACCTACTCATTGAAGAGTGAGGATGAACGACGAGAAGAAGCAAAAAATGATAGTGAGTTGTTGGCAACTGTTCCATCAATTCTCTATCAAAAGGAAATCGCGAAAAAGATTGCAAGAACAATGGTCGGTCATCTTGTGAGTTCTGAAACTTTGGCCAAGATCGAAAGTGAAATTGACGCGGCTAAGTACATGAGTGCGACTGCTGCGGATATCAAAACCGATCTGGAAATGGGCCTTGTTAGCGATAAAACAGCCTCACAAGCTCGTGGCTACGCTAAGGATGAAGTGGAACAAGCCAAAAAGGATCACGCGGAACGTATTGCACGAATCCAAGCGGCCCAAGCTCCTGCCGAGGGCGGTTTAAGTAATCCTGGAGCAAGAGGCGTCAAAGAACTAGACCCAAATAAGGGTAACGTCTCTGCAAAGGGGGAAAAGAATGGAGCAGCTAGCAAACAATCCGGTGACGACGCTTGATGGAGCCATCAATAGTGTTGTCACCAGCCTAGTGGTGACAAGTGCGTCTGCATTCCCGACTTCAGGGAATTTTACCATTAAGATTGAAAGTGAGTTGTTGCGAGTGACTGCTGTAAGTGGAACCACTTTCACAGTCGCTCGCGGCAGCGAAGGTACGACTGCTGCAAGCCATGCTGATGATGTTCTGGTTAGTCAAGTTGTTACAGAACTGGTGATGAAAAACTTGTACGCCGAATTTTATCAGATTGGAGCCTATGCGAGTCGGCCCACTGCTGTCAGAAATGGCACAATCTATCACGCCACGGACATCGACTTGATTTGGCAGTACGACGGGACCAACTGGAATTTAATTAAACCGGGCTACGTCGAATATGCTCATCGTGTTGACGCTTCTGGTTGGACTAGCCTTAACTTTGGGTCCTCAGTCTGGACGGACATTAATGGTGTCCTCCTAGTTGAAGGAATCGCAGGTGAAACACAAGTTCGCGGCAAGTATAAAGCCTTGCCTTCCGCACCGTTTACGGCGTATGTTGCGGTCGGGACTTTGGCCCACCAGCAAAATAACCATGTGGCGGGAATTTTGCTGTATGACACGGGCACCACAAAGTGTAAAATCTTTGGGGTATCGTCCTATGCTAATGGTGAACGGGCAACCCTATTGACGTACGCCACACCGTCGTCCGCGGGGACGTTTGTCGGACAGCAAGATGTTCAGAATTTTCCAATTATGTGGTACAAGTTCGAAGATGATAACACGAATTGGAAATATTCGTTCAGCACCAATGGAACTGATTTTACACAGTTCTATAGCGAGGCCAGAAACACGTTCCTCACCCCAACTAACATCGGGTTAGCAACGTGGAAGGATGCGTCAACGACGTTTTCAAACTCTAGCGTGTTCACAAGGATACACGCATATTGGGAGGCATAGTGAGCCAACAACTCAAAAACTTTGCCTCTACACTCTTGAACGGGGCAATCGACGGTAGCACCACCAGCGTTGTTGTAGACGACGGTAGTGTATTTCCTTCGTCAGGAGATTTCTATATCAAGGTTGAAAACGAAATGATGTTGGTGACTGCAAGGTCAACCAACACACTCACAGTGACTCGGGCACAAGAAGGAACCTCTGCGGCGAGTCATGCGGACGACAGTTTAGTTAAACTAACACTGTCGGCAGCGACTTGGGATGGTTGGTTCGGGGATTTAGCAACCTTTGGTGGATACGCATCACGTCCGTCCTCGCCTAAGACTGGACAACGATACTACGCCACAGACATTGACCTTGGGTGGAGATACGATGGATCGAATTGGGACTTAATACACCCGGTATATATTCCGTATGCCAATCGTATTGACATTTCCGGCTGGACAGCCTTCAATCACGGAACCTCTACTTGGACAGACATCAACGGTGTTCTTTGTGCTCAATTGCCAACATCTGCGGGA
>Ga0180069_1000072_pt1 | contig 21922 bp, 19 predicted proteins | sample EasRivERM_16_10D_2_FD_121793 | JGI IMG/M metagenome (GOLD analysis project Ga0180069, IMG submission 121793) | Soil microbial communities from meander-bound floodplain in the East River, Colorado, USA - East River metaG ERMLT231B'_16_10D | ecosystem: Environmental > Terrestrial > Soil >...
ATCATTCAAACGATTCAAACCTTCGTCAATTTCTGCCTGTGAAATAATAAGCGGCGGCTCGATGCGGATGGTTTGCGCGCTGGTCAAAGTACCCGCAACCAAAACACCGCGCTTGAACAACTCCGCCGCGACTTTATAACCCAACTCAGGTGTGTGAAAATGCTGGCCGATGAGCAAGCCTTTGCCTGTCACTTCTTTATAGACATGCGGGAACTCCTGTGCAAGGTCATCCACTTTCTCTTTGAGATACGCGCCCTTTTGAGCGGAGACTTCCCACAAGCGGTCGCGCAATATCACATTGATGGTCGCAATCGCGGCGGCACATGCCAGCGCATTGCCGCCTGTCGTGGTTGTGTGCATAAATGGATTCGGGTACATCATTGGCTTGAAGATTTCTTCAGTAGCGCACACTGCGCTGACCGGCATCACGCCACCACCGAGGGATTTGGCCGTGGCAAGGATATCAGGTGCGACATCCCAATGGTCAACGCCCCACAACTTCCCGGTTCGGCCGAGACCCGTTTGCACTTCATCCGCAATCAATAGAACACCATACTTTTTTGTAGCGGCGCGCACGCGTGGCCAGAAGTCATCCGGCGGGACAATCGCGCCAGCCTCGCCTTGAATCGGCTCGAACAAAACGCCTGCGACACCAATGCCAACCTTGTCACAAATTTCAAGCTGCTGTTCGACAGCGCCCGCATCGCCAAACGGGACGTGGTAGATCTGCCCGCCATACAACATGCCCATCGCCTGACGATAGTCTGCCTTGCCCATCATCGAAAGCGAGCCCATCGTCTTGCCATGGAACGCCTTGACCGCAACGATAAATGCGGACTTGCCTGTATATAACTTGGCGATTTTTATCGCAGCTTCGATCGCTTCCGTTCCGCTGGCGGCGAACCATGAATATTTCAAATCGCCTGGCGTGATGTCAGCCATGAGCTTTCCAAGCACACCGCGCAGAGGGTCGATCAATTCCTGGCTTGGCATCGGGCTGCGCTTCACCTGTGCAATGACTGCCTCCACAACGTCAGGATGACACCAACCCAAATCCAGCGCACCAAAACCGCCGAGCCAATCAATATATTTGCGTCCCATTACGTCGGTAAACGTCGAGCCTTTGCCCGACCATTCAACAGAAGCCCAATCGCCAGCCTCGGTCACAGATTTGCGATATTCCAACCAGCCGCGATTGAAATGCTCGGCAAAATTATTTTTTGATTCATCAATAATCCACTTCGCCTGTTGTTCCTCCGGGAAGTTTTCCTGCTTGATGATGTCAAGCCATGTGGAAGAATAAGATAATGCGTTGTCGTAATTTTGAGTCATATATTTCCTTACATCCATACCTCGGTGGTCGAGTAATCCCGCATATTTTTCGCGGGATGTATCGAGACCACCACTTACAAAATTATTTTGCTTATATACTGGTCTCGATACGCCTTCGGCTACTCGACCACCGGGACTTCCTAAAACCTCCTCGTCCATTCCTTGGGCCAGCGCTCCACCACAACTTTCTTCTGAGTGAAGAACTCGACCGCGTCCATGCCCTGCCCGTGCATATCACCGAAGAAAGACTCCTTCCAGCCGCTGAACGGGAAGAATGCCATCGGCGCGGCGACACCGATATTGATTCCTATGTTGCCCGCTTCGGCTTCATATCTGAACTTGCGCGCAGCCGAACCGCTGGATGTGAATAGACTCGCCTGATTGCCATATTGTCCGCTGTTGATTAATTCAATCGCAGCATCAACAGTTTCAACATGCATGAGACTCAACACAGGTCCAAAGATTTCCGTCTTTGCGATCTCACTTCCACGCGGGACGTCTGCAAGAATCGTTGGACGCACAAAATTTCCGCTTTCATAACCATTGATGGAAACCCCGCGTCCATCTACGGGGACAGTTGCTCCTTCTTTGACGCCGAGTCCAATCAACGACTCGACTCTCGCCTTCGACGCGGCGTTGATGACGGGTCCCATTTGGACGCCTGAGTCCAAGCCATAGCCTACAACGCGTGTTGAAGCGGCATCACATATCAGCTCGGTAAATGTATTTCGGGCCTCAGCAACCGTCACTGCGAAGGAGACGGCGAGACAGCGCTGTCCGGCGCAGCCAAAAGCCGAGTCCGCAATAATCTTGGTCGCCATGTCCATATCCGCATCCGGCAAAACAATGACGGGATTCTTCGCACCGCCCTGCGCCTGTACGCGTTTCCCATTGGACGCGGCGCGAGCGTAAAGATATTTTGCGGTTGCGCTTGACCCAACAAAGGTGACTGCACGAATGGAAGGATGGTCGAGAATCGCGTCCACCGTTTCTTTCGCGCCATTCACTAAATTGATGACACCTTTTGGAAACCGGACCTGCTCGATGAGCTTCATGATGAACTGCATCGTCATCGGAACTTTTTCTGAGGGTTTCATGATATAGGTATTGCCACATGCGACCGCATACGGCAAATACCAAAAGGGGATCATGCCAGGGAAGTTAAACGGCGCGATCGTGGCGCAGACACCGACCGGCTGACGCAACATCAACTCATCAATGCCAGGCGCAATATCTTCGACGACCTCGCCCTTCATCATCATCGGCATGCCGCATGCGACTTCCACGTTTTCAAAGGCGCGCACCATTTCAGCCTTGGCTTCATCCAGAGTTTTGCCACATTCATTGGTGATGATGCGCCCAATTTCATCGTGATTGGCGCGCATAATATCGCGCAACTTGAAAAGATACTGCACACGGTCATTGACCGGCGTACGCCGCCATTCAGGCAATGCATTGCTCGCGGCTCGCGCGGCTGAATCAACATCCGCCGCGCTGGAAAGTGGTGTGCGCGCAATCACCTGTCCCGTTGCCGGGTTGATGACATCGAAATATTGGTTGACGTTGGGTTTCACCCATTCCCCGTTGATGTAGTTTAGGATTTCCATGTTTACTCCGAAAAGAGATTAGAGACTTGGTAAATAGTAATTGGTAATCAGTGAATAGTAATTTTTGTCTATCCCGCGTTGTTGGGGAATGTAAATTTAGGTTCCAGCTTCATGTCACTGGTAATCCTGATTGAGCTCTCAATCTGAGCAAGTGTGCGTCTAAGTATCGAAAGCGGGTGAGTAGGGAAAAGAATATCATATTCAGGTGCTTCAGCTCTGTTAATTTTCCAAGGCAAGGATGTATTTGAGCTCAAGTCTTGTTCCCAGCCATCAAACTTTCCTGATTTAGCAATTTTGATTTCGCCTTTACTGAGAAGTTCGTCCGCAATTAGCGATTCTCTCATACCAGTAACACCACGTTCTGCACACTGCATTTTGATGACGAAACTAAAATCTCTGAATGGTAAAGTAAGCGAACCTAGATAACTCATGCCAAGTGGTTGTTGCGGTACTCTTACAACCATTTTGATAAACCTACATCCGTCAATATCTATCGTGTCGATTAATATGCCTGTTACACTGGCTGCCGCAAGTTGGTTTCCATAAAAGGAACTAAGGGATTCCAAAGAATTAATATCTGCCAAGATATCGGGTGGCACAGGAAACAAATAAAGACCAACGCCATCACCATCTGGCGTCTGCCAAACCCTGACTCCATTTTTTTGACCTTGAGGAATCAAGCCTGTTGTATCGAAACTAATCGAATCGAGGAAATGGTTGATTATTTCTTCCATTTATTTTCTACTTCACCTGTTTATCCGTCACTTCCAACGCCTTCTCAACAATGGCAAGACCTTCGTCAATCTGCTCCTGTGTGATGCACAACGGCGGTACGACAAAGACAAGACTGCCCATATTATTCGCCATAATGAAGGTGAACAAACCGTTCTGGCGTAACACCTTCCCGACCTCAGCCATCACGGCGGGCGAGAAACTCTCCTTCGTCTCACGGTTGACAACCAATTCAATCGTTGAGAATAAGCCAATGTAACGCACATCACCAACCGACACGTGTCTGGCTTTGATATCTTCCAACGCTTCGCCAAGATATTTACCAAGCAAAGCGGCGTTTTCAATTAATTTGTCTTCTTCATACACTTCGATGGTTGCCAGCGCGGTCGCACACGAAAGTGCATGAGCGCTGTAGGTTAACCCGGCATACAAATATTTGTCGTCAAAGAATTTGGCGATCTTCTCAGAAACGATCACCGCGCCGAGCGGAGCGTATCCGCTGGTGATGCCTTTTGCAGTGGTGATAATGTCAGGGGTTACGCCCCAGTTATCCACAGCGAACCATTTGCCGGTGCGACCCCATCCGCTCATTACTTCATCCGAAATCAAAAGGATGCCATACTTATCGCAGATCTCGCGCACGCGCGGCCAGTAATCATCCGGCGGGATGATAATTCCATTCGAGCCGACCACGCCTTCCATGATGATAGCGGCAATCTTGTCGGGTCCCTCATATTTGATGACTTCTTCGAGATGGGAGATACACTCCCGTTTACATGACTCCGGCTTTTGCCCAAACGGACAGCGATAACAGAAGGGGTCAAGGAAATGTACACCGCCCGGCATAACCGGTTCCACCGCCAAACGACGGTAATCTCCGGTTAGCGCGATCGAACCATGTGTCGCTCCGTGATAGGAACGATAGCGCGCCAGGATCTTGTGTCGTCCGGTATAGAAGCGGGCGATCTTGATGGCGTTCTCATTTGCTTCCGATCCGCCGAGCGTGAAAAAGGTCTTCTTCAAATCACCCGGCGTGACTTCCGCCAACTTCTTACCGAGCAAGCCACGTACTTCAGTGGCGTTGCCGGGATGTGTGAACGTCAATTGCGCCGCCTGATCCTGAATGGCTTTGATCACTTTGGGGTGTTGATGACCAATATTGGCGTTCATGAGTTGCGATGAAAAATCCAGGTAGCGTTTATCATCTGCATCCCAAAAATAGACACCCTCCGCTCTAGTCACCGGGATGGGATTCACCTGTTCCTGCACCGACCAGGAGAAGAAGGTGTACTCTTTATTGAGGTCAACGATTTCTTTTGATGTTAGTCTGTTCATATTATCTCCAACTAAACACAGCTTTTGTGTGACTTGTTCTCTAACTACAAGTTAGGTACCATGTTGTCTCTTCTAATTCATTTTGTATCTCGACTTGAACTGGAATCGAATTACTTATTGCCAAATTTATTCTATCGAGAAGCTTATCAGCATATTGATAAACATCCGAAGATGCCTGGTTTCTCACAAGATTAGTATGTATCTTGATTTCATAGGAGCATTCGCTTCTTATCTCTGTATTTTTTAGCAAGTGAAAACTTATATGACCTGAAATAGTGTCTGAAATCGGGCTGCCAGCTACGAAATATTCAAATTCCTCAAGTTCAATTATTTCCAGCCGAGAATACTTTAGGTTGTCTTGTTCAAAGTATGCGTCTAAATCACCATTTTCTTGTCTCGTTATTTGAAATTTTATTTCGTGTAAGACAGAGTCTTTCATAAAATAATCTCAACTAACAAATTCAAAAACTACTTCTTTACTTCCTTCACAATCTCCGCATACACATTCAATGTCTCATCAACATCGGCATCTGAATGTTCGTAACACATGAACCACGGCTCGCGCGAATCAAAATCAGGCATCACGCCGCGCTCTATGGATTTCTCAACAAGCCTGAGATACAAGTCATGATCGCTTTTAGCCCAGTCACGTTGACACGTTACAGACTCAACTCCCAAAGAGAATGAGAACATCGCGGGATAACCAGTCATCACAGCAGGGACATCATTCTCTTCAAAGATTTCCTTCAACCCGTCCATGAGACGTTGTCCACGTTTTTCGATGGTCTTTAAAATTGGTTTTGATTTCAGTAAACTTAGTGTTGCGTATGCTCCCGCGATGCCGGGCTTGTTATTTGTATACGTCCCACCCTGCGCCACGCCCTGCCCGATAATGGACATGATTTCTTTCTTCCCACCAAACGCCGCAACGGGGTACCCATTGCCGAGCGCCTTCGCGTATGTCGCCAAATCGGGCTTGAGATTGTAATATTCCTGCGCCCCACCGTTGGCGATACGGAATCCGGTCTTCACCTCATCTAGAATAAAAACACAGCCATATTCTTCAGTCTTGTTGCGGATGAGTTCCAAGAATCCATCCTGCGGGTTAATTGCCGCACAATTTCCCTGACACGGCTCAGAAATCACAGCCGCAATCTGCTCGCCATACGAACGCATCACACGCTCAAAACCTTCAAAATCATTGAACGGGAGCGTGATAATAAACTCGCGCATAGACTTGGGAATACCAGAAGATGCAGGCACCGGAATGGGACTGCGACGATTCCCATAAGCTTCCACAGGCGCGTACGTTGACCACAACGTGTGGTCGTGAAAGCCATGATAATTGCCTTCGAATTTCAATATCAAATCACGACCTGTATACGCGCGCGCCACACGAATGGCGTGCATCGTGGCTTCCGTCCCTGAACAGGCAAAACGAACCATCTCAACAGCAGGAGCCATGTCAATAATCATCTCGGCGACTGCCACTTCCAGCTCGCTGGTCATTGCGAAGAGAATCCCTTTTTGGATTTCTTCGATTACTTTCTGATCAACTTCATCGTATGAGTGTCCTAAAATGATAGGGCCAAATGCCATGCGATAATCAATGTACTTCTTGCCATCCACATCCCAAAGATATGCGCCTTTTGCTTTTTCAACATAAGGGGTAATCCCTTCTCCCCAGAATCGAAAATTGGAATTCACCCCCAGCGGCATCACTTCCATTGCGCGTTTCTGTAATGACTGCGTCTTTGAACCAAACATGAATTATCCTCCGAACCAAAATAAAATTTTGTATTATTGCATGTCACCCTCCCGAAGGACACACCTGCACTTGCGCCAGGTGCAAGTGTCGGGACGATGTGAGCGAAAGCGAAGGGTCTTTGAGTCTATTGTAGTGATTCTTCGCTTCGCTCAGAATGACATTGCTTAAGCGAACACTAAAGGCATCTAAGCCGCGGCTTCACCCTCGACAATTTCTTTCACAACTCTTTCAGGGATACGCCATTGATACACATCCTTGAGAACCAACGGCACAATGGATGTGGTTGTCTTGCGAACACCAGGCACTTTGCGAACAACCTCTGTTACAAATTGATATATTTCGGCTGTGTCTTTTGCGACAATTTGAATACTTACATCTGATTCCCCGATCCCACATGCCACATAACTTACGTTATCAAACTCCGTCATCTTTTTGGCAACTTCAAGAATGCGATCTGATTCAACTTCCATCCACACATCCGCGATCGTTGTCAGCCCAAAGGCTTGCGGCTTTGCCACTGCGCTTACTCGTACGATCCCATCGTTCACCATTCGATCAATACGATAGCGGACAGCCCGCTCAGAAATATCTCCGATACGGCGCGCGATCTCTGACGCAGGCATTCGCCCATCATCAAGAAGTAAATTGACGATTTTCACATCGGTTTTGTCGAATTCATACATAATTTGAGTTTTTCGTTTCCGAAACAGACATCGTTTGCCCGTTTATACACATAGGTACCCGAATCGTCAAGGAGGAAACGAGAAACACGTCAGATTTGGATCAAGATACAGACTCAAGAATCAACCATACCGGCGGATGATACGTCCGCTTCATCCCAAGCCGGTAATTGATTCTGAATCCCGACCGGATACTTCCCTCGCGTTCTTATCCTTAAATCAATTTCAAAAATGTACATATTTCGCATTGACGCATGGATGTCTGACAGATATAATCAATGTTCGGCATTATCCCTCTAACTTATATAGGAGTACAAAATGACAACACCTGAAATCGCGCCTGTTTTGGCGCTCGAACCAAAAGCAAAGTTAAGCGGAAAAGTTTTGAAGACCACACTCGCGGGGGCACTCGTAGATGTTGGACAACCCATTCCCGGCGTCATCCACATTTCACAGTTGAGCAAAGATGCGATCAACAAAGTGGACGATGTGGTTAAGGAAGGCCAAACTGTGGAGGTCTGGGTCCGCCGTGTAAAGAAGGACCGTATCGAACTCACCATGATCCAACCGCTTGGCCTGGAATGGAAAGAAATCGAACCCGATATGATCGTCAAGGGCAAAGTCGTACGGCTAGAAACGTATGGAGCCTTTGTAGAGATCGGCGCTGAGCGCCCCGGCATGATCCACGTCAGCGAACTCGCTCATGGATACGTAAAGACCCCAGGTGAGATCGTCAAAGAAGGCGATGAGATCGAAGCCAAGGTGCTCGAGGTTGATCGCAAAAAGAAACAGATCAAATTGAGTATGAAAGCCCTTGAGCCGGAAGTGGAAGAATTCAAACCGGCAAAGAGAGAACCGAAAAAAGGCGCAGCCAAACGTGGACCGAAAAAAGAAACGATGGAAGGGTATGAACCCGCCGAGCCGAAAGAACCCGAATTGACCGCTTTCCAAATTGCCTGGCAACAAGCCAACGAAAAAGCTGACGAGGGCAAAGCTTTCAGGATCAAGCGTGACAAAGCCAGCCTCACTCGCGAGCAGGAGGATCTGCTAAACAGAACTTTGGAAAAGCGCCTCCCCACTGGTGGATAACAAAAATAAAAACAGCGAACCTATTCAGGTTCGCTGTTTTTTAATTTGCAGTCGTATTTTGTAATTCCAACAAAAACTTTTCCTTATTTGCCGAACGCGCGGTTTTACCGCTGGATGTTTTCAACACCCATTTCGGGTCAACAACTTTCACATAGCGCAATGCAATGGCAGAATTTTTGGTGACGTGCAGACGGATCGCATCCGCAATCTTTTGTTGTTCAGCCGAGTCTTCCGAATCAACCTCAGCAATGACCACAACATCCTCCGTGCCCTGCTCTTCATCAAACATACCGAACGCCACGGAACGCCCCGCGTGAACGCCAGGCACTTCATATGTCAAGGCTTCCAAGTCCTGCGGGTACACATTCTTCCCGCCAACGATGATCATATCCTTTTTGCGACCTGAAACAAGGACCTCACCACCTTCGGCAACAAATCCATAATCCCCGGTTAAATACCAACCTTCACTAAAAGCCTTTTGCGTCAGGTCATCGCGGTGATAATAACCAGTCAACATACAATCACTTTGTAATGCGATCTCGCCAATTACACCGTCAGCGACTTCATTTCCACTTTCATCAAGTACTTTCACTTTGGCATTCTCCAGCGGGCGTCCAGACGACATCATCTTCATGGCTGGACGCCCATCAACTGGACTCTTCGCCACGCGCTCCACCATGAACGCCTCCCGGTCAATCTCAACGACAACTGGCACGTTCCCCAATGGACTTTGGGTTACACTGAAAACATTTTCCGCCATCGCATAGGAAGCTTGTAAAGATTCCATCTTCAAACCATATGATTTAAATTTCTCATAGAATGCCTGATGACTTTCCCAACGCACCGGCTCAGAACAATTGATTACCGCGCGCCACGAAGATAAATCCACGCCTTCGATGTGATGGTCCCGGATTTTCTGCGCACAAAAGTTATAAGCAAAATTCGGAAGCCAGGAAAGCGATCCGCGATATTTTGAAACTGACTGCATCAATTTATAGGGCGCGCGCACCCAGTCAAACGGCGACATCAAGACCAGGTGAACGCCGGAGAGGATTGGCAAAAGAAAACCAGCGATCAATCCCATATCATGATATAGCGGAAGCCATGATACGATCACGTCATTTGCATTCAAATCAAGTGTTTTTCCGTACGCATTCAGTTGATTGAAGACAGCTTTATGTGAAAGTGCGACCCCTTTTTGCAAACCGGTCGTTCCTGAGGAATGTTGAAGCAGGACAATATCATCAGGTTGACGCTGAAAACCTAAAAGGGAATCGAAATCAATCTCAGATTGGATTTCAACCTGATTCGTAACAACGACATACCGAACCGAATCGCCATCCTTCAACGCCAAACGGACTTCAGCTTCAAACTCAGGATAGGTGATGATCGCGGCAGGTTGGGTGACAGAGATCAACGCTGATAAATCTGCGCGATACCGTTCAGGTGATAGTTTCTCCGTCAGGAATGGCATAATGGACGGAATGGCTCCATGCAAGATCGCTCCCCAATAAGAATAAATCAAATCCTCACCATGTTGAAGAATCAGAATGACAACTTCCCCGGGTTGTATGCCTGCACTCGATAAGACGCGCGCATAAGAACCTGCGCCGCGCAATAACTTCTCGACCGTGATGGACAAATCGTCAGTGTCGGAAAATTGCAGGGTCACCGCAACCTGCTCTGGTGTCGCGTGAAGCGCTTTGAGCCGTTCGGAGAAGGTTGTCATTTTTTGCGAGATTCGATTAGTGAGGCGAGTTGAGTCAAATTGTCAAAAGTATCCGCATTCAATTCTGTATCTTCAATACGGACACCAAAAGTATCCTCAACATACAAAGCTAGATCCATCAGGCTGAAAGAATCGATCAAGCCGCTTGAGATCAAAGACTCATCTGCCGTGATTGCACGGTTGGGTTGTTTGAGAATTTTTGAAGCAATGAATGTAGCCAGCGAGGGAATTGTTTCAGTCATATTCTTATCCTTTGAAAAATTTACGGGCAGACCATGGAAAGTAAAGCTGGGGAGATCTGTTCAGCGAACAGGCGCTCACCTTCGGCAGAAAGATGTAAAGGCGAATCGGTGAAATATTCCGGCGGGATGACATCCCATGAATCAAGATAACTCCAGGGAAGATTATTAACTTCATCCGATAGCAGCTCGCGATATTGCTGATATGCCCAACGTGGATATAAATTATTATAGCGCGACTCAGAGTTCATGCCATCGGCAACAAATATCGGTTCGTTCACCAGCAAAACAAGGGTTTCACCTGCAAGATCATAACCAGCGGCAAACGCGCCCAGCAAAAGTGAACCCCTCAAATCAGTGCCAGGCCCCAGCCCCCTGTAATCACTGGCCTTTTTGACATCCCGCGGAACCGACTCTACATAATTCACTGAGGAGTGAATATCATCTCCCGTGGCAGACCAAACCAACCCAAGCGCCTGTAATTTCAGCCAGCGCGCGAGATATGATCGTTGCCCGACGAGAGTCTTTTCGTAGAAACCTGTCTCTTGTTCCGATAACGACTTCCGAAATCCAATGGGAATATCATAGGTGTCCATCATTTGTACAGCACGTACTCGATTGGCTGTCAGGAAAGGATTCAGCCGATATTGATTCATCAATGTATTCAAAGTGACAAACCAGATGATCGCATCAGGCTGTCTCTCCATGGTCTCTTCAAAAAATATCAGATCTTTGACGATCGAGGGATGAGGATAACCGAGGTTATATGCTTTGACTTTTTTATCACCACACAGCAAACCGAGCCGATTCAACTGTCCAGCTAACGTATCGCCGGGCGGCAGGCTATCACCCCGCACAGTCGAATCGCCAATCAGAGCCACTCGAATCTCATCAGGCATTCTCTCTGCCGAAATCTCATGCGAGGCAAACATCGTATCCACATCATCCATTGTTACCGTATACGAGTCGTTGCCAACACCAAACGGCATCCGTGCAAGCCCAGGGACAACGAAGTTATATACAGAAACGTCTGCAACGGGAGGCATCACCAGGCCATAGACGACATCGAGTACAACGAACAAGCATAATGCTTTGACAACAACATATACTGGACGGGCATTTGTATTCATACAGCACCAAACAATCTCGAAATTACATTCCAGGCCATGATAGGGTCTGGCAAAAAGAAAAACGACCAGCCTACGGTCACAAAATGGAAAGTAAAGAAGATGCCTGAGTATTTCAATAGCATCATCCCCCGGGGCCTAATACCCCAGGCAGGCATATGAGTACGCGTCCATTCACTCCAACGATTTTGAATAAATAGACCTATTCCGTGCCAGACACCCCAAAGAAAGAAGCCCATCGTCACGCCATGCCAGAGGCCAATCAACATCATCGTGGCAACCTGTGTAATCAGGATCATTAATGGCAACGGCAAAGGGGCTTTGGCAGAACGCAAGAAACGCGTAAGCGGGTTAAAAAAATATGACCTGAACCATTGCGTCAAGGTCATATGCCAGGAATTCCAAAACTGAGTCAGGTTTGGTTTGAGATACGGCGAATCAAAATTTTCGGGCAACTGCACACCCAGCAATTTACCGAGTCCAATTGCAATATCAGTGTAGCCGCTAAAGTCAAAATAGATCCGCAAGGAATAGGCATACAATAAAATCCACATCCAGGTGGTGGAAAGAACGTTAAATGCTAAATCATTACTCAAAGCGAACCACGCCAGACCGTCCGCAATTACAAATTTCTTGAACAGTCCCATGAACAGCCGCGTACCTGCATCCATCCAATTTGCCTGGTTCAGGAAAATTGGCTCATTCAAATTACGGATAAATCGTTCAAGGCGATCAATGGGACCCGCTGAAAATGCCGGAAAAAAAATCACATAATTGACATACTCCCCCAACGAAACTGCTGGCAAACGTCCTGCTTTGCGATCCATGACCGTGTGCAAAAGACGAAAAGCGACATACGAAAACCCAAGCCATGAAAGCGTGGATACTTGACCCGCCTCTTTCCCCCGCAGGCTTGCTACAGTTTCCATTAAACTCGTCAACGCTGACGGCGTTTTCAGGAACACCAGCATTGCGATCAATCCAATCACTGCTAGCGTGAAAACGAGCGCATGAAATTTCCTGACACGTGTCAGTAGAAAACCAAGGGCAACGACTCCCACCAATGCAACCACGACCAACTGAAACCTGGGGGTATCGGAAATAAAGAAATACTCAACTCGAAAATAACGATTCAAATCAACCAGCACAACCACCACCAACAAAATCGCGGCGGCGCCCCAGTTCTGTCTCCAGCCGCGTGTTTCAGGAGTGGATGTGATTAGCCAACACAATACCGTCATTACCAACGTCAATGTCGGGAACCAAAAAGTTAAATTAACTGATTCCTGGCGAGGTTGAATCCAATAAATGACCATCGCACTTACCCCCAGCAAAGCCAAAGAACGCTCCTGCTTCAATTGGTTAACAAGAATGGCAACAAAAGCAAGAATAAGAATCTGCGAGACAGACATTAGAACCCTTGATAAATCCAGGTTGGTGAAGTGTCAGCCGTAAATATTACCAGCGCGATCAAAATCAAACAGAGCAAAAGGGCCAAAAGATTTTCACGCGTAAATATGCTATTCAATATCTTTTTCATAACATGCGCCTATGGAGAATGCCTAAGGTAGGAATCCATAAATTCGTCCAGATCACCATCCAACACAGCTTGTGTGTTGCCGGTCTCATAGTCAGTGCGATGGTCTTTTACCATTTGATAGGGATGCAAAACATACGAGCGGATCTGGCTTCCCCACTCTGCTTTTGTGTATTCACCGCGCAAGACCGCCCGCTCCTCCTCCCGTTCAGCCTGCTTCAGTTCCAACAAACGGGCGCGCAAGATGCGCATGGCAAACTCGCGGTTTTGGCTTTGTGATCTTTCATTCTGACACGTAACAACAATTCCAGTTGGTATATGTGTGATGCGGATCGCGGTCGCATTCTTTTGCACATTCTGCCCGCCCGCACCTGATGAGCGAAACACATCGATTCTGAGATCGCCCGGATCAATGTTGATTTCAGCTTCATCCATTGCAACCTGCGGAAGGATCTCAACCAGCGCAAAGGAAGTATGTCTGCGATGTGCCGCATCAAATGGGGAAAGACGAACCAAGCGATGTACACCTTTTTCAGAACGGAGATAACCAAAAGCATATTCGCCGTCGATCGCGATCGTTGCACTTTTAATTCCGGCTTCCTCACCTGGGGTCGCATCAAGGATTTCGGCTTGAAATCCACGCGCTTCTGCCCAACGCAGATACATACGCTCGAGCATTCCCGCCCAGTCCTGCGAATCGGTGCCACCCGCGCCAGCATGAATGGCAAGGATGGCAGAATCATGGTCGTGCTTGCCAGACAACATGGCTGTGAACGAACGTTTTTCCAATTCGGCTTCAATTGCCGCTACTTCTGATTCCAGTTCAGCGCGCAGGCTCGCATCGTCTAATTGAGCAAGTTCAAGGGTGTCGCGCAGACGCCGCGAAAAAATCCGCCAGGATTCCACCTCGCTTTTTACAGTAGTATATTGTTTCATCAGCTTCTGGGCTTCCGAGGGGTTTCCCCAGAAATCAGGTGCTTCTATTTCTTTTTCGAGTTGGGAGAATTTTAATTCTTTAGACGCGAAGTCAAAGACGCACCATTAATTGATGGGTAATATCCTGTGCGGATTTCAAGCGATTGATAAGGTCTTGCATGTTTCCTCCACAAGAGAGATTGGAAATTTGTTCGCTAAAAGCATGTCGTTAGGTCGCGTTCATAATACCTGCGATGAATGCGTCCGGGTCGAACGGGGTCAAATCTTCAGGCTTTTCTCCGAGGCCCGCAAATAAGATCGGCAGACCAAGTTCACGTTGAATGGCAAATGCAAAACCACCGCGCGCAGACGAATCCAGTTTGGATAAGATCACACCTGTCACACTGACTGCTTCTTTAAAAGCCTTGGCCTGCTGCAAGGCATTTTGGCCGGTTGTCGCATCAAGCACGAGCCACACGGCATGTGGCGCACCGGGAATGGCTTTGCCAATTACACGATTTACTTTTTTGAGTTCTTCCATTAAGTTGAAGCGTGTATGCAAGCGACCCGCAGTGTCTATAATGATCAAATCCATACTACGCGCAACACCTGCCTGAACCGCATTAAACGCCACCGCACCCGGATCTGACTCAGGGGCGCCGGATACAACCTCCACGCCAAGTCTATCACCCCAGACTTGTAACTGATCCACCGCCGCGGCACGAAATGTATCCGCCGCGCCGAAAAGCAGACTCCTGCCTTCGGCTCGAAATCGCTGACCCAATTTGGCAATCGTTGTGGTTTTACCCGAGCCATTGACGCCCACCACCAGGATGACAGAGGGTTTATTCGTCCAGTTAAGTGCTGGCGGAGCATCGAGTCTGTTGCGAAGTTCAGCTTGAAGCGCCTCCGAAAGTTCATCGGAGCGAATCAGGCCGCGGGTCCGCACGAGGCGTTGCAGGGAATCCAAAACATCATTCGCGGTTTCGAGTCCCAAATCCGCTTGAATGAGGAGTGCTTCCAATTCATCCCAGGTGTCGCGTGTGATTTCAGTCGCACCAAAAAGAGTGGCAAGTCGTCCAAATGTGGTCTTACTCGTTTTCGCAAGACCGCTTCTCCATTTTGCAAACAGGTCAGCCATGACGGGCGATTATATCATGTGGGTTGTGTGATATACTTTTTTCGATTAGGGCACAACCCCCAAATAATATTACAAGATAAAGGTATACTAAAATGACCAACGAACCCATTCATATCACTGACGCTGCTTACGAACAGACAGTTCTTCAATCTGAAATCCCTGTGATCGTCGATTTCTGGGCGCCCTGGTGCGGTCCCTGTAAAATGGTCGCACCAATCCTGGATAAATTCGCCAAGGAATATGAGGGCAAGCTTTTGATCACAAAGATCAATACCGACGAAAACCAGGAGTGGATGATGAAATACGGCATTCAGGGAATCCCCACCATGCTGTTTGTCGCGAACGGCAAGATCGTTCACCGCCAGGTCGGCGCATTGCCTGAACGCATGTTACGCGATACCCTCACACAATTTTTGGAGTCCGTAAGCCAGCCCTAATTCATAAAGGAGAACCTGATGAATAAGTTCACCGTCTTCGCACTGGTCTGTGTATTCGCGCTCGGGGCCTGTCTGCCTGCACTTGCGCCGACAAACCCTGCACCTGCCGTAGATATTGCGGGGACCGTGGACTCTATTGCCAAAACTGCCATTGCTCAAACGCTCACGGCTCAACCCTCGCCGACAACTGCTCCTATACTGGATACTCCAACTCCCCCGATAGCTGACGCTTCAGCTACAAGCACGCCGATCATCAATACAGATACACCTCAACCTAACCTGACAACCACTCCCGCCACCGCAACAAGCGGGACAGAGCTCCCTGGATTTGTTGCATCGTTTACTCCGACTGGAGTATTGGCTGGAGGATCCCCTACCCTGACACCGACACTCGGAGTTTTGACATATGGAACGTTGCCTCCTATGAATAGACCCTTTATCGATGTTACATTAGTCAATAAATCAAAGAGCCAGGCATACATTTCACTACAAGTTGTCACCGACCAGGGCTATACGATCATCGAACATCCGGTTAGGGGAACGATCAACATTTCGATACCGACTGGATCGTACACATATGTCGCATGGGTTGGTGGAAGACAAATGGTAGGAAGTTTTGAGGCAAGAAAGAACAACGAACTCACCATAACCATATACAAAGATAAGATCACAATCAATACAGGATCTACCTCCTACCCATAAGTCTGTCCTATAGCAGAAGTATGCAAGTTTTGAGCATGCCCACAGCCACAATTAGGGGGCAAACCTGCTGACAATACCCAATATTTTGTGGTGGCTAAAGATGTTGGTAATAATAGAACAAAGGATAATTTTTTTAGAATGAAGAGAGAAACATTAAGTTACATCATGTTGCTGGCTTTTTTAGTAAGCGCATGTGGCGCTCCAGCAATCCCTACAACTGACGCTGTAAGTCTACAAAGTACATCTCTTGCGGTGGCATTCACGATTGTAGCCGAAACGCAAGCCGCAATTCCGCCCACTGACGTACCCACACAAACCCCATTGCCGACAAACACAACTGAACCATCACCAACCATTGTCCTATCACCAACCGATTTCCTGACTTTTACCCCTGAACCGGTTGCAACCAACAGTGATCCATGTAACAAGGCACTGGTAACCTGGGAAGGACCCTCAGCATCTTTTTCAATTGTCAACGAATCAAGACCCAAGGGATCGATTATTCTCATGATGTCCGTGTTAACAACCCTGGGAGAATGCGGGTGGCTCAACATTTATAGTGACAGTTTCACCGGTCCGATTGGAAATTATAGTGCTGGCGCCTTCATAGATGGAGAAAAGGATTTCAAGTCTTTTGGAGCTTTCCGAATCACCGAAGGGGGCTGGGATATCATCGTACGAAATGATGTAATCCTTGCTCAAGGCGCATGTTACCCTAATTGCTAAATGAAAGTAGAACATAAAAAATGAAATACAGTCAGATACTCACCTTAAGTTTTCTAATTACCCTGCTGGTCAGCGCCTGTGGCACTCCAGCAGTCTCAACGATTGCCCCGGCAGACATGCAAAACACAGCTGTCGCGGCCGCATTTACTATCGTTGCAGAAACCCAGGCTGCCATTCCAACCAATACTGCAATTCCACCCACCGAAACGCCATCACAGACACCTCCGCCCACTAACACGCCGATTTTAGTTGCGACGGAAACACCAGCCATATTACCATCGTTGGTTGCCACGCAGACGGTTCAGGCAGGAGGCGGCGATCCATGTAATGCACCGCTGGGAGCATCCCCAGATGGCCGTCCAACCAAGATAAAACTGGAGAATCAATCCGGCGCGCCAATTACAGCTTCATTGTATTTGAATAAAACCGCATTTGGTGTATGTGGATACAGAGGCTATAACATCGCAAAAGGTGGCGCCACGACAATTACCGACCTGCCACAAGGCTGCTACAATGTCGGCGTCTTCGTCAACGACCCGAACAAGCCAGTCAAATCCTTCGGGTACGGTTGCATCAACAATCCCGATCAGTGGACATTTGTCGTCACCAGAGATTCGGTAACTCTTGAAGGACGATAACAAATCTTAATCAACAAAAAGGACTCACCTCGAATTTTATGTTCGGGGTGAGTTTCTTTAATTACGAGCAAGGAATGCTAATTTACATTCAGGGCAACTCAGCAAGCAAAACCCAGGGATCACAAATCATCTTTGAGAGAGATTTCGGCAAGGTGGGCATTCGTCAACTTGATCAGATCGTCAACCGGCAATTTGATGTTAAGCCCTCTTTGCCCGCCAGAGACGTGGATTGCAGAATAGTTTTTCGCCGAGGAATCAATTACAACTTGAAAACCCTTGTTGATCAATGCAAGAGGCGATATACCACCAGCTTGTAATCCGGTTAATTGTTCAGCCTCCCGCTCGGTTGACAAAAAGACTTTCTTTTCGCCCAGGGCTGACGCAAGCAATTTCAAATCCACGCTCGCTGGACCGGGCACCAAGACCAACAGAGGCTTTTTTGGTTTGGCGCGGGTGACGACAATGGTCTTGAAAACAGAAGCAGGCTCAACGCTGAGAAGATGCGCTGTTTCCAATGCACCATGTTTCTCAACAGGGAGTTCGTACGCAGTGTAGATAATCCTGCGTGCGTCGAGCAGTCGGGTTATATTATTCTTTACGGTCATTGAAAATCCTGATTCGATTTTACCAGACCCATTTCTTTCACGGTCATTTGCCGTTACAAAATCCTGTTAATAAAACGGGCTTTTCTGCCGCCCCAGTGAGCGTAGTAAAATACACGGCATGAAAGCGACCAGCCGCAACGCGCCTCTTGAAAAATTTCTCGGTCAACTCCCTGAAAATTACAATCTTGCCGAACGCGAGCTGGTGGAACGCGCTTATCGGGTCGCTGAAGGCGCGCATCACGATCAAATGCGACATTCAGGCAAGCCCTATATTACACATTGTCTGGAAGTAGCCGGCATTCTTGCAGAAATGCGTGCGCCTTCTGAGGTGATTGCGGCCGGGTTACTGCATGATACAGTGGAAGACACCGGGATCACCCTCCAGGATCTAAGGACAGATTTTGGGACGACGGTGGCAAATCTTGTAGATGGTGTCACAAAACTTACCCACCTGCCGCGCGTCTCGCGCGGAGACCAGCACTCTGATGACAACAAAGATGGCGCTAAGAATCTAAAGCAGGCCGAGATCAACGCGAAGAGCCGCAAGCAAGATCTAAAATCCGAAACTCTGCGCAAAACCTTCCTCGCCATGGGTGATGATGTGCGTGTGGTGCTGATCAAACTGGCAGACCGCCTGCACAACATGCGCACACTCAACCACATGCCGGAAGACAAACGCAAACGTATCGCCAAAGAGACACTGGATATTTTTGCCCCGCTGGCGAACCGCCTCGGCATCTGGCAAATGAAATGGGAACTGGAAGACCTGGGATTTCGATACCTGAATCCTGAAAAATATAACGAAATTAACGAACAACTTCACCACGAAAAACAACCGGAACGCGAAACACAAATTGAAGCGATAAAAGATCATCTTATTAAATTACTGGCGAAGAATAACATTAATAATGTGGAGATCAGCGGGCGGCCCAAGCACATTTACTCAATTTATAAAAAGATGCTGAAAAAGGGCAAGCCGTTCGATCTTGTGCGCGATGTACGCGCGGTCCGCATCATTGTCGCGGATGTGCCGGCCTGTTACTCTGCATTAGGCGTTATTCACACCACCTGGCGACCCATCCCTGGCGAGTTCGATGATTACATCGCCGCGCCCAAGGACAACTTCTATCAATCGCTCCACACTGCGGTGATCTATGACGACAAGCGCCCGCTCGAAGTGCAGATCCGCACTCATGAAATGCACCAGAATGCGGAATACGGCATTGCCGCCCACTGGCAGTATAAAGAGGGCGGGCATGGTAAATCAAACAAGGCATTTGAAGAACGCATCGTATGGCTCCGTAATATGATGGACTGGCGTTCGGAAGTCAGTGACGCAAACGAATTCGTAGAGGGTATGAAAACGGATGTTTTCCAGGATCGTGTATACGTCTTCACGCCGCGCGGTGACATCATAGACCTTTCCGCCGGATCGACACCGATAGACTTTGCCTATCACGTCCACACCGATATCGGTCATCGCTGTCGCGGCGCACGCGTGAATGGAAAACTTGTACCGCTATATCAGGAGCTCAAGACTGGCGACCAGGTCGAGATACTGACCGCGAAGCGTGGTGGACCGAGCCGCGATTGGCTGAACTCAAATCTTGGACTCGTCAAAACCCAACGCGCCAGATCAAAAATCAAGGTATGGTTCAAGAAACAGGAAGATGAACAGAACCTTGCCCAGGGTCGGGCGTCACTTGAACGTGAACTGCAAAGACTCGGCATAACTGAGATCAACTTTGAAGCCATGGCACGCGACATGAACTTCAAAACTCCTGACGAACTTTTCATTGCACTGGGTTGCGGAGATTTATCCATCAGCCGCGTGATCCGGCGTTTTTCAGAAAAAGCTGAAAACACCGATATTCTCTCAATTGGTACTCCCACGACAAAGATCACAAGCACCGGCGCAATCGAAGTTGTTGGATTGAAAGGGTTGCTCTCTCAAATCGCAAAATGTTGCAACCCGGCGCCCGGCGACCAAATCGTAGGCTATGTCACGCGCGGGCGCGGCGCAACGATCCACCGGCAGGATTGCCCAAATATATTGAGAACAAAAGACAAGGAAAGACTCCTGCAAGTGGACTGGGGAAAAGTGGAACACACCTTCCCGGTCCCCATCAAAGTCAAAGCCTACGACAGGCAGGGATTGATGGTGGATATTTCCACCCTGCTCGATAGTGAAAATGTAAATATCGCAGATGTCAACGTCAACGTGAACCGTACGCTCGCAGTGATCAACCTGGTCGTTGAAATAAAAGACCTTTCCCAACTCAGCCGCATCCTTACCCGCATTGAAAACCTGCCAAACGTACTGGAAGCGCACCGCACAAAACCGGGATAAATCAATTTACGATTTGAGGCAATATGTCTTTACTTAGTGTCGAAGAAGCCCGCGCCCGTATCCTTTCCCAATTTCAACCCGTACCAACCGAATCAATACCACTGACCGAATCTGGCAACCGCATCCTTTCAGCGGATATTGTCGCGGCAGATCATCTGCCGCTCTTCGATAACTCCTCAATGGATGGATTCGCCCTCCGAGCCGCGGACTCTCTCAATGCCGCGCCCGCCTCACGCGTGACCCTACGCGTGGTCGCTGATATCCCAGCCGGACTCGCCCCGACAATTTCTCTCGCGCCCGGCGAAGCCGCGCGCATCATGACCGGCGCACAATTACCACAAGGCGCTGACGCGGTCGTGCCTGTTGAAGACACAGATTTCAGCAATCGTGATGCCGGATCCGCTGCGCCGAGTGAAGTTCAAATCTCAAAACCCATCAAAACTGGAGAGAATGTGCGTCCACGCGGCATGGATGTACATGCCGGTGACGTTGTTTTGCATAAAGGACAGCGCATCAATCCGCAGACTGCCGGCATCCTTGCCATGCTTGGATATTTAAATGTTGAGGTGTATAAAAGACCACGCGTAGCTTTATTTTCTTCAGGCGATGAATTACTCGAAGTTAATGCTCCGCTTGAATCAGGCAAGATCCGTGATTCAAATTCCTATATGCTTGCCGCGTTGATCGAAAGTACAAATGCCGAAGTATTGAGATTGGGTGTTGCCAAAGACACACATGACTCAGTAAAAAAACTCATCGAACAAGCCGTGGGACAAAACGTGGACTTGATCATTTCATCTGCGGGAGTTAGTGTAGGCGCATTTGATTTCGTGAAAGAAGTTATTGAATCGAATGGGGCGTTGGATTTCTGGCGCGTGAACATGCGCCCGGGCAAACCACTGGCATTTGGAAATTATAAAAACATCCCCTTCATTGGTCTGCCGGGAAATCCGGTTTCAGCCTTCGTTGGTTTTGAGGTTTTCGTGCGCGCCACGATCGGCCGTTTGAGCGGCATCCCGGATGGGAGCAGGCAAATGGTCCGCTTACGATGCGAGGCGGAAATCCTGTCTGATGGGCGGGAGAGCTATCTGCGTGCAATCATCCACGAGAAGGATGGAGTCCAGGTCGCTAAATTGACCGGCCACCAGGGATCTGGAAATTTATTATCACTAGTACAAGCAAACGCTTTACTTATTATCCCCGCTGGTGTAAAATGCGTGCCTGCTGGTCAGG
>Ga0180069_1000073_pt1 | contig 21648 bp, 19 predicted proteins | sample EasRivERM_16_10D_2_FD_121793 | JGI IMG/M metagenome (GOLD analysis project Ga0180069, IMG submission 121793) | Soil microbial communities from meander-bound floodplain in the East River, Colorado, USA - East River metaG ERMLT231B'_16_10D | ecosystem: Environmental > Terrestrial > Soil >...
CCATCCACGGCCGCCGCGAAATTCTCGCCATCCGATAAGGGTCCATATTGCACACCCATCAGCGGGCCTTCGAGACAGTCGGCATTCGGGTCGAGGGGTAGTACCTGCTCGTCAATGCCAAGCGCGAGCGGGTTGCCGTTTAGATCGCGTGCCACACAGCCTGTGGGTGAGCCCGCGCCATTTGGCCGCTCCCACGTCTCTGTGACGACCTGGTTGAGCAGGGGTCCGCGCGCATAGGAGCCATCTGTATTCAATGCATAAAAGCCGTTCGCATCGCAGGGGGTAAGCTCGTCACCCGGGCAAAGCACAGGCGCATAGAGGCTTACTGTAATATTTGGAATGCCAGGCTGCCAGTCTTCGACTGCCGCCAGGGCAGGATTCAATTCATTGCGCGTGGTGTCGTAACTGACTGTGCCTACGATGCCACCGTTGGTGTTGGAAGAGTAAGCCTTCACACCCCAATCGAGGCGGCCGCCCAAACCGATGATCGGCAGAACGTTAACATCCACGCCGCTACCCAAAATGGTGGTTGGTTCAGGCTGGTTATCCGCCTGATAGGTGATACCTGTGGTGCGGAAACCGTCGGCATACGCCTCCTCGACAATCCATTGGGTCATCGGATAGGCGTTTTCCCTATAGTAATAGCCGTTTGCATCCGTGGTTATTGCGACCGAACCGCGGTCCATAACCGTGTTATCACGTTTCCTCATCACAAGGGGGAAGTTGGGGATGCCGGCCTCGCCGTTATCCATGATGCCGTTTTCGTTATCATCGCTGAAGACGTACCCATCCAGGGTTGTCCACCAGCCCATCATCGAAATGACGCCGAGGTCAACGGTTTCGCCGTTTCTCACGGAAACATTCGAGAAATTGAAAATATAGTTCTGCGGCTCATCCCAGATGCCGATGGCGTAATCGCCGTCCGGCACGTTCGGAATGCTGAATGTGCCATCCGGATTTCCCTGTCCGATGTATACGGCAGTGTCTCCGCCGTTCAGGTCAGACAAAGCCACCCAGGGACTGTCAATGGGGTGGTTTGCTTTGCCGCCGAGAAGGCCGGGTTCGCCAGTGATGCCTCCGACAGGGGGCCAGTAAGCATTGACTGCCATTGCCAAACCTGTGATCGTACCGCCACCGGAAATCGTATCCAAGGATGCAGGTACAAAGCCGAACATGGCAGCCGGGAAGGGTTCGCCGGCAACCACGAATTCCGTATCAAAGCCGGTCGCGCCTTCCATCAACCACCAATCCCAGTCCTGGTTGCCTTCCAGCGTTGTGGTTTGAATCCAGTCCGTGCCTTCGGGTCTGACGGCCGAAAGAGCATAACGGCCCGGGCCAAGATGGGGAATAACCAGGTCGCCGTTGGCATCGCTGACACACTGTCCACCGGTTCCAGGGATCGCTACGGGCAAATAATCTGCATCAAGGGAACCTGAAGGGATGATATGCGTGATAGGATCTTCGCCCTCATACACAGTACACAGCGGGTTACCATAGACATCTGTCGTAACTTCGGCAACGTAATCTTTGATATGGCCCACGAAGCCAGCCAGTCCCTGTTCAGCCGGTACATCCGGCGCGCTGTTGGTTGGCCGGTTATCCTCAAACACTCTGGCACGGATGGTGCCGTCCGGCAGTGGGAAGGGTTGCATCGCCACGGTTACCGGGCTTGAGCTCACTATACCGTTCACCACACTGAAATGTGCGCCATCCAGTTTATAGCCGTCCGCCAGCACGGAAATCAAATAACGGCCGTCAGGCAGATCCATGGGGAAGTCGCTCTGATCGCCCTGTGTATAGATCGGGCTGGAGCTTGCTATCCCGGCAATGGATGTCCAATTGCAGTCTGCCGGGTAGTTCCCATCCAACGGAGAACAGTCGCCGGTTGGGGTGCGCTGTTCTGTCGTGCCGGTATTATCGATGTTGATGATGTATTTATACTCTGTGACCGCATCACCCTGTGTTACACCGGCACCCCCAAAGGCGCGTGGATCACTGCGGGCGCTGATCACACTGAGAGTCAATGTGTTAGCGGCGGCCGATACAGTAGTGGAGACGGCAAATGGAGCAAAACTTCCGATTGCCATGACTAGGACCGTGATGGCTGTAACGATCCATCGCCATAGTGCTGTACTATGGCGGGTTGAATAATTTGGGATATTCTGATTCATCCTTTAACTCCTTCTTGAATTAGAGATAATCGCGATATAAATTGGTATCTGGTTTTCGATGGTATTTTCATATTTTGCACTCTCCTTGTTGATGGTTGTTATTTTGATCGAATTATTTCAAGAAATTCAGAAGCGTTTTGGATCAGGATTTCATCCTTACGAAAAATGTGAATGTAGTTGCTGTCTCTCATAACCACGATAATTTTCAACTCAGGATTCGACGTTAGAAGTTGTGCAAGGGAATTTTCCTCGGTGGGTTTAGCCGTATCTTCAAGAATTACCACTGGTGATTTCAGGCCGCACATCTCCTCAATGATGCCTTGCAAATCCTCGGCTTTGCTTTTGACAGCCCGTATTCCTGAACTCGGAACCAGGAGCATCTCCAAAGCGAAATTCAGGGGGGAGTTTTTATCAATGACGAGGAGACAATGCTTGCTCAAAAGGATATTCCGATCTTACGAATTGATTTGGGCAAAGATAGTCTCATTACACTTTAATATCCATGGTCAATGGTTGAATTTAGGTATACAAAAAGAGCCATCTTTTCGATGGCTCTTTTGAGTCGAGGGTTAACCCTGGGATTAACCCTCGAAGACAAGGGGGAAATTTACTTTTTCACTGGAAAAAGTTTGCTTTTCTTCAAACCCATTTGTTTTGCGATCACGCCTGCCTGCCGGCGATTCTCCACCCCCAATTTTTCCAGAATACTATGAATGTGATGCTTTACAGTATTTTCAGCCAAAAACAATTTTTGAGCGATTTCCATATTGGACACCCCATCCTGCAGTTCACCGAGAATATCGATTTCCCGAGGGCTTAGCTTCGAGATTAAGTCATTGGTTGCAGGCAATGACGTGGATCGCGAAAATTCCAACACTCTACTCATCATTTTACGCGACATGGCGATTTCACCCTGGGCGAGTGCGCGCAGACTGGACATAAGAGACGAGCTGGATATATTTTTAAGCATGTACCCCTTTGCTCCAATGCGGATCGCCGTTAACAGGTTTTCATCTGTTTCATAAACGGTCAGAAAGATGATCTTGCAGTCTGGTAATTCTTCTAATATAGCTCGAGTCGCATCTAGTCCGGTCCCGTCTGGCAGGGAAAAATCCATCAGGATGATATCCGGTTTATGATGAAAGGCTTTTTCAACACCTTCTTTAACAGTACTCGCCTGATCCACTACATGGAAGTCGGAAGTGGACTGGAACAAACTGACCAGACCGTCTCGAAATAAAACGTGATCATCAATAACCAGAACACTTTGGGAGGAACTTTTTTGAATACTCATACGGAGCCCCTTTTTGTCGATTCAATTGGTATGGATATTGAAACAACCGTACCTGAATTTGCTGAGGAATTTATCATTAATTTTCCCTTGATAATTTCTATCCGTTCTTGCATGATGTCCAGCCCAAAATGCTCGTCTTTCTGGACCAGGTTGGGATCGAAGCCTTTTCCATTATCGGCTACTGAAATATCAATGAAGTTATCGCGCCAGGTGACAAGGACATCTATATGGCTTGCCTGTGCGTGTTTTTCTACATTGTTAAGAATTTCACGAAATGTAAAGAATATTATTTGCTGAACATTGGTCGCCAGATGTGTGGGCCTGCCTGTAGACTTAAAATTAAGCGAAAAAGCGGCTCTGCGAGAAACCGTTCTGGCATGCTCCTTCAAGAGATTTGTTAGATGAGGGATCGTTTCCGGCTGGATCTTTTTCAGAATATCGCGTACGATCTCGTAGGATTTATTTGCAACTTCCTGCAGATGCTTCAAGTCGGTTCGGATTTCTTTTGACTTAATGCCGTTTTCGTTTGCGGCGAGTTGGTCCAATTTCAAATGCAGATAACCTAAATTCTGACCCAGTTGATCATGAACATACGTAGATACAATGCGTCGTTCTGCCATGGCCACCTCGGCAGATTGCATTTCTGAGAGTCTCTTGCGATCCTGGCTTGCCTGTAAAGCAACGACAATTTCATCCCCGATATTCTTAAATATCTCTTCCTCGTTGCGCGATAGTCTTGCATCCGGCTTTAATCTGAACTTGATAATTGTGGTGGGGATGTTTTGATTGGTTATCCCCAGGCTGTAAGAATAAAATGAAGAAGCATCACTTTCATTGCGGCATAAATGAAATGTCGGTTTGTTGCCGACAGTCTTCTCCAAACATTTCGCGCAGGGGGTGGCGGGGTTCCATGTAATTGGTTGAGATGATTGTGTTGCCGGGACCCAATGATCTGCCGATTCGAATTTTCCGCTTAATGGATTGCTTACCAGCAGATACGCCTCGTCAACACCATCTGCTATCTTGCTCGGTAGTTCCGTCAGTTTGCGAATCAGGGCTTCCCAATCATCAGTGGATGAAAATTCCAAACTGAGTCGATGTTTATATTCCAGGATTCTTACCGCCCGTTTGTGGGCGCGATTGGATCTTGCAAACAGTTCTATTAATAGCCCTGTGGAAATGAGCAACACCGCATACTGAAACACTTCGAAATAGTGAAATGGTTGATTCAATATCCTGATTACCAGAAACTCCTGGATTTCCACCCATAATAGGGAGAGACCAATCAATATTAAGATGAACCAACGCCACTTTTCAAGTTGTTCTGTAAAGGACTTTAGAGACGGGCGGACTTTTTTCAAGAGGGATTTCATAATTTATCTACTTATTTCAAGGATATATTAATTTCAATAAACACCTAAAATGAGGTTATTTCCGACCTGTAACAGGACGAAATTGATCCTTTAGGGTTACACCTGGATGCCACTCTGTTTGTTTTTGTGTATCCATGACCTCGTGGATTTATTTAGGTTGTAGTGAGAGATGGTTCAAAAATACAATTTGATGAAAAGTTCCCTCAATGTGTGCAACGAAATGGTGTTATCGATATTCTACATTGCCATGACCGCCCGCCCGATGCACTCTCCAGCGTATTTCTGGTAAACTACTTCAACGACTTATATGTGTAGAAAGGACTATTCTTCCTGAGAGCAGACGAAAGACGCTTTATCATTATAGCCCATGTACATCCAACCCAACCAAACCAAAGCCAAACTCAAGCAAGGATTTCCCGTCTACGGCGTCATCTCCACATCCAACGATCCGCAGCTTCCGGAACTCTTCGGCGTCGCGGGTTTCGACTATTACATGCTTGACGCTGAACACGGGCTCATCGACCCCATGCAAGCCGTCAATGTCATCCGCGCCTGCGAACGGACAAACATCACGCCCCTCATCCGCATTGGACCCAGGGATCCGAAACTCGTCCTGCAATATCTCGATGCTGGGATGCTGGGAGTCATGATGCCCGGACTCGAATCCGTGGAAGAAGTAAAAATGCTTGTTGATGCGATCAAATATTTTCCGCTCGGCAAACGTGGTATGGGAATTTCCCGCGCCTCCGGTTACACAGCGTATATCGGATCCAAAGCGTCCGAATATATCAACTTCTCTAACGACCAGACCATGGTCATAATCCAATTTGAAGATGAAAAGCTCCTCGACGTGTTTCCTGCAATGTGCGCCGTCCAGGGTATGGATGCCGGAATTATCGGACCCCGCGACCTTTCCCTCAACATGGGCTTCCCCGATGGGCCCAATCACCCCGAAGTGCAAGCCGTCATTGATAAAGCCATCACAATCATGCGCAATGCCAATGTCACCGCAGGCATTACCGCTGGCACCCGCACCGATGCCGCCAAACAAGTCGCCCGCGACGCCAACATGATCCTTGCCGCATCACAATCGTTGATACTCTCTGGCTCAAAAGAATTTTTGCCCGAATAATTTTCAAATATGCCTTGGTGATTGAGCGGCCCGAAGCGATAGCGAAAGACAAATCGAAACCACAGGTAAGGAGAATAATAATGACCAATCCCTCCCTAAACTCATTTCTAAAATTATCCCCATCCTATCGTGACTACGTCTGGGGTGGGGAAAAACTACGCCCGGGACATTACCCCACCGCCGAAGCTTGGGTGGTGTGGGAAGATGACATTATTGAATCGGGTGCGCTTGCAGGCAAGACCCTCGGCGAAGTTGCGGCACAATTTGGTGAGGCGTTCCTAGGCGCAAAAGCCACGTCGCGCACAGGGGCACGTTTCCCGCTATTGATCAAACTACTCGATTGTGCGCAGTGGCTATCTTTGCAAGTACATCCGAATGATGAACAGGCAGTGGAGTTGGAAGGCAAAGGTCAATTCGGAAAAACCGAAGCGTGGCATATCCTTGATGCAGAACCCGATGCAAAATTGGTCGCAGGGTTAAAGCCAAACACAACTCCCGATATTCTCGCCGTATCGATTCGCAACGGGACAGTTACTGAACATCTGCAATATGCAAACGTCAAACATGGGGACACGATCTTCATGCCCGCAGGGACTCTGCACGCACTGGGGCCTGGCCTGCTCGTCTATGAAGTGCAACAGACCTCCGATTGGACGTATCGTGTCTACGATTGGGGACGCCCCGCAACGGAGAAGCGTCCGCTGCACATCGAGAAATCCATACATGTCACACGGGCGGATTTCACGGCTCCCGTTACGCCAATGCCCGAAACTAGCGACAGCACGCGGCATGTGCTTGTGCAATGCGATTACTTCACTCTTGAAATGTTGTCTGCTGGGTCTAATATTATTGAGTTGGATACGAACCACGAAACCTTTCACGCTATTACTGTCATTGCAGGTAAAGCGATTTTGAAATCAGGTAATGAACAGGTGGAATTGGACCAATTTCAAACAGCAGTCGTCCCTGCGGGTACAGGTCAATATCAATTCCTGTCATTGACGAACTGCCGGGCGCTAAAGTCTGGCGTATGAATTCTGTTTGATCAGGTGCATCGATTTTGTTGAATGGTCTGCCGTGACGTTAACCTCGATGCCGCGCGTCGCGCCTGCAAGTAATCCGTTCCAGCCATCATTGACGACTTCGATCGGGCAGGATAATTTCAATGTTGAGATTGTCTGCAAATGTGATTCTCTATCCGATGGAAAATCGTAGCCTGCCACGCCGAAGCCTGCTCCAGCGATATGAGTCTTATCCACCCCTGGCATTTTCAATGGCCCTCGAGTGACTCTCTCAAAACACTTTTCATTCCATCAATACCGAGAAAATATCTATTTGGTTGCGCCATATTCATGTTTTAACCGCCATTATGTATTTCATAACTCCATTCTTCTGGAGCAGTCTGCAAAAGCCCGAATGCCTCATATCCATCTTCGATCATCATCTGCACAGCAGATTGCATTTCGATCTCACCACGCGGTGACGTCTTTATCCTGGGTAAATATTCCCAAAGCGCCGGCGGAAAGATGATCAGTATCGAAGCCGCATATGGACTCATGATTTCCTCACGCCCTGGTTTCTCGACGATCCTCTTTACACGCCAATCCGAATCCACCTCCACACTGGAGCGGGATATTAATTCATCAGCAGTACATTCCTTCAAACTCATGATGATATCTGTGCGATGTTGTTCATAAGTATTTACTAAATCAAGCAGACAATTTTCTTCCAGAATATAATCTGTCGCGACGACCAGCACCGGCTCATCACGAATCCAATTTTTCGGTACAGACGTCATTGCGTCACCGTTACCGCGCAGTTGATTTTGATGTGCAAAGGTCACGGATAAATTCCATTTCGAGCCATCGCCAACAAAGCCAAATATTTTTTCTTCGAGATGATTCGTCACAATGCAAACTCGTTCCGCGCCGGTTTTTGCGACGGCAGATAAAACATAATCCAACGTAGCGCGACCGTTCACTTCAAGCAACGGTTTGGGCGTGACATCGGTATATGGACGGTGACGTTTGCCGCGTCCCGCCGCGAGCAGAACAGCAGACTTGATCATCGCAGTCCGTCTCCAGTTTCTGCTACAAATACCCTTGACTGCAACTCAGGATGCAAAGCAGAGAATCTCTCTGCAATTTCGGCGCAAGCATTTTCTACCGAACCTTTTTTTGCCAGCGCAACAACGCAGCCGCCATACCCTCCGCCACTGAAGCGACTGCCGTACACACCGTTCGTATCGCTGACGAGTTCGTACATTTCGATCAAGATATCACTGCCTGACTCGTAGTTCTGGATGGATGATTCGCAGGATTGATTCATCAACTGCCCGAAAAATTCATAATTTGATTCTGCCCATGCCTTTGCCCCGAGGTGTACACGTTCCACTTCACTGAAAAAGTGTTCCGCGCGTTTACGAAGATTTTCGGGCAATGTTATTTTCTTTTCTTCAAATATTTTACGTGATACGTCGGATAGAATCTGCGCTCTACCTTTCAATAACCTCGCGGCTTCGCGACACTCTTCCACGCGGATGTTGAATCCGCTTTTGGTGAGTTCACGCGAGGTACCCGAATATGCCACGATCCATACGGGATCGTTTAGGGGCGAGTCAAAGATCGGGGTGACGGAAGCAGTTAACGTATCCATGGAGAGAAGCGCATCTCTTATTCCGTAGACAATGGTCAACGGGTCGAGAATCCCGTTTTGCAGACCGAGTTCTCTGTGTTCGAGTTCATAATCCAATTGCACCAGATCGTTGTTCGATAATTCGATGTCGTTCACATCCGCGAGCGCTTTGACGTAAGCCAGTCCCACTGAAGCGGACGAACTCAAGCCCGTGCCGATGAGCGCACCGTTGACATGCGCCATCATGCCGCGTTTGATGTTTGGCAGGACGCGCGCCGCAGCTTGTGCATAACGTGACCAGTGATTTGTATCCATACCACCAATAGAAAATTTTGTCTCACCGAATTGTTCGCTCGTAATGTAAATCTCTTTTGCATCAAGCGGCTCATAGGTGAGAGTCGTTCCGAGATTTATCGTACGTCCCAACACCACGCCGCCCTGGTGGTCAATGTGTGCGCCGATGGGGCAGATGCGATAGGGGAGAAGATGGTGCGGGGTGCAAAGCTCATTTCATTCAGTCTCACAGTCTCAATAATTTTCCCTGTCCTTGCACTTTCATACGTCACCCTAAAACTTTCATGTTTGAGTCGTCTCTTCAAAAAGCTGAAGTGTATGTCCCGTCAAAACAAAAAATCTTTCCAGTTCTGCTTTTGCTAGAATCAAAGTGGCAGTATTCACAAGCGGGTGACTCAGAAAATATTCACCCTGCCAGATTTCAGCATCAATCCATAAATCTACCCGATGTTCGGTATCATTTGCCAGCGCCATCATTGTCACCGAGCCGCGTGTCACACCCAATAAGCGCCCTAAATTTTCCTCAGATGCAAACCGCAAACTTGCGATGCCCAATTGCTTTGCCAAAATGTCCAACTTCACGGTCTTCTCGCAGGCGGTCACTGCCAAAAAGAATCGCCGCGCTTTCTTGTCGCAAAGGAAGAGATTCTTTGTGCTCACCGCTGGCACATCAGGGCGATGCAATTCCGACTCTGCGCAGGTAAACACAGCGGGGTGTTCAATACGCTGATAAACGAATTGATTAGCGATCAAAAAATCCAGAAATTCCTGTTCTGTGTTGAACATGCCGGGTAAGCTTTATCCTGTCCTCATGATCCGATGTGGTCTCAAATTCATGAGTCCATTTGCATTGCCAGGGCAATGCAACCCAATGCACCCGCGCGCCCTCCCAACGCGGGCGGGACGATGTATTCGTCAACATGATCAAGTATCATTTCATGATTGATATAACCGTTGAGCATTTCCATTGTCTTTTTTCTGACGGCCGGGAACATGAAGTCGTTTTGCATCACGCCACCACCGATGATGATACGTTGTGGCGCAAGAGTCAGAATGAAGCTCATCAGCGCCTGTGCGATGTAACCCGCCTCCACGTCCCAGAAGGGATGGTCATTGGGCAATGTCTCGCCGCGTTGACCAAAGCGTGCCAGCAACGCAGGACCTGCCACCAGACCCTCGAAGCAGTCTCCGTGATAGGGGCAGGCTCCTTGAAACGGATCCAGGTTCGGGTCACGCGCGAGGCGGATGTGCCCCATTTCAGGGCTGACGAGTCCGCGCAGGGCTTTGCCGTCGATAATGTAGCCGCCGCCGATGCCTGTTCCAATTGTCAGATAGAGCGAGTGGCTATTGTTTTTGCTCGCGCCCCATTTCGCTTCGCCCAAACCCGAAACAGCTACGTCCATTTCCACGGCAATGGGCAGATTGATTTTTTCACGCAACATGCCGAGGATGTTCGTGTTGCCCCAATACGGTTTTGGTGTGGTGGTAATATATCCATATGTGGGCGAGTTGGGGTTAACGTCAAAGGGACCAAACGAACCGAGTCCAATGCCTTGAATTTGATTTACAAAAGGCATAAAGAAATCAATGACCTGTCCAATCGTTTCTGAGGGTGTGGTGGTTGCGAAGCGTGCTTCGGCGATAATGTTCTCCGGGCTGTTGCCCACCGCACAGTTGAATTTTGTGCCGCCACCTTCGATGCCGCCGAATAATTTTTCTGTCATGATTGACTCCGGTTTCACTCAGGAATTTGACAAGAATCATACCATTAACATAACGGGTGCTTGAATCCATGGCATTCAATCTGATGAGCGACAGCCCGGACTCAAGAAAAATTGGTATGGCAAAATGATTTTGAAACAGGATCAACTGCCGGCTGGGAAGGCTGCGTGGAAGTTAATCCCGCTTGCAAGGGAACGGATTTGAGTCTATACTTTACGAAATTCTGAAAGGAGGCTGGCATGACGACTTTGCGTGACATCATTCACAAGAAGGGTGGGGAAGAGGTGTTTTCAGTTCAGCCGGACGCAAGCGTTTTTGAAGCGCTCAAGTTGATGGCGGACAAGAATACCGGGGCGGTGCTGGTGCTGGTGGGGGGCGTGGTGGAGGGCATCCTTTCGGAGCGGGATTGTGTTCGCAGGCTGGAGTTGCATGGGCGGAATGCGCGTGACACCAAGGTGAAAGATATCATGACATCCAAAGTGTTATATGTGCAAGCCAGTCAATCGCTTGAAGAGTGTGTTGCCATTATGATCGATAAGAACATCCGGCATTTGCCTGTTTTTGAAGATCAGGAACTGGTTGGGTTGATCTCAGCCCGCGACGCGCTCAAGGAAATGGTTGACCAGCAAAAATTTGTGATCTCGCAATTGGAGCATTACATTACAGGCGGCGGACGATGACCCCGCTTGTTTCATTAGCTATATCAAAAAGAACAAGCGGGGTCATCCCGCTCGTATCACCAAGTATTTCAAAGGAGCGAGCGGGATGATTCTACCGGAGTGGACAATTGCAGACCTAAACGAAAAAATGGAATCAGGTGAGCTGAGTGCTCGTCAGATTGCCGAGTTGTATCTGCAGCGTATAGATGCGGTGGATAAGAATGGACCCTATATCAACTCGGTGATCGAGTTGAACCCGGATGTGTTGGAGATCGCTGAGGGGTTGGATAAGGAACGCAAAGCGGGGAAGGTGCGCGGCGCTTTGCATGGCATTCCGATCCTGATGAAGGATAATATTGATACGCATGACCGTATGCAAACAACAGCGGGGTCGCTCGCGCTGGAAGGGAATGTCGCGGCGAAGGATGCTTTTATTGTGAAGCAGTTGCGTAAAGCTGGCGCGTTGATTCTGGGTAAGACGAATTTGAGCGAGTGGGCAAACTTTCGCGGCAAACGTTCCGTGAGTGGATGGTCATCGCGTGGCGGGTTGACGCGTAACCCCTATTCATTGGATCGTTCAGCAAGTGGTTCATCTTCAGGTTCGGGCGCGGCGGTGGCCGCGAATTTATGCGTGGCGGCAATTGGAACGGAGACCGATGGTTCGATCATCAGCCCGGCACAGACGAATGGGATCGTGGGAATCAAGCCGACGCTTGGACTGGCGAGTCGCAGTGGGATCATTCCCATCGCGCACAGTCAGGATACGCCCGGTCCCATGGCGCGGACGGTTGCAGACGCCGCGCTCTTGCTTGGGGCGTTGACGGGAGTTGATGAAAGAGATTCAGCTACACGGTTAAGTAAGAAGCGAGCCTTGTCCAATTATGCAAAATATCTCGACCTGGATGGTCTCAAAGGCGCGCGCATCGGGGTCGCAAGAAATATGGCAGGTTCAAATCCGCGTATCACCAAGATATTTGAGCTGTGTATTGAAGTAATCAAGCAATTAGGCGCGATCATCATTGACCCGGCGAATGTGCCCAATTTCGACAAGATCGAACAAACCGAATTGGAAGTGTTGCATTACGAGTTCAAGGCGGATTTGAATAAATATCTTAAGACTCTGGATGCCAGTGTACGCGTCCATTCGATGGCGGATGTGATCAAATTCAATGAAGAGAATAGCGACCGTGTGATGCCTTACTTCGGGCAGGAATACTTGATCGCTGCACAAGCGAAAGGCCCGCTGAGCGAAAAGAAATATAAAGACGCGCTGGCGAAGAATTTGCGCCTGACGCGCAAAGATGGAATCGACGCGGCGCTGCGTAAACATAAATTGGATGCGATCATTGTCCCTGCGGGCGTCCCTGCGCGGACCATTGACCTGGCGAATGGTGACGCGAGTAACAGTGATATGGAAAGCACTGCGCCCGCGGCTGTGGCGGGGTACCCGCATATTACAGTCCCGGCGGGATATGTATTTGGTTTACCGGTTGGAATTTCGTTCTTTGCAAAAGCCTGGCAGGAGGCGGACTTGATCAAATACGCGTATGCCTTCGAGCAGGCGACCCAATATCGCCGCCAACCGCGTTATTTGCCGACGGCGAATCTAAATATTTGAATCAGTCAGTCTGCACTGTCGTAAACCCCTGTGAATTTTGTTTTTCCCATATCTTTATGAGGCCGCGGTTCCGAAAAGAGTGTGTCATTAAGTACAAACCTTCTTACTGATTCGCCAAAATCGTGGTTCAATTCATCGAACGTAAACGGCTTGGGCGGCTGGTGAAATGGGTAAAACAATTTCGTCAAATGCACATTCGAGAAATTGCTTTGCAACTCATTTAATGTTATTTCATAATCCAATAGCGGGTCATTTACAGACATCGTAAAATAACAAGGTGTGTTGTATTTCACGGCCGGGTGCGGGGATTCGAATTTCATCGTCTCCATGATCTGTTGCCCCAAAACATCCAAGGTCGAGATTTCAATCTTCGCAAGTTTTTGTTCCACATGCTGCCGGTTTTCCACCTTTCCGACCCTTTGAAAAATATCCATGAAGGCAGTTCTTCTCCTGGGATGGCGCATCGCCCGATAGAGTCCTTCCTGCACCGCTCGTCTTCCGAGCAGAGTGCCAAAACTTCTCATAGCCAGCTTTTGTGTGCGTGATAACATAACCGCACGGTTTGTAAGACAGGGCGCATTCAAGATCAAACGGTCTATCCGATGCTGGAGCAGGTTAAACGTCCGCATGGCGAGAATGCCACCGAATGAAAAGCCCATCAGATTAAAGTTTTGTATTTGTAAGTGATCGGCAAGTTGCTCAACAGTTTGCGCGACCAGGCGCGTTGAAAATTTTTGCTCGAACGGGGTCGAGAGTCCATGCCCGGGCAGTTCAAAAAAATACACATGGAACCATTGTGCCATGAACTGGATCAGATCCACCCAATTCCCTAATTCAGAAATTGTTGCTGGCACCACGATCAAAGGCTCACCCACCCCGGCCTCCATGATATTCAGGCAACTGAGAGGCAGAGCCACTGGACGTATTCGATATGCGGGAGGCTGGTTGTTTATTATCATATCCACCGTCATGATGATTTTAAGCGGAAAAGCACATTTGCGCGGCAGGAATTTTGGGCTATACTTTCAATCGGAGAATCTATGGAAAACATCAACCTCACTCCCCTCAAACCGATACTTGAACCTATTATTCCATTGGGTCGCTCGGGGCTTTTGCCAGCCCTGCATGCGGCGCAAAAAATTTATGGCTGGATCTCCGAACCGGTTGCCTCCGAGATCGCGAGGTCATTGCGTGTTCCGCTGGCAGATGTGCATGGCGTGATCGAATTTTATTCGCTCTTCTACAACAAACCGACCAGTAAACATGTGATCCGGGTCTGTGCGGACGTGGCTTGCGCCCTCAAAGATGCGGAAGGGATTCTAAATCACCTCTGCGCTCATCATGGACTCGAACCGGGTCAGACGACCGAAGACCTGACGCTAACCATTGAGCCGAGTCCCTGCCTTGGGCTTTGTGAACATGCGCCAGTCGCGCTCATGGACGATCTAGCTGAAACGAACATCAACCTGCAAAAAGATTCTTATCAGTTGGGTCGTCCGCCTTCGTGGGTCTACGGCTCAATTCGTTTATTGACCACCAATTGCGGAAATGATACGACTTCTCTTGAAAAATACGGCGAATATACTGCGCTCAAAAAAGCAAATGGCATGAAGCCTGAAGATGTGATCGCTGAAATCAAAGCCTCCGGACTCGTCGGACGCGGCGGCGCGGCATTCCCAACCGGAGTCAAATGGGATGGCGCGGCAAAAGCGACTGCTGATCAAAAATACGTCATCTGCAACGCGGATGAATCCGAGCCGGGCACATTCAAAGACCGGGTGCTTCTCATCGATGATCCACATCGCACCATTGAAGGCATGTGCATTACGGCATATGCCATTGGTGCAAGCAAAGGCTATATTTATATTCGTGCGGAATATCCGTACATTGTTCCCGTTTTAGAGACCGCATTGAATGAGGCGCGAGATGCAGGTTATTTAGGAAAAGATTTTGACATCGAAGTCCGTGTTGGGGCGGGAGCTTATATCTGCGGTGAAGAGACCGCGTTATTTGAATCCATCGAAGGCAAGCGTGGTTTCCCGCGTGTGAAGCCGCCATTCCCCACGACTCACGGCGTCTTCGGCAAGCCGACTGTTATCAATAATGTCGAGACTTTATGCAATGTGCCTTTGATCATTGCCCAAGGCTCTGCTGAATTTCGCCAGATCGGCACGGAAAAATCGCCGGGTCCGAAACTTTTCTGTGTTTCCGGTGATGTTGTAAAGACGGGCGTGTACGAAGTCCCATTCGGTGTGACGTTGCGTGAATTGCTCGAGATGGCGGGTGGTGTCGCAAATGGAAAGAAATTGCAGTCTGTACTCTTTGGCGGCGCAGCGGGTGCATTCGCAACGACTGAACATCTGGATGTGAAAATGACCTTTGAAGACCTGCGCGGAGTCGGGCTTCCGCTTGGCTCAGGCGTGGTCATGGTCTTTGACGAGACACGCGATATGCGCCAGGTGCTCAAGAGTCTCGGTCACTTCTTCGCGCATGAGTCTTGTGGCAAATGCTATCCCTGCCAGATGGGCACGCAACGTCAAAAAGAAATTCTGGATCGTGTAGCCTCAAGGGATGTCGTTGAAGGTGACTTTGTCCGCTTGCAAGATGTCGGCTGGACGATGACGGATGCGAGTTTATGCGGCTTGGGTCAGACTGCTGCCAGTGCGGTGCTGTCTGCGATGAAGTTGTGGCCTGAACTTTTTGTCGAAGGTCAAACGTCAAAGGTCTAACGTTTTTGCTGACTTTTGACTCCAAAGGTGAATATATGACAGTTACACTTGTAATGGATGGCAAGGAACTAACAATCGATGATGGCAAGACTCTGCTTGATGCCGCGCGTGAGAATGGCATGGATATTCCCACCATCTGCTTCCACGAAGCGACAACGGCGAATGGATTGTGCCGTATGTGTGTCGTTGAAGTGGAGGGGATGAGAGTGCTTCAACCAGCTTGCATTGTCCAGGCGGCGAATAATATGAAAGTGCAGACACGCGGCGAGAAGGTTGTCCGCTCGCGCAAGACGATTCTTGAGATGTTGGCGTCCACGATGGATTTGTCCGATGCGCCGGAGATCCTGACGATGATGGATGAGTACGGTGCAAGCCACGAACGCTTCCCGGGTGCGGAACGTCGCGAGTCGGAAGTCAAAGACGATAATCCGATGTACATCCGCGATTACTCGAAGTGTTTGTTGTGCTGGCGCTGTGTGCAGGTCTGCGCGGAAGATGCCCAATATACCTTTGCAATCAACTTCGATGGACGCGGCTTTGAGACTCAAATTGGAACGTTCTTCGATAAGGCAATACCTGAAACATCCTGTGTGCTGTGTGGCCAATGCGTTGGCGTTTGTCCTACGGGCGCGCTCAAACCGAAACGACAATTCCAGTTGGAGCAGGGCATGAGCCCGCAGGAAATTAGTGTATTGAACACGGGCAGAAAACGCAGAAAAGAAAAATGACCATAAACACGCAGAGACAGAGGCTTGTACTCCGTGTTTTTATGTGACATATAAAGAATGTCACCCTGAGCGACAGCGAAGGGTCTCTACGACGACAAAAGAGACTCTTCGGTCGCGAAGAACGCTCCCTCAGAGTGACACAGAAAAGAGGCAATATGATCAACCCTGACCGAATAGTTACAACCACGTGTCCCTACTGTGGTGTGGGGTGTATGCTGAACCTGCATATCAAAGATGATTTTGTGTACAAAGTGACATCGCCGTTCAACGCACCTGCCAATCACGGTAACTTGTGCGTGAAGGGACGCTTTGGATATGACTTCATCCATTCGAAGGATCGCCTCACACAACCCTTGATGCGCAAGGATGATGAACTAGTTCCCGCATCATGGGATGAGGCGATGGGGCATGTCGCTGAACGACTGCTTGAGATCCGCGAGAAGTATGGACCCGACTCAATCGGCTTTCTCGTTTCAGCCAAATGCACGAACGAAGAAAATTATCTTTTGCAAAAGGTGGCGCGCGGATTGATCGGAACGAACAACGTCGATCACTGCGCGCGGCTCTGACACTCCAGCTCCGTTGCCGGTCTGGCAACGACACTGGGTTCAGGCGCGATGACCAATTCCATTGGCGATATTCATCTTGCGGATGTTCTGTTGGTCACGGGTAGTAACACAACCGAAGCGCACCCTGTTATCAGCTTGGAAATGAAGAATGCGATTCGTAAACGCGGCGCGAAGTTGATCCTGATCGATCCGCGTGAAATCGAATTGGCGAGTTTTGCGACCTTGCATCTGTGTCCGCGTTCGGGCACGGATGTGGCTTTGCTCAATACAATGGTGAATGTCATCATCACCGAAGGTTGGGCTGACAATGATTTCATCACTGCACGCACAGAAAACTTTGACGCGCTCAAGGCGGCAGTCAAAGATTGCACACCGCAATGGAGTGAGGACATCACAGGCGTCCCTGCGGAGCTGATCATCGCAGCCGCGCAGGTTTACAGTCAGGCGGGAAGCGCCGCGATCTTCTGGGCGATGGGCATCACGCAGTCGTCACATGGCGTCGATAACGTCCAGGCGTTGGCGAATCTCGCGTTGCTCACGGGCAATTTCGGCAAACCTGGCTCGGGTGTCAATCCATTACGCGGGCAGAACAATGTGCAAGGCGCGTGTGATATGGGTGGGCTTCCAAATGTCATCACGGGTTATCAGCCTGTCATTGATGAAGCGGTGCGCACGAAGTTTGAGAACGCGTGGGGTACATCCGTAAAGATTCCCGCGAAACCCGGGCTCACTATCACCGAGTTGATGAACGGCGTGCTCGATGGGCGCATCAAGGCGCTGTACATCATGGGCGAGAATCCATTTCTCTCCGATCCGAACATGAATCATGTGGAGCACGCGCTCAACGAGATTGAGTTTCTTGTGGTGCAGGATATTTTCCTGAACGAGACCGCGCAGCTTGCGGATGTGGTTTTGCCCGGCGTGAGTTTTGCTGAAAAAGAGGGCACGTACACAAACACCGAGCGACGCGTTCAGCGCGTGCGCACGGCTCTGCCCATTCGCGGCGACGCGCGTCGTGATCTCGATATCATTTGCGAGCTGGGGGAACGGATTTCATCAACGGATATTGAAACGGATAAACGGATGGTGTCAACGGATGGCTTCGCCAAACGGATGAACGGATATGGAGAATCGGATGTGATCCATCGTGTTTCAGATTGGAACTATGCTGACGCATCTGCGGTGTGGAACGAGATTGCGGCTCTGACTCCGTCCATGGCTGGACTCAGTTACGAGAAGCTCGAGCGTGGCGGAATCCAATGGCCCTGCCCGACAGCGGAGCATCCCGGCACGCCGATTCTGCACAAAGAAAAATTCACACGCGGACTCGGCAAATTTACGCCGTTGACATTCCGCGAACCGATGGAAGCCACTGATGCTGAATACCCATTCGTGTTGAACACAGGGCGCATCCTCCAACACTGGCACGGCGGGACGATGAGCCGCCGCTCAGCAGGGTTGGATTGGATCGTGCCGGAAGGCGAGATTCAGATCAATACGGAAGACGGCGTGCAACTTGGCATTGCCTCGGGCGATATGATTCACGTCACATCCCGCCGCGGCGAAGTGACCGGCAAAGCCAGCCTCACGGATAAACTTCCGCGCGGCATGATCTTCATGAACTTCCACTTTGCCGAAGTCCCAACGAACGCGTTGACAAATGACGCCGTGGACCCGGTGGCGAAGATACCCGAATATAAAGTAGCCGCCGTAAGAGTCGAGAGAGTATAATTAATCTACCGCATGAACGCCCCGAGCAGGCAAATGCGCGGGGCGTTTTTTGTTTTGACCTATCCCCCGGCCCCTTCCCTGAAAGGGAAGGGGAGAATGTGGACTATGGCTGTAAAGAATATTGTTCGCGGACAAAGAGTTTCACCTGAGATGCTTGAGCGTGCAAAGGAATTGCGTCGTGAGATGACCTCTGCGGAGAAAATTCTTTGGAAACATCTGAAAGCGAACAGGTTGAATGGACTTCATTTTCGGAGACAACAAGTTGTTCAGGGATTTTTTCCTGACTTCTATTGTCATCAGCATGAATTGATCGTGGAAGTGGACGGCGGTATTCACGAATTTCAAAAGGAATACGGTGCTGAACGTGAAGAGTATTTGATTGCGCTTGGTTTTCGTATTTTGCGATTCAAAAATGAAGAGATTACAAAGAATTTGAAAGGTGTTTTGCAGAAGATTGTGGACGAGTGTAAAAGCACCTAACCCCCAGCCCCTTCCCTCAAAGGGAAGGGGAGTTAACCTTTCCTCCCACAGACTCCCCCTTTCCTTCAAGGAAAGGGGGACGGGGGGATAGGTCCAGACACGGAGACAAGATATGCACTGGAGGTGTCTTTATGGTTGCTGAAGTAAAGCTTGATTCCAATCGGGTGGTTGCGGATCGTGTAGTTACAACTGTCTGTTCCTATTGCGGAGTAGGATGTAATTTGGAGTTACACGTCAAGGATGATTTCATCTTCAAAGTCACATCGCCGTTTGATTCGCCTGTCAATCACGGGAACTTGTGCGTGAAGGGACGGTTTGGCTATGATTACATTTACCATCCCAAGCGTGTGACGACTCCGCTTGTACGCAGATACTTGCTTGAAGGAAAACCAAAACCAGAGGGGAGAGAACAAGTTTTTGCGGTAAGTACAACTGGTAATCTAATCTCTAATTCTCTAATCTCTAATGATTGGGACTGGGTCGAAACAGATTGGGATACCGCGCTCAATATCACCGCCGATAAACTGGTTGAGATCTACAAACGCGATGGCTCGGATGCGATGGCGGTGTATTGCTGTGCCAAAGCCACGAATGAAGATAATTATCTTTTGCAGAAAATGTGGCGGACGTTGTTCAGGACGAATAACGTGGACCATTGCACACGTCTATGTCATGCAGGTTCTGTCGTTGCGCTTCAAAAGGCGATTGGTTCATCGGCGATGAGTAATACGGCTTCGCAGGTGATCCAGAACGATGTCTTCATTGTTACAGGTTCGAACACGGGCGAGAACCATCCCATCATTGCGTTGCAGATGAAGGAAGCCGTGCAGAAATATGGCGCGAAGATGATCGTCATTGACCCGCGCCGCATCGACCTGGTGGACTTCGCCGAGATGTGGTTGCCGCTCAAGGTTGGGACAAATGTGCCTGTCTTCTCTGCGATGGCGCATGTGATTGTAAAAGAGGGACTGGTCAATAACGATTTTGTCGCGAAGCGCACGGAAGGTTTTCAGGATTTTGTTGAGTCACTGGAGAAGTTCACGCCTGAATATGCCGAAGAACTTTCGGGTGTGCCTGCCGAGGATATTCGCAAGGCGGCGCGGATGTATGCCACGGCGAAGAACGGTGCAATTTATTGGGGCATGGGCATCTCGCAACTTTCGCATGGAACCGCCAGCGCGATGGCGCTCATCCATTTGGCGTTCCTCACCGGTCACATCGGGCGCGATGGCACAGGACTGAATCCGTTGCGCGGGCAGAACAACGTGCAGGGCGCGAGCGACATGGGCGCGATGCCGTTCCATTATCCCGGCTACATGCGCGTGGATAATGAAGCCAATGCGCAACAATGGGAGCAGACCTGGAACATCGAACCCGGCGGTCTCTCGCGCAAGCTCGGTCTCACCACCACGGAGATTCTCGGTCACGCGCACGCTGGCGCGGGGGGCGTTAGGGCGTTGTACATCATGGGCGAGAACCCGATGATGTCTGAGCCGAATCTCAACGAGACGCGCAAGCACATGACGCATCTCGAATTTCTCGTCGCGCAGGATTTGTTCATCAACGAGTCCGGCGCGTTTGCGGATGTCTTCCTGCCCGCGACTTCGTTCGCGGAAAAAGATGGGACGTTCACCAACACCGACAGGCGAGTCCAACGGGTGCGGACGGCTCACGCGCCCCGCGGGCTGGCGCGTCCAGATTGGAAAATTCTCCTCGATTTGGCGAGCAGGCTCGAGGTCCGAATTGGACGCGGTGCTTCGCGAACATCCAAATGGGATTATGAATCGCCCGAGGAAATCCTGCGTGAGATGGCGTCCGTCAACAAGGATTACGCGGGTGTGACGTATGAACGAATCGAAAAGGTCGGGTTGATCTATCCCGTGCCTGATTTGAATCATCCTGGCACGCCGACGCTGTTCACCGAGACCTTCCCAAGCGGGCGCGGAAAATTCCACGTGCTGGATTATGTGCCCGTGATGGAGGAAGCCGATGACGAGTATCCGTTCATTTTGACGACGGGGCGCTTGCTCGAACACTGGCACGGCGGCACGATGACGCGCAACTCGGCGCTGAATGAGGCGTACCCCGAAGCGCGCGTCGAGATGCACCCCGCGGACGCGGAGATGCACGGCATCACGAATAACATGCCTGTGCGCGTGACGTCACGCCGCGGCGAAATTGTTTTGCGCGCCACCGTCACCGAGAAGACGTCGGTGGGTGTAGTGTTCATCCCGTGGCATTTCGCCGAAGCCGCCGCGAATTTGTTGACGAACGACGCGCTCGACCCGCAGGCGTTGATCCCCGAGTTCAAGGCGTGCGCGGTGCAGGTGTTCCCGGCGAGGGAGGAGGAATTGGCACATCCCGAAGTTGAGGTGAGGAGGGGGAGGTATTAGTGTTACGGGATACGTGATACGTGTTACGTTGATGTTGCGGCGAAGAAAGTTTCAGCTTTGCGCACCGTGCTACATACTTGGAAAAGCCCTCTTAAAGCCCTCGTATAAATAATAATACACA
>Ga0180069_1000074_pt1 | contig 21445 bp, 23 predicted proteins | sample EasRivERM_16_10D_2_FD_121793 | JGI IMG/M metagenome (GOLD analysis project Ga0180069, IMG submission 121793) | Soil microbial communities from meander-bound floodplain in the East River, Colorado, USA - East River metaG ERMLT231B'_16_10D | ecosystem: Environmental > Terrestrial > Soil >...
AAGATTTTGGTTTGGAAAAGCGATTGTTTGAAGCACGGGATAAGATGTGTTGGTTCATACACTTTCCCCTATATTTGAAACAACGTATTCCCCAACCAGACCTTGGGTTCTTCAGGTTGCATCGCTCTAAATTTCTCCAGAAACGGCAGAAAGCGCGGCTCCGAGTCGAATTCTTCATGCTCCGCTCTGGATGGGACAACCACATGCAGGATGTAATCTCGATATCCATCCTTCTTTTCGTTGCCATCCATGACCGGCGTCAGCGATGCAGAGATGAATTTGCCCTGTGACTTGAATTCCTCCCACAATGGATATACCTCCGCTTTGAATGCGGACTCAAATCTTTCCGCATCTTCCTCTCGAAAGCGCAGGATGATCGCAATAGTTTCAGACATGGGAACCTCCAGTTTCTTATCAAAATAAATAAAACACCGATGCCGCAAAAAATGTTGATCACTCCGGGCGATACGGTGCTTCGCCTTCAATGTCGCCTACATATTCGGGCAAACCCTCGCCTCCGATCATCTGGCGGATGGCTAAAATCTCGCCGGTGTGAAACCAGTAATGATACGTAATGCGGCGCAATGCCGCGCCGCGCGTTTGTCCGACCGCTTCGCCGTTGAGCAATAAGTCGGTGAGAAGGATTTCGGTTGTCAATGAATCGAGATATGGCTCTGCGGCTTTGGTGACCGTGTGCCACGTCTCCAACATTTCTTTGAGTGACGGTGTGCTCATTGGCGCGCCGCTGGCAAAGATTTCATTCAGCTTTGGAAACAGGATGATGTTTTGGGGACGCGTCAAGAAGGTACGTTGTTCGTGCCAGGTGAGATGACCGACGATCCAACCGATGCAGTTCATCTGTCCAAAGTGACGCGCACCGTCTTCCTCGGTCACGCCTTCAAGCCCACGCAGCCATTCACTGCGCGTAAAGCGGAATTGGTCAACAAGTGGATGAGTCATGGTTTTTCTCCTGTTGTGAAAGTATTACCAGCCTCGATTGATCCAGCCGTTCTGACGCTCTTCACGAAATCGTTGCACCCATTCTTCGGAAACAGCATCTGATGTTTTTGCCATCGCAGGCGGCGCAATGGTTGCAGATCGTGAGTCCAGTTCAAGATAATCCAGAATAGTTCGAATAGTTTTCTCATACTCTTGAACAAAGTCTTCATAAACAATGGTCAATGGGGCAATGTCCCCTTCGGTAAAGAATTCCTGTATCCCCGCTTCGCGCATGGCACATTCGGTGTATAAATGATTGATGGCATCGTACGAATAAGCCTTCGACAGATCAATTGGCTTTGGATGCTCATTGGATGACAAATGCCATTCTCCTGTTTGTATCGCCTTCCACCATGAAACGGCAAGCCGTATTTTGTTGCGGCGCGTCATGAAAATATGCCGATGGTTGGGAAAGACATGTTTCCAAATTGCTGTTCGGTTCGTTTCCGCTTGTGGGCAGTCTGGGAATTTTCGAAGCGTTTCGATCAACTGGCTGAAATGCGGCTCATAAAACGAATGACGTATTCCAAAGACACCGTTAGGTGTGCTTCCAAGATTCCATAAATACTCTTGAAGTTCGGCATGGTTCGTCTGGTGAAAATCATCAAGCAGGTCAGGTTTGCAATTGAACCATTCGCGGGGCTTTCCGGCAACTTCTGTGTCTTCAAGGGCTTTGCCTAGTAAGGCGCTGCCTGTCCGCTGGCTGAACCAAATGGTGTAGGATAATTGTGGTTTCATGGGTTGATTCCCATTATATAATAATCAGGCTGAAAATATTGAAAAGGAGTTGAACAATGAAAGAATTCCGAAACCCTCAAAATGTCCATCAACCGCTTGGTTTTTATTCGCATCAGGTTGAAATTTCAGGGAACGAGCGCATGTTGGTTCTTTCAGGTCAGGTTGGTATGCGCGCGGATGGCACCGTGCCCGATGATCCGATTGAACAGATCGATGTGGCGTTGGATAATATTTTTCGTAACCTTGAAGCTGCCGGTATGGGTGTGAAAGATATTGTCAAACTTACCTACTATCTGGTGGGCGATATAGATACAGCCAAAAGGCGCGAGTTGGTCGCATCCAAATTACAGGGACATAAACCCTGTAGCACCTTGTTGTATGTTGCCGCGCTGGCGAGTCCAGTTTACAAGGTGGAGATTGATGCTTTGGCAACCCGCGCGGATTAACTCATCCCATGAACATCTATCTTGGTTGTCCCATTTGGTCGTTCAAGGGTTGGGTGGGGAATTTCTATCCCAAAGGCACAAAGCCTGCGGATTTTCTGCGCGAGTATGCGCGGCGCTTGACCACCATCGAAGGCAATACGACTTTCTATGCCATCCCTGCGCCCAGGACGATCGAGTCGTGGATCGAACATACTCCCGAGACTTTTCGTTTCTGTCCCAAGATCCCCAAAGCCATCAGCCACAACGGTAAATTACTGGATTATGCTGACCGTGCCTTGTACTTCATGGATGTGATGCGGCCTCTCGCTGCGCGCCTTGGACCGATGTTTCTCCAACTCCCGCCTCGCTATAGCCCCGACCTGCTCGGCGACCTACAAGCCTTCCTCTCCCGAATGCCTCGTGACCTCCGCCTTGCCGTGGAGGTTCGCCATTTGGATTGGTTCGAGTCTCCGCACGATGAGGCGCTTGATCATTTGCTCACCGAATACAACATGGCGCGCGTGACGATTGACACGCGTCCGATCAGGAGTCTGCAAGGGGATGCGATTTTGGCAGGTTCAAGTTATGAGAGTTTGCTTGAGGCTCGGGAGCGCAAACCAGATGTCCCCGTAGTCCCGAAGCGTACATCCGATTTTGTTTTTGTCCGTTATATCGGTCATCCCGACATGCAGATCAATCGTCCATTATTGGATGAGTGGGGGAATTATTTTTCGTCACAAATGGAGACAGGTGCGGATGTGTATGTGTTCTGTCACTCACCCGATAATCTAATTGCCCCGGAAATCTGCCGTGAAATTCATCAGCGTGTCGCCGCAAAAATAAACATTCCGCCGTTGCCATGGGACGCGCTCAAACCAGATACGCCAGAACAGCCAGGTTTGTTTTAATTCGGTTGCTGAAAGAGTTCTTCAAGTTCTTTGAAGTAAGTTGGCCGTCCCTCTGCATTCAAGGATGTGCCAATTACTTTTGCATTCATGACAGGCTTGTTATCATGTAATCTGAAAATGTCCTGCAAAAAACCAAAGCGGAGTTTCGAGACTCTTTCTATATTTGTAGTGACATGGAGTTTATCACCACTGCGTAGGGGGAATAAATAATCGGCTTCGATACGTATCACGACCAGATGAATCCCTTTTTGTGTGAGTGCAGCAAAATCAAAACCTTTGTGCTTGAGAAAAGCATGGCGGGTGTGTTCCAGATAATTCATATACACCGCATTGTTGACGATGCCTTCCATATCGCATTCATAATCCCTGACTTCAAGATCGATCTTGAATGTTTGTGCGCTCATGCGTTATCCCGTTTTGTTAATTTCACCAGTATGTCCATTGCTTGTGATGTATCTTTCATTGGCACGAAGATATGATCGTGATAAAAAGCCGCGACCATATTACAACTGATATTCGCATCGGTTAGTGCTCTGGATACTGCGGCGGTCAACCCGACAGCTTCAAGGGAGGAGTGAACGGTCAAAGTGATCCATGCACAGATTGTGGAATATGGAAGCGCGGCCGCATCCGCTTGATGTTTGGGCAGAATGATCGTGACCGCTTCCTGCTCCTGAAATATACCAATCGGATTAAATGTAACAGCGCGTTGGATGGAGTCAACTGTGCAGTACACATACTCGCCTTTGTTCAGCTCTGGTTTCATGCCTTGCAAAAGTTTTTCCAGATCTGTTTCACCTGACATTTGTTATTTTCTCCTCACATCCAAAATTGCGATTTTCGTGGAATGATTGAATGGAGCAGGGTCAGTGATCGGTTTACCAATTTGATTCTGCCCAATAAAATCATCCGGAACAGGGATCAATTCACGAATGCTCAAGTAGCCGTCCTTGCACAAGTCTTCCAGCGTTTGCATAAATTCCTGTCCACTTACATACAGTGCATTGTTGATCGCGATCAAAGTTCCGCCATCGTTGATGAGCGGACGGACCTTGTTGATCAGGCGCGTACTGTCGTTTTCCAGATCCACTTTGCCTTTGGATGTAGTGGAAAAGAACGGCGGATCAATGATGACGCAATCGAAAAATTGTTTGGTGCTTTTGAATTTTGCGATCGTGGGGAAGAAGTCCTGCGCGATGAAATCTTTTTTGAGGATGGGGAAGCCATTGAGCGAATAAGAATCTTTTGCGAGATTTAAGAACAGCCCGTTGCGGTCTGTTTGCACAACTTGACTGGCGTTACCTGCCATTGCCGCAACCCCAAAACTGCCTGTGTACGCGAATGTGTTCAGCAGGGTTTTGCCCTGCATATTTTCGGTCAGCCATTTTCGCAAGAGACGTGTATCCAGATAGAAACTTGTATCGCGGTTCAGGGTGAGATTTATGGAGTACCAGACCCCGTGCTCTTTGATTTTGGTATCGGGTTTGTCGCCGAAGATCAAGTTCCCTTTTTTGTCCTCCTGCTTTGCACTGTTTCGTGTCTTTAAAATTCCGGCGCGTAGCCAATTTAGGGAAGTTCGAAGATGGGCTATAACCTCTTGAATGAGAAATTGGTTTTGGGTTGGATCATCAGCATAATTGTGAATGACAAGCGTGCGTCCGTAAATATCCAATGCGAGATCGGAATAGCCTTCGGTGAATCCGTTGAAGAGGCGGAAGGCAGATTCGTGTCGCGAATCAAATAAGGTTTCGCGTGAAGCAACGACTTTTTCGATCAGAGGTATGATCATTGAGTTTGTTTTTCCAGCCATGTGTTGATCGCAATAAGCGCTTCTTCACTGACGTTGTGCCCCATGTTGAATTCGTGATACTCGAGATCGGCTTCAAGGTTTTGTAATGTATCGCGGCTGCGACGTGCCCAGTCCACGGGGAGCATTGGATCTTGAATGCCATGTGTGAGAATGAAGGGCTTGCCCTTGATGCCAGCTTCATCTATTTGCAATCCTGATTCGTGAGGAATGTACCCCGATTGAGCAACGACCCCTGCGACACGTTGCGGTTTGGTCAGCGTGTAGGACATGGATACGATACTTCCCTGACTAAAGCCCAATAAATAAAGTTTGGTTTTATCAACCGGATAATTTGCGATGATCTCATCAATGAATATATCGATTGTGTTGACTGCATTTGCAAGGCGGGCTGGTTCAGGCTTGCCGATTTGTGTGATCTGAAACCACTCGTAGGAATCTGGTCCAAGTGTGAAGGTGCCCCGTGGACTGATCCATAGAAAGTTTTGCGGCAGGTATGGCGCGAGGCTGATGAGATCGCGCTCGTTACTGCCGCGTCCGTGGAGGGCGAGAATGGTTGGGTAAACAGAAGCAGGCTGAGGGTGCGGAGGCGAAGCGGGGAAGTGAGTCAGATGGTGAAGAGATAACTGTTTCATTGCTGAATACCTAAATGGGAACTGTCCAAAAGTGTTTCATGAATTCTCCCGTGACAGCGGTTGGTAAGAATTTAGGATGCTGAACGTCAAGTTTGTAATTGGTCGTTTTAGGATTAAGAAGGAATGAGAGTTTGATGTTCGTATTGTACCCTTAACCCTTTTGCGGTACACTTTTTTGGAAATTAATTTGTGCAAGCCCATGAGGTGACTTATGTCGAATAGTGAGTTAATCCCGCAGGGGAATCAAAATCCGCCGGTAAAGATCAGTGGTGGGGATCAGGCCAGGAGGACGCGCGAGGCATACAACGCCAAAGCCTCCAGCGATTTCTATGGTGCAGTGGGGTGGCTGGTTGGATTCTTCATTACGCTTTTTGCATCAACTCCAATCCTTTGGTATCTGGCGGTGAACGCCTCGCGCTCGACCCGCGATGTGATCTTGGGTTTTGGCTTTGCCATTGCCTGGTGGTTTAATCCGCTCTCATTGGGCGCGCTAGGATATATTTTCAGCAACGTGCGCGCCTGGCGTTGGTGGACGATCCTGGGCTTGTTGCTATGGGGCCTTGTTAATGTATTGGTCTCGTTCTCGATCGCCTCAGAGCCGGCGCGCGTGCGCGTGGTCGACGGTTTATTCGTCCTCTTCTACATTTTGCTTGGATTGTATTTCCTTTATATCCAACTTCGGGTTTTTATTTGGGCGGCGGCTGGAAAACCCGGACGCTTCTTTTTCGGGATTTTGGGTTGGGCGGCATTGAATGGACTTGTGTACTGGGCGATCATTAACCCCGAAGTACTCAACCTGATCCTTGTCGTCCTTGGGTTTGTATTCCAGATCGTATTCGCGATTTCCTACGTAGTTATTCAATTTGTGGCGATCTTCTGGTTCATGGCGCGCTCGCGCGTGGAGACCATTCGCCCGGGCGACCCGAAACAAGTTACATTCGACGATTACAAGGGTCAGCCGAATCTCTTGAAAATGGTGCGGCAGTGGATCTCCCTGCTTTCTGACCGCGCTCAATTCCAAAAAATGGGTGGGCAGTTCATCAACGGCTTGTTGTTATATGGCGAGCCTGGAACCGGTAAGACGTTGTTGGCAAAAGCCATGGCAGGCGAAGCCGGGATCGCCTTCATATCCATTGAAGGGTCCGGATTTCAAGCCATGTTCATTGGTGTGGATGTACTAAAGATGGTACGCTTCATTGGTCAGGCGCGCAAATTGGCGCGCGAGTATGGCACTTGTATCGCTTACATTGATGAGATTGATGCGGTCGGCGCTTCACGCGGCAATGTGATGGGCGGGCAAGGCGGGATGATGGGTGGCATGGGCGGCATGATGGGTGGCGGTCGTGGCGCTCTCACTCGCCTGCTCTATGAGATGGATGGTATTAATGAGTTAACACGCTGGGAGAAATTACGCGCTCGTTGGTATCAGTGGCGCAAGAAACCTGTCCCACCGCGTGATTGGCATATTCTATTCATGGGTTCAACGAATCGACCCGACGTGCTTGACCCCGCGCTTACCCGTCCGGGTCGTTTCGACCGAACCGTGGTTGTGAATAAACCTGATCGCGGTGGACGCCGCGAGATCGTGAAATATTACCTCAACAAGATTCAGACCGATGAGAGCGTTGATATCGAAGCAATTGTCAGTGACACTGCCTGGGCAACACCTGCCAGGATCATGTCGGCGATCACAAAGGATGCGGTCCGCCTGGCGTTGTTTGCTGACCGCGAAAAAGTAGCTCAACAAGATATTGAACTTGCATTCCAGGAGCAAGCCATGGGTCTGGAAAATCCCATTGAAGAAATGGAAGAAGATCAGCGGAGACAGGTTGCCTACCATGAGGCTGGTCATGCGGTCATTCAGTATTATCTGCGCCCCGACGAACGCATCGTACGTGTAAGTATTGTCCGCCGTTCAGAGGCATTAGGATATGTTTTACCGGTGCCGAACTATGATATTTATTCCCTGCCATTGAGAACATTCGTTGCAGATATTCTTGTTTCGATGGGCGGGCATGTGGCAACCAAGTTATTCCTCGGCGAGTATTGGACGGGCGCAACGGGCGATTTCCAAAGTGTTAGAGGCCGGTTGTGGCAGTTGGCTCATTACGGTTATTTTGGTCCCCCGCTTGATACACAGGTCGGTTTGAGTCCTGACAAAGAGAAAATGAAAATCGTGGAAAAATTCTGGAGAAAGCTTGAAGAGCAGACAGAGTTAATCCTTGCAAAGCATTCCGCCGAAGTTCATGCAGTAGCCCAGGCATTGCTTGATCGAAACGATTTGACCGGCAAGCAATGCATTGAGGTGATACGTACCGCGGCTATCACCACGGATGTATTTGATAGCGAAAACCTGCTAAAGACATTGGTGGAAGAAACCATTGTAGGTAGCAATGGAAAATCGGAAGAAAATGCGAAAGCAAAAGCAAAGGCAAAGGCTAAGCCAAAAGCAAATCCAAAATTAAGAGAGAAAGCTAAGTAAATAAAAACTGGCGGCGCTCAAAGCGCCGCCAGTTTTTATTATGCTGATGCTCGTCGGGGTCTCAGACCCCGAAGGAACGGTTTACTTCCACGACCAGAAGGCGAGATATCCCTGGGCGAGGAAACGCGGCTCCAATTGACCGGATGCCGCGACGATGGCGATACCTGGATTCCCATCGGGATCAAGGAAGGACAAGACCATGTTGTTATTATCCGGTGACCAGATGGTGTTGGATTTTTGGTACTGATCAAAGTAGAGCAGGATGTTCGTAAATTGTTCAGTGGGTTGATAGTTGAACAGTTCGCGGCTTTCACCGGTTTTACCATCATACATGTTCAATTTAAGGAAGAGGGTTTGATTTGTGGGATCCGCTTCGTCGGGAATGAAGCGGGGCTCGAAGTAGGCGAGTTTCTCGCCATTTGGGGACCAGAAAAATGCGAAGACATTTTCACCGGCAGTGATCTCTTCGGTGGTTTCAATATCCACGACCTTCAAGTCGCCAAAAATGCGTCCGCCTATATCTTGCGTGCCTTCGATGAACGCAACTTTTTTATTGTCATTGGACCAGCCAAACGCTGTGTTGAGATCGAAACTTCCAAGTGTTTTTTGGTAGGTGCCAGAGCCGTCAGTGAGAATTAGCTCTTTTTTGTCGTTGTTCAAACGCGTCAGCACGATGTGGCTTCCGTCTGGCGACCAGGCCGGGGCTTGGAAAGAAGCGGGAACTGTGTCGAGTCCATCCTCAATAATTTCCGAATCCTTTAGTTGAATGAAAGCGATATGCTCAGGCGCGCTCGCATTGGCGCCTCCGCCGACATGGGTGATGAGGGTGCGACCATCCGGAGCCCAGGACCAGTAATAGGGCGAGCCAGTGTCAATGATCGTACGCTCGCCGCCACCGGCGGCTGGCGCGCTTTGCAGGATAAGTGTTTGTTGGGTTACTGACGTGCTCAAAAAACTTACGTTGGCACCATCAGGTGACCAATATAAATAAAAAGGATGTTCTGTTTCACTCGAATAAATTTCGTCCGTCTTACCCTCGTTGATGTTTGCGACAAATAATTTTGCAGTGGCATTTGTGTTTGTGCCGTTTGTGCCAACGAATGCCAGTTGGTTTCCGTCCTGTGACCACGTGGGCAGTTGATAGAAATTTAATGCGCCGGATTGATCCGCAGATGTGACTGCGTCATCAGTGAGTTGGGCCGAGTTACCGCCGCCCTGATCGGCTACGTAGATGTTTCCGTCAACACCAATGTACGCGATCAACCCGGCTTTGCGTTCAAGCGTTGAAAGGTAGGGGCTTTGCGGCACTTGCACACCCTGCGGCAGGCAGGACGAGATGAGGAAGGCAATCAGTGTGAATAAAATTATTTTTTTCATTTTTTCTCATTCAGGTTTTCAATGGCGGCGTCCAGCACTGGGTCTGCATTTGGCAGGACCTCATCCCAACCCGCTTCGATCGTGACGTTAGGCTGGATGCCGGTATTCCCAAACTCCTTGCCATTTGACAGCCTGAAAGATGCAGTTTGAATGAAGATGCGTGCACCATCCGGTAAATAAAAGGAGGCAGTGGTTTCAATTGCACCGGGCGAGGTCTCACCGATGATGACCGCTCTTTTATCAGCCTGTAGACTCGCTGCCAGGATCTCAGGGAAGCCGCTGGTATTCTGCCCGACCAAAACGATCAGAGGCACGGATTGTGAACTGAAGCGATCCTGCCCGCTAATGGTGAAGGGTTGGGTCTGCTTAGCGCTGTTATAGAATTCGCCGATCTCCCCATCGTGAAATAATGTCAGCAGTTCTTCAAGGGGCCAGTCTCCGGAAGCCCCGGCGACGCGTAGATCAAGAATCAAGCCCTCCATTTTTTGGTTGGTGGTAAATGCCAGCAAACTTCTGAGCACATCATCAACCATGCCAGTGTAGCTGATGGGCGGGAAGAGGATATAACCATACTGTGTCCCTTTGACTTGATAGGCCTCGAGTTTGCCTGAACTGGTTAATTTGCCGCGTGTCACCTCAATGGATCGTTCGGGCTTGCCGGGTGTTTTCACGTTCAATGTGACTGAACTGCCGGCGGGTCCACGCACACGGTTGACGACCGTCAGACCCTCTTCCAATAAAACAGGATTGCCGTCAATTTCAAAGATGCTGTCGTGTGGTTTTAATCCAGCTTTTTCAGCAGGTGAGCCCTCGATAATATCCAGAATGACAATGTGCGGAATTTCCTCTTCCTGAAAGCCGATGATAGCACCGATACCCTCATAAGTTGATACATCGAGCGTATCTGCTTCTATGCGCTCAGCGCGTGATTGATAAATAAAGGCTCCAGTCGGGAGATCAGTTTCCAATTCGTGAAGCTGTGCGCTGAATTCTTCGTTTGTCAGCCCGGCGTTGATGCGCCCAAGATATGCTTCATGAATGGCATCCCAGGTCACGTCTGCGGTCTCGTAGTAGATATAGGTATCTTCGAGGTTGCTCCACATAGCTTCGAAGGTACGCGTCTGATGCTCCTGTACTGAATAAACAGGACCATAATCGCCCCCAACTGCCTCCTCCACTTCGGTCAGCAAGCTTGCGCAAGCCGACAGGATTAAACTTGCAAGTATGGCAACGGTAAAAATAATATTTCTATTTCTCATGGCTTACCTCTTGACCAACAATATACTTGATAAAAATAAGAACCATATGAATTAATTGTCCCCATAATAAATATAGATGTGCTTGTGTGATTTCTCCTTACACGTGCCTATTTGATCTTCCTGATGTTCTTCAGGTTGAAAACCGAAATTTGGGGTGTGCCTGATTTCATCTGCGCTTCAGTATCGAACGTGACCCAGTAAAAACTGCGGTGCCCGGAATAAGGGTCAATTTTGAAGACTGTACCGGCGTACCAGCCTTCTTTATCCCCAAACTTCTCATCCAGATAGATCTCAACCCGGTCGCCGATCTGATAACTTTCTTCCATCAGCGTTTGCGTCTTGCGAACCAAAACAGCCCGCCGCCGATCACCATCGCGATCGCACCGTTTATAGCCCACTGCGGATCGCCGGCCATAAAACTTCCTGGCAAAACATTGATTCCCTGTAAAAACCATACCAACCCTGCCAGAAAAACAAGGATGCTGATCACTGTAACTACGGTTTTCATTTGACATTTTCCTTTGATTTGTAAATTTATGGAGATTATACACGCTTCACTCCCAGCCGATACCTGCCTGTGTTTCAATTGACCAAATCCTCCCTCGGCCATTTCGTCCATTCGCGATATAATTAGAACACACGTTCCCATTTCATCCCTCACAAAAACTATGGACTTCAAACTTCAAGCACCCTTTATACCCATGGGCGATCAGCCCGAAGCCATCCGTGGACTCGTGGATGGCGTAAAACAAGGCATGAAACACCAGGTTTTGCTCGGCGCTACCGGCACAGGCAAGACCTTTACGATCGCGTCAGTGATCCAGGAGTTGCAGAAGCCTGCTCTGATCATGGCGCATAACAAGACTCTCGCGGCGCAGTTATACGCCGAGTTCAAGGAGTTCTTCCCTCAGAACGCGGTCTCATACTTCGTTTCCTACTACGATTACTACCAGCCCGAAGCGTATGTCCCGCGCCATGACTTGTATATCGAAAAAGAGACTGAGATCAACGAAGAGATCGAGCGGATGCGGCTTGCGGCGACGACTGCGCTTGTTTCGCGACGCGATGTCATCATCGTGGCTTCGGTCTCGTGCATTTACGGCTTGGGCAATCCCGAAGAATTCAATAAGGGATCGGTAAATCTAAAAGTGGGCGAGTTGGTTCGTCGCAATGCGTTGCTTAGACGATTAATCGAGTCGCAGTATCAGCGCAACGACATGGAGTTGCGCTCCGGCACCTTCCGCGTGCGCGGCGATACGTTGGAAATCATCCCGGCGTATGAGGATAAGCGCGGCTATCGGGTCGCGTTCTTCGGTGATGAAGTGGAACGGATAACACAATTCAACCCCGTAACTGGCGAAATATTCGATGAGCCGAAAGAAATAGCCATCTTCCCAGCCAAACAATATCTGACAGATGCTGAAAAGACAAAAGAAGCGATTACCGATATCGAAGCCGAGTTGGAAGAACGTCTGGCGCAATATCGAGAGACCGGAAAAATATTGGAAGCACAACGCCTTGAACAGCGCACGCGCTATGACCTGGAGATGTTAAAGGAAGTTGGTTATTGCTCTGGCATTGAAAACTACTCCCGTCATTTTGACCGCCGCGCCGCAGGCACACATCCATGGACGATGATCGACTTCCTCCCAAGCGATTACTTGTTGATCATCGATGAGAGTCACATGTCAGTGCCACAGATCCGCGGCATGTATAACGGTGACCGGGCGCGCAAAGAGACTCTCGTGGAATATGGCTTCCGTTTGCCAAGCGCGATGGATAACCGCCCGTTGAAGTTTGAAGAGTTTGAAGAGGTGATGGGTAACACGATCTATACATCTGCGACACCATCCAAGTATGAAATGGAACACGCGGAACAAGTTGTTGAGCAGATCATTCGTCCCACCGGACTCGTTGACCCGGAAGTGGATGTGCGTCCCACTAAAGGGCAGGTGGATGATTTGGTCGGAGAGATCAGGCTGAGGGTGGATCGAGGCGAGCGTGTGTTGGTCACGACTCTGACGAAGCGTATGTCTGAAGATTTAGCTGACTACATCAAGGAATTGGGAATCAAGGTCCGCTATTTGCATTCGGAAGTGGAGACGTTGGAGCGCATCGCCATTTTGCGTGACTTGCGTTTGGGCGAGTTTCATGTGCTGGTGGGAATCAATTTACTGCGCGAGGGTCTGGACCTGCCTGAAGTTTCTTTGGTTGCGATTCTGGATGCCGACAAGGAAGGTTTTTTGCGTTCTGATACCGCACTCATTCAAACAATTGGTCGTGCTGCCCGTAACGTGAACGGACGCGTGATCATGTATGCTGATAAGATGACCGACTCGATGAAGCGCGCCATTGACGAGACGAATCGTCGCCGTGCCAAGCAGGTGAAATTCAACACCGAGAATGGCATCGTACCGATCAGCATCACGAAAGCGATCCATGATCTGACGGAAGAATTAACGTCGAAGGCTGTGGGTGAGGCAAGGGGTGAATATAAAACCAAGGCAGACTTGCCGCGTAATGAGTTGAAACAGATCGTGCATGAAATGGAAAAGCAGATGAGGGAGGCCGCGAAGAATTTGGAATTCGAAAAAGCCGCGGCACTGCGCGACGAGTTGTTCCAGTTAAAGAGTCTGCTGGCAGATGACGCGTCACTCAAGCCGTGGGAGAGGATTAAGTTATTAAGTGGGGAAGAGGAATAATAGAACTCGGAGGTTTCAAAGACCTCCGAGTTCTGCGTAATTCATCAAGTTATTCCCACTCCGGTTTATGGGGAAGTTGTAAAAAGGCTTTCACAGGTTAGTGATCCGGCTTGGGGATCCTGAAGATATGGAGCGAAGAGCGTAAATTGCTTCGTGGATTGAAGGGTGTTTATATCTGATTGCGCCCCTGTGAGATTGCCCTGTTTGGTTCTCACATCCGCACGGAGCAGGTATAACAAACCATACTCCGGGTCGAGTTCCAAGCCTTTAGTGTAAGAATCTTCCGCCTCTTTGTATTGTTTTAGGTTGCACTGGGCTGTGCCTTTGATGAAATATAGGTCGGGGAGCGGGAGGACCTGTATTCCTTGATCTGCAACCGCGATGGCTTCGGCGTATTGCCCCAGTGTTAGTTTGCCATAAGCGGATAATGCGTCCAATTGTGGATAATTTACTTTGGTGCCGGTAAATGCGTAGATAATTCTTTCTCCATACGTCGGATCTGGAGATTTCTGAATTCCTAATAGCAGGAATTTTTTCGCATCTTCGAGATGGCCCTCATGAATCGCGATAAGCGAGGAGTAAATATAGGGAAAGTTGGCTGTGGGTTCAAGGGCAATTGCGCTTGCGAAATCTGCTCTTGCAGAAGATAAATCTCCGATCAAAAAGTAATAAGATCCCCGAAGATTATGATTCCACCAATCATCCGGATTAAGCTCGATAACCTTGCCCATAGTCGAGATGGCGCCAGCCGGATCGCCGGCAAGGCCCAAACTACTTGCTTGTAGATTCAAGGCCATCCCGCTGTTTGAAGTCAGGCGCAGTGCAGTTTCAATATCCTATTGTGAGTTATTAAAATCCCCCAGTTTTTGTCTCACTGATCCTCTAAATACATATAAGATGGGGTTTCCGCCATTTAAAGCCAGGGCTTGGTTGATGATATTCAATGCCTCATCCGGATTGGATACATAATTTACGCAATATTCGGCGACAAATCCTGAAACGCTCGGATTAATAGTGTCTGGCAGGTTGACTTGAATCGTTTCCAGAATTGCCAGGTTGCGAATTGTCTCATACGAGTTGCTGTCAGCAGTTTGTAATACAATTATGGTGGAAATAATTCCCTGTACGATGGATTCCTGTCTTTCATCTTTAATGCGAACGCGTAAGTTTGCCGCTTCCTCTATATCATTTCTGTTTATGACAATATCTTCAAACCCAGAGAGGTCGCCCACTTGAATGTTCAACTCGACAAAATCAGTTGTGTAGTTCCCCCATACGATAATTGCCGCTTGATTTGCTTCTGCGGCTTCGATAGCCTGATCTTTGCTTGATATGATCTCCGGGTATTCCCGGACGATATAATTTGAGAAGGATAAATTCAGTCGTTGGCTTAGATCATCTTTGATAAAGCGGGAAACATCTCTTTCTGTGGTGTTGACCGCCTCAAGTTTCGAAACTAAAACAAGGATTTGCCCGGGTTGAGGTGTTGTTACCACGATTGGCTTGGGTGTGGATTCCACGGTCGGCGTGAAAAGGGCAGCAATATTTGTAACCAGAGCTGTTGGATTTAACAATCTTGCCTCGGCGGTTTGCGTTGCCGAAACTTCAATCGGCAGTGTGTTTTGCCGAAACGCAAAATAGAGACCCGCCAGAGTGCCTATAAGGCCAATAATTGCCGTGATGACAGTCGGGTTTAGGAGTGGGTTTGACGGGGCTGACGGAGTTGATGGCAGTGGCGGGGCTGGCGTGGTTTTCGATTTCTTTCCCTTGCTGGTTCCCATAGTGTTCTCCAAAAGAAATCCTCAAGACGATTTTGTAACTGCATTATACCAAATCAATATTTTGGACAAGTCAGGCATTGATTATCGTGATTGTTATTCAAACAACTTCGGCTGTTCCTTCTTTTCCTTCTTCGCTTTCTTGAAGTTCAAGCCGCCGCGCGCCATATCCGGGTAACGCGGACCTTCACTCTATAACAATTATATCCTCTACATTTTCTTTCCCCAATCTTGAAGTTTTCTTTATGAATCCTTTACATTGCGGTTGTATCCTTGGGGTGTAATTAGGAACAAAACTGAAATTCACTCAAAAGGAGTATGAAAATGAAAAAGACAATTTTGATCGTAGGTTTGGTCGTGGCGGCGCTGGTGGTACTCGGTGTAGGTGTCGCTTTCGCACAGGGTGTACGACCCCCGTTTGCCGGGAACATGCCCATGCTGCAGAACGGTGGCGGCTGGATGCATGATTACGTCGAGCAGGCTTTAGCCGCGAAACTCGGTCTCACTGAAGAGCAGGTGGAAGATGAACTGACCGCAGGCAAATCCATGGTTCAGATCGCCCTCGATAATGGCATCAAACAGGCTGACGTGGCGAACTTCATGAACGAAGTCCACAAGGATGCGTTTGCCAAAGCCGTCAAAGATGGTGTGGCAACCCAGGAGCAAGCCGACTGGATGCTGCAACGCATGCAGACCATGTCGCAGAATGGCTATGGAACCGGCAACTGCCCGATGCATAATGGACAGGGCGCGCAAGTCAATAACGGCGCTGGATATGGTCCCGGCATGATGCGCGCTAACGGATCTGGCTCCAATATGATGGGCGGCTGGCAGAATCAACAGACCAACCCGTAAAAATCTCAAAAGAAAAGGACTCAAGGATTAATATCCTTGAGTCCTTTTTGATTCCCAGCCTGGGATTTATAGAAACGTGACGATTTCAACATGCGGCCTTCCGCCTCTTCCGCAGGGCAGCCTGTTAACAGCCCGAGGAACGATTTCTCATCTGACGGTTAAACCTTTTCGTGAATATGGTTGCTCTCGGTAATATCACAATATAACATACTGGGATCACAACCTTCACATTCAAGTTGCAATGTCGCGTGCTGGATGTTGTATTTGTGGAAAAGGATTTCGTTCACCCCGCGTTGAATGCTGGTGCCCGCACTGACGGGGATATCCTCAGTCATGATGTGGGCAGAGAGCACACGCAGGTTTTCGTTGATGCTCCACACATGCAGATCATGGACTCCGCGCACGCCTTCCACGGTAAGTAGATCATTTACCATATTTTTCATGTCGATATTTTCAGGTGTACTTTCGAGCAGGATACGAATTGTCTGCCGTAGAATGCCCCATGCATTCCAGAGAATCAGCGCGCCGATCAGAACACTGACAAGTGGGTCGAGCCAATTCCATTGTGTAAAAAAGATGACGATACCCGCGATCACTGCCCCGATCGTTGACAAGACATCGCCCATCAAATGTACGAATGCACTCCGCAGATTCAAGTCATGGTCACTACCCTTTTGGACGAGCCAGGCTGTAACGGCATTGATGATAAGGGCTACAGCGCCGACCCCGATCAGGATGGGCGCGTCAACGATCGGCGGCGCAAGGAAGCGGTGCCAGGCTTCGTAAAAAATCCCCAGTGCGATCAGGATCAACGTCGTCGAATTAACCAGCGCGACCAAAATCCCCACGCGATGGTAGCCATACGTTTTTCCGGCATGCGCGGGTTGGGATGAAATCCGTACGGCGTACCAGCTTAATCCCAGCGCGATCACGTCTGTGAAGTTGTGAGCGGCATCGGTCAGCAATGCGAGGCTGTTGGAGATGAAACCCGCGAATGCTTCAATGATCACGAACCCAAGCGTAAGCACAAGTGAGAGAGCGAGGCGTTTTGTAGTTTGATTGGCGAGGTCGCCGAAGTGCGAATGAGTGTGAGAGTGGGTTGACATTAATTTCCTTTTTGGCGCATCAACCGTGCCGAGTTTCCGAGAATGCCAAGATCAGGAATGGATTGTAGCGCGGCGGCGAGCATGGGCGGGAGAAAGCCAAACGCCGCAAGTGTGAGGCCGATAATATTATATGCAGCAGTGAAACCAAGATTGCCTTTCACCACGCGCATCGTGCGTTGTGCAGTGGCGAGTACGTGCGGAATTAATTTCCAATCTTCGTGCATGAGGGTGATGTGCGCCACTTCAATGGCGATATCGGTGCCGGACTTCATCGCAATGCCGACATTTGCCTGAGCAAGCGCGGGCGCATCGTTGATGCCATCACCGACCATCACGACGATGTGTCCCTGTGATTGATATTCTTTCACGATGCGAATTTTATCTTCCGGTAATAATTGTGAACGATATGAAATATTCAACGCCTTACCAACTGAGGCTGCAACCTGGTCGTTGTCGCCCGTGAGCAACTCGATCTTTTTAATGCCGAGTCGCTTTGCTGCTTGCAAAGCCTCCGGAACTTCGCTTCGTAATGTGTCCGATGCGGCGATCAAGCCTGCAAACGCGCCATCTTTTGAAATGAATAAAACGGTTTTTCCTTGCGCCTCCAAAGTTTGCGCTTGCGATGGCAGGGCAAAATCTTTCAGCAGTGATTGTTTTCCCACCGTGATTGCTGCACCGTTTACATTCGCGCGGACGCCCATGCCCGCGAGCGATTCAAAGTTCGTCGCTTCCTGTAACTGCAAGCCGCGTTCGTGCGCGGAGCGGCGCAGGGCATCAGCGAGGGGATGTTCGGAGTAACGGTCAGCAGATGCGGCGTAGGTGAGAAGCGTCGCTTCATCTTCGCTGTCGCTCCGCTCAGCGCGATGGTTAGAGGGGAACACAATGACATCCGTCACGATCGGTTTCCCAAGAGTCAGCGTACCAGTTTTGTCGATCAATAAAACATCGGCGCGCGCAAGTGTTTCCAGATATTTTCCGCCTTTGATCAACACGCCGCGTTTTGCATTTGCGCCAATCGTTGCGAGCATGGCTATCGGAGTTGCGAGCGCAATGGTGCAGGAACATGCCACGAGCAATACTGCCGCGGTGGCAAGCGGGTTGCGGCTGAATAAAAATGTGAGCGCGGCGATGCTCATCACAACGGGTAAATAATACGTGCTGAATTTATCCGCAAATCGTTGAACGTCTGCACGATGAGCTTCAGCTTCCTCCACCAATTTGATGACGCGCCCGAAAGTGGACTCTGCTCCAACAGCCTGTGTACGCACTTTGAGAGTTCCCTGCTTAAGCAGCGTTGCGGCGAACACACGCGACCCCACGCCTGCTTCGGTGGGCATCGACTCGCCAGTCACTGACGATTGATCCACCGCCCCTTGCCCTGAAATGACTTCGCCATCCACGGGGATTTTTTCACCGGGGCGGACAACGACGACATTATCAACTCGTACATCCGCAATCGGAGTATCTCTTTCATCACAATTAATTTCAACGCGTGCGATTTGCGGAGCCATCGAAGTTAAATCCTTGACGGCTTTGCGTGCGCTCTCAGTGGTGAGCCTTTCAGTGTAGTTTCCGATGTGCATGAAGAAGACTACGACCATGGCTGTGGTCCACTCGCCGACGAAGAGCGCGGCAAACGCGCCAACAGACATAAGTGTATGGGAAATGACTTGCCGCTTGAGCGTGGCACGAATAACGTTGAGAAAGATCGGTGCGCCCCCGACCAGTACAAGCATCACACCAACAGGGAAGGGGACAAAGCGAGTTAAGTTGTCCAATAACCCAAGCCATTCGCCAGCTACAACGAGCAGAATGATCGCGCCAAAGGCAAGCCCCAAGGCAGTGAACATGTGGCGTGAAAATTCACCAAGCGCGGCGTTGGGAGTTTTATTTTCCCCGTTTTGTTGTGGCACAGAATAACCTGCGCCGGTCACTGCCTGGCGAATGTCCACCATTTTCACGAGGGACGGGTCAAGTTGGATGATGGCTTTTTCAGAGGAGAGAAATACATCCACTTTTTGTACGCCGCTTAAATTTGTGATGGCGCGTTGAACCGTTTGGGTACATTCGGTACAGTCCATACCTGCGATTGGGACTTCGATGGTTTGGGTTTGGTTCATGTTATTTATCCATGTTGAACGTGATCGAGACCCAGTGAGAACAGGCGTGCCACATGGTCGTCATCGAGAGAGTAAAAGACCTGCCGGCCTGTTTTGCGGGTGCGGACCAAGTGCATTTGTCTCAACCCTCGTAGTTGGTGAGACACAGCAGACTCTGTCATGGTGAGGCCCTCTGCCAGTGCGCTGACGCTCCTCTCACCTTCGATTAATAGGGAGATGATGCGTACGCGGCTGGCATCGCTGAGGGCATTGAATAATTCGGCAAGCTGGGTGGCTTTAAGTTCGGTTAGTCTCATAATATATGAATATATGCTCAACTATTCATATATTAGTCTAAAAGAAAATAATTGTCAAGCCCAGTATCTGCCGATTCCATACACTTGATTAACTCACTGACCAACTACAACTTCCAGCACTCCAACCATGCCAGATTCAACATGACCTGCCATACCGCATACAATTTGATATGTGCCGGGCTGGGCCGGGGCAGTAAATGTGATTGTTTGTGATTCGCCTGCTTGAACTTTGATTTGCCAGTAAACATTTGGCTGGTCTTCGTCATTGAAATGGGGACCAACATCGGTGCCAAATTTCATGATAATGAAATCATGCTCAACAGTGCCCATGTGATTCACGTGGAATGTGATCTGCTCGCCTGCTGGAATTGTGAACTGGTCTGGTGTAAATGCAAAATCGGTCATTTCAACATTGAGCTGGCTGGAGGGTCCGCTTTGTGTGCATGCTCCCAGACAGAGCATGAGGATAATGGAAAGGAATGTGATTGTCTTTTTCATAGTTAATACCTGAAGTTTGAATATGTTGCTTATTTGATGAATATACCGGTAACCCATAAAAGGAGCATGCCGGTCAAAACGCCGCTGAATATGGTCATTGGCATGGCTTCGCGGGTTGTATCTTTTTGAATGAGTTTTGCTATTTCATAGATGACTTCAAAGATGGCACCTGCACCGATGGCAAGGAACAGCACAGCAAGGAAGGGCGAGGGTGTATAGCCGCCAATCCACGCGCCGAGGATGGCGGGCGCGCCGCCGATCAATCCCATCACGGCAAGATTTTTTATGGTGGGTTTGTCACGCAGGACAGGTGCGATAATGCCCAGTCCTTCCGTGATATTTTGGATAATAAAACCAACCACAAGGAATGTTCCAAGTGCGATCTCACCAACGCTATATGCCGCGCCGATGGCGAGTCCTTCGCCGAGATTGTGGAAGCCGATGCCAACTGCGATCATGAATGCCACCGAGAGGCGGCGTTGTGTTTCATCTCCCGATGTCTTGGTTTGTGCTTTTGAGATCGCGTCGAGCAAAAGGAAGGTGGCAACCGCGCCGATGCCGATCAAACCAATGCCTTGAAATGAGGAAGGTACCTCGTTTGCGAATTCCAATGCTTCCGCGATGGTATCCAGACCAAGGAAAATGAGCAGGCCCGCGGTTGCGGCCATGAGAAAGGTCATCGTGCGGCGGCCGAGTTGCCGCAACGCGGGGAACCAGAAGATGCCGAGGAAGATCGGGATCACACCTACATACAAACCAATGAGGGTGAAGCCCCAGAATGTGGCGGAGTCCGCCTGCGGTGTTTCAAATGCGACGGGAATATCCACACCGAACGCAATCGCGTTGCTGGTGAAGATCGTGACTGCATAGGCTTCGCCATATGTCCAGGGATAGTTGATGTGGATCACGGCGCGTCCCAGACGCGAAATGCCTGTGTTTGGGGCGATGGTGAAAGGCATGATGGCTTCGTTGATCACGACCTGGGCGACGTTGATCTCTTCCGGTCCCGTGTTGCGGACGTGGAGTTCGATCACATTTCGGGTGAGGTTGTAACGCTCAATATCAAGGTTTTCAATCGGCGCAGCGGATTCAAGATCCAGCCCTCCGCCAGTGCGGAGGAAGAGCGCGATAACTCCAGCGAGGAGCAGGATTGGGAGGAGAAGCAGAACGAAGGTCCGAAAGGTGAAGCGGGGAGGGTTGGTCGATTGTTGAGTCATGGTGTGCCTCTATTCCGTCACTTCGAACATGCCGTTCCAGCCGAGTTCAGCAAACTCTGTTACGTGCGCATGGAACATGTACATGCCGGGATATTTGTACGTGAATTCGAGGATGCCGCGTTGCGCCTGCCCTTGAATGATCGTATCGGTAAATTCGGCGGGCGTGAGACTCGTGCCGGTGGGATAGTAGTGAAAAAAGTTTGCGTGTAAATGGAACGAGTTGACCAGGTCGAATTCGAGGAT